>OJOH01001440.1_pt1 | contig 10895 bp, 10 predicted proteins | sample 1598201 | NCBI WGS metagenome assembly OJOH01 (sample SAMN03922462, study PRJEB24848) | human gut metagenome | isolation source: stool sample | host: Homo sapiens | place: Germany | collected 2009-11 | reverse complement strand
GGTTTCGGCATGCTGCAGGGAAGAGGAACCGATTTTGATGACAACTCTCTGTTTCTTTTTCAGCAGGTTTCGTCTGGTATCCATGTCTGTATCTCCTCTTTTGGTCATTTGCCGGTTTCGGAAAATGGAGCGTAACAGGAAGCGATTGCTTCGGCAACCCGCACGCCGTCCATCGCCGCAGAAGTAATGCCGCCTGCATAGCCTGCGCCCTCTCCGCAGGGATAGACCCCCCGGATATTTGCCTGCAGCGTGTCATCGCGGACAATCCGCACTGGGGAGGATGTTCGGCTTTCGATGCCGGAAACGACTGCATTTGCATCGTCAAAACCGGGAATCCTATGTCCGAACTGCTCCATTCCCTCAATAAACGCTTCCGACAGGCTGTCCGGCAGCACGCTTTTGACGTCTGCAAACGTCCACTGTCCCTTGATTGCAGGGACAAATTCCGTCGGGATATGTCCGGTCGTTGCGGTATCCGAAAAATCTCCGTAACGCTCTACCGGGATTTTCCCACATCCGGCAGAAAATGCCTTTTCTTCCAGCCTGCGCTGAAATCCGATTCCGGCGAGCGGTTCGTCCGAACCGTAATCTGCAGGCGTAACGGAAACAATGATTGCACTGTTTGCATTTGCACCGTTTCTGCCGCTGTAGCTCATGCCGTTTACCGCAATGCGTCCCGGCTCGCTGCTGGCGTTGACCACATAACCGCCAGGACACATGCAGAACGAATAAACGCCTCTGCCGCCGGAAGTCCTTGCCGTCACCTTATATGGAGCAGCGCCTAAGGAATCCGGATGTAGTGTTCCATATTGGGACTGGTTGATCAGCTCCTGTGGGTGCTCTACGCGCAGTCCAACTGCAAAGGCTTTGGCTTCCATATGAAGTCCGCTTTCATACAGTTTAAAAAACGTATCCCGCGCGCTGTGTCCGATCGCAAGCACGGCGGTCTCGGTGTCGATCACAGAGCCATCCGAAAGGATAACGCCGGTCAGCGCTCCATTTTCAGTACGGAAGGTTTCTACGCGGCTCTCAAAACGGACTTCTCCGCCGAGCTGTATGATTTTTTCCCGCATCTGTTTTACGACATTGGACAGAACATCTGTTCCGATATGCGGCTTTGCTTCGTAGAGAATTTCCGGCTGCGCGCCGTTTTCTACAAAAATCGAAAGGACATGTCTGCCGCGTCCGTCTTTATCCTTGATCAGAGTGTTCAATTTGCCGTCTGAAAACGTGCCTGCGCCGCCCTCTCCAAACGAAACGTTGGATTCCGGGTTTAAGGGTCCGCCGTTCCAGAAGGCTTCGACATCTTTTTTGCGCGCTTCCACGTCCTTTCCTCGTTCCAGCAGAATCGGACGATAGCCGTTTTGTGCGAGCATGTAGCAGCAAAACAGACCTGCAGGACCGCTTCCGATAATCACGGGGCGTCTGCGCAGCGCCTTCGTCCCCGGCTTCGGAAATTGATACGGTCGCTCTGTCACGATGGAAACGTCCTTATTTTTGCTGCGGGACACACAGTTTTGCTCGGAGATGCCGTTTAATGTGATGTCCACGACGTAAATCAAGAAAATGTCCGGCTTTTTGCGGGCGTCGATCGACTGCCTGCGGATCTGCAGGCTGGCAATCTGTTCGGATTTTATATGTAACGCCTTTGCCGCCTTGTGGTACAGTTCCGTTTTGGAATGTCCGGCAGGGAGCTTCAGCTGGGAAATTCGAATCATAGGGTTCTCCATATTGATTAAAGTTGTATCTGGCTATTTGGTGACTGCGTTAGCTACGCCGCGTTTTCGCCAGCTCTACGGTAGTTTCATTTCTCGCGCGCAGCCGCCGTTCCCGCGATCTGTCCGCTCGTCCATGCCCACTGGAGGTTGTAACCGCCGCAGCGACCGTCCACATCGAGCAGCTCGCCGCACAGATACAGACCGGGAAAACGCTTTGCTTCCAGGTCGTCTGTTACCTCCTGCAAAGAGATTCCGCCGGTGCAGACCTGCGCGTTTTGCGCCGGATTTGTGCCAATTACGACAGTTTTTAAAGCGCGCATATTCTGCAGCATCGAAAATACCGCGTTTTTGTTGGCAGCTGTTACGATGTCCTGCGCTTTTAGGGGGCTGCGTTCAATAAACAGCTGTGCAAGCTTCGACGGCAAAATGCCCTGTGCCAGAAACCTCACATGCTTGCCGCAGCACGCCTGATACTGTCTGCAGCAAAATTCGTTCCATTTGGAAAGCGGAACTGCCGGGAAGAAATCAATGCTGGCGCTGATCTTTTTGTTCGTTTGCAGCGCTTCCGACACGGCTGCGGAAAGCTGAAAGACCGGAATCCCGGAAATGCCGTAATCAGTCAGCTGCAGTTCCCCGGATTCACAAAGCTTTTTTCTGCCGGGAATCTCTACAGTAATTGCAGCCGGGCAGCGCACGCCTGCGATGGATTTGTAAAATTTTTCTTCACAGCGCAATGCAGTCAACGCCGGAAGGTAAGGATACTGTTTGAATGCAAACGCTGCAGTCAGGCTGCCTGTACCGAGCGCTTCTTTGGGAGGTATTCCCGCCGCTGTCCCGCAGGATATAATCAGCCGGTCGAAATGATACTGTCCCTGATCGGTGAACACCTGCCAGCCGCTCTTTTGCATGCAGAGCTTCTGAATCCTACAGTCACAGACGATGCGAACCTTTTTTCGTTCCAGCTCTTCCCGGAAAAAATCAAGGACGGTAGATGCTTGTCCGCTATAGGGATACAAGTAGCCGTTTTTCTCCGTCAGATAAAGACCTCGTTCCTCAAAAAAGCGGATCGTATCGGATGTCTGGAAACGCGCAAAGAACTCCGGCAGCCGGTACGGGTCGTGGCTTCGGTAATCCCGCTTCGGAGAAAAATCAGTATTGCCGAGGTTGCACTTTCCGTTTCCGGTCGCCAGTATCTTGCGGCCAATCCGGTCACGACGTTCCAGTATGGTAATTTCTGTATCTTTTATTGAAGTATTCGCAGCTGCAATCGCCGCCATCATGCCGGATGCGCCTCCGCCGATAATGCCGATCTGCCTCATAACCGATTTCAAATCCTCCCTACAGCCGTTTGGAAAACGGCAAAACTGTAATTATCATACTACGTCTCGGTTTGAGACACAAGGAATTTTTCCAGCTCTGCTTTGGAAACGCCGTGCCAGCCGTTCAAAATCTGCCGTCTGACCCCGCTTGGCAGGGTTCTTGCGTCAATCGCGGTCTGCAAATATAAAACCCGGCTGTCCTCTTCGTATACGATGACCCGATTCTCTTCAATCTGTAAAAAGAAGGTTTCTGCCTGCTGTAGTTTTCGGTATGTTTTGGAAACAACAATCTGCTGTGGGGAAAAAGAAACCAGCTCCATCCGGAGAAGCCCCTGCTGCAGCTCGGTAAGGGGCGGAGCGTCCTGATAGTGCCGGATTTCATCCTCCACCTCTTTTCTGCTGCACCCGATCAGCCGAAGCGGCAGGGATTTGATCTCTTCTGTCTGCCTTCGGGACACCTGATCGGTATTTTTTACCACAAGCTTCGTATCTGCGCGCAACCGATCCGGTACGCTGACCGCCTGGGTTGCAGACTGCATCTGAAAAAACGGGATTTCGTTCTGGCTGATAATCGTCTGCCTTCCGGGATAAAACCACTGTTCGATCTTATAATGTCCATAAAATCCCACCGCAAAAAGCAGACAGGAATAGAGAAAAAAGCTGATTCTTTTTAAACGGCGCATATTTTCACCTCTTAAAAAGTATCAGCTCTTTTCGGTTATTTTATGCAGTGACCATCACAGCAGCCGCATCGTACTGGCAAGCTCGATTAGCACATCTCCCGCTGCAAAGCAACTCAGTTCGCGTCTGGTCGCACCCTTTAAAACGACGGTAGACACAAAATAGACGAGCAGTCCGACAACCGCCGAAACGAGCATCCGAACCGGGCTGGCAGCATTTTTCAAAATCACCTGGCTGCACAGCAGGCAGACAAGCGCCATCAGAATGCCTGCCAAAAGAGGCGCCAAAAAAACACGGAGCCAGCTGACTGCTATTTTTAATTGCTGGCGCACCATGCCCAGCAGAATCAGACACAAAACAAATGCAGACAGCGCATCGGAATAAGCGCCCGCATACAGGTCGAGTTTCAGCGCGGAACTCATCACGGAAAAGCTGACCAGCCGAACCAGGACGGAAACCAGCACTGCGATCCAGATGCTATAGTAAAGCTCTGCAGCAAACAAAACGCTGCCAAGCATAAAGGCGAGACCATAAAAGATCACCGTGATCGCCAGAACTTTTAAAATGCTGTCCAGACCATTTAACTCTCCTTTGGAAAACAGCATATGCAGCATCGGCTGTGCCGTCGTTAAAAATAAAACGGCGCAGGGAATCGTATAGAGAGCAGTGCAGCGAAAGGCGACCATGCACTTTTCGCGGCTTTTGCGCAGGCTGCGGCGTTTTAAGACGAGCTGGAACTGCGGCAGCATGGAAACCGCCAGGGCAAATGCGCCGAGCAGCGCAAGCGTCATCAAAAGACGATATTTTCCAAGATACGCACCCCACGTTGAAACAGAGCCGTTCTTTAAATAGATACTGGACTGCCCGATCCGCCCGATACCGGCAAGCACCGCCGGAACACAGATCACAAGCCCATTCCGGAGCAAGGCAAAGGTGATGCTGCGATCTGCTGCAGGATTTGTGCTGCTTCCGTATTCTGCCTGGTGCAGCTCATGGGAAGCCTTTATCCAGGAGATCCCGCAGCCTGCCGTACACAAAAGACTGACGCATAAAACGGAAAACGCTGCGCCGAACGCACCATATGCCGCCTGATAGGACGTATTTTGCAAAAGTGCGCCGACCTTCTGACCGTATGCGTCGAGCGGCGCTGCAATCAGGGGCGCTGCGAAAAATAAAAGTACTCCGAATGCGAGTATCCATCTGCCCGCTGTTTCCCGCCTGCCAAAGGCATCCAGAATGCCGAGCAGCATCCAGAACAGCGTCAGGATAACGAGCGCACATAATAACGCCAAAAACGCCATTTTTGCAAAGGGCAGCGCATAAAATGAGCCGAACAGCACATCTTTTAAGGCAGCGCCCAAAAGTGCCAGAACGACGGATACAAAAAATGCCGTCAAAAGAGCCTGTCCCGCAATTTTTTTTGCGCCTGTGATTCCGTAGCGTTCGATTCTTGTACGGATCAGGTTGGAAACTGCCCGGTTCATTCCGATCCCGAACAGGGAAAACAGGACAAAACAGCCCTCCAGGGCACCAAAAAAGTCTGCGCACCCTTCATCCCCCAGCGCGTTGACCAGCCGAATGGGTGCAAAAAGGCAAAGCAGGAATGCAAGAAGTTTGACTATCCCGGTCAATTGCCTTGGTAGCACACCTGTGCGATCGATTTTCTTATGTTTTCTTTGTGCCGCCATAGAAACTTAACCCTCATTCATCCAGGCAATCCCGGGTCAGCCCGAGCGCGCTTAATATAGTTTCCTGCTTCTGCTCCATCACAGCCGCTTCCTCCGGTGTTTCGTGATCGTAACCGCACAAATGCAGCATGCTGTGCGCAACGAGGAATGCAAACTCCCGTTTCCGGGAATGTCCGTAGCTTTCCGCCTGGGAACAGATCCGATCCACTGACAGGATGATGTCACCCAGAATTAGTTCCCCGCTGTCCGGCTGGAAATAATCCGAACAGTTTTCTTCGACAATGGAAAAATCCGCTTCGGTTTCAAACGGAATGTTCGGAAAGCTCAAAACGTCCGTCTCCCGGTCGATATTGCGGTATTCTTTATTATACAAGCGGATGCCCTCGTTATCCGTAATCAGTACGTTAATCTCGGTTTCATAGGGACAGCCCTCTGCATCCAGAACCGCTTCCGCTACGCGGCTGCATAATTCCTTCGTGTCAAAGGGAAAAGTAAAATCCGTTTCGTTTTCGACATAGATGGTCATGAGCGTCTCTCCTTTTCATTTCTGCGCAGAGGAGCTTCCGTCCTGCGTTTTGTCTTTCCAGTCGTCTTGCCGGCAGCAGCGGACGTCAGACGTCTTTCCTTGCTCTCGCGGTAAGCCTGCTTCGCCTCATAGGTTTCATAAGCCTTGACAATCTTCTGAACCAGCGGATGCCGGACGACATCGCGGCTTGTCAGGTTGCAGAAACCGATATCGTCCAGACCGGACAACACCTTCACAGCAACGTCCAGACCGGACTGTGTTCCCGGCGCAAGGTCTTTCTGCGAAGCGTCGCCGGTGATGACAACCTTGGAACCGAAGCCGATTCGGGTCAGGAACATCTTCATTTGGGCAGGCGTCGTATTTTGCGCTTCGTCGAGGATGATATAAGCGTTGTCGAGGGTACGTCCTCTCATGTAGGCGAGCGGCGCAACCTCAATGAGCCCTTTTTCCATATTGCGTTGGAAGCTTTCCGCGCCCATGATCTGATAGAGTGCATCGTAGAGCGGACGCAGATACGGGTCGACCTTGCTCTGCAGATCGCCGGGCAAAAAGCCGAGCTTCTCGCCTGCTTCGATCGCAGGTCTGGTCAGAATAATGCGCTCCACCTCGTTATTTTTAAAAGCTGTAATCGCCATTGCCATCGCCAGGTAGGTTTTGCCTGTTCCAGCAGGCCCCAGACCGAATACGATCATCTTTTCCCGGATCGCATCCACATACTGCTTCTGTCCGAGCGTTTTGGGCTTTACCGGTTTTCCGCTCACGGTGTGGCAGATGAGATCGCCGTCTATTTCAAGTAAGGTATTTTCCTGATTTTCCATATGCATTGCAATTGCGTAATCCACGTTCTGCTCCTGTATCTGATTTCCGCGTCTGGCAAGCTCCTGCAGTTCGGTAAAAACTGCCGCCGTATGGGCAACTGCCGACTGTTCGCCGCGGATATGGACGGTACCGTCCCGGTCAATAATCTGCGTGCCGAATGCACGCTCCAGCTTCTTTAAATAACAGTCAAACTGTCCGAAAAGGTTGCTGATATGCGCGTTGTCCAGCTCCAGTGTTTGTTCTGTAAATGCCATGTTAATTCTGTGCAGTCTCCTGTTCTTTTGCCGTGTCCGAAATCGAAAGCGCCTGCCAGACGCCGCCCTGCAGCTGTATCTTCAGGCTTCCCTCCAAGGTGAGGATATCGGCTTTTTCTACTATTCTAACATCTTTTTGTATAATTTGAACCCCTTTTTCCTCCAAAGCGGCAATTATTTTTTGAAATTTATCCAAAAGAATCTTTTTTGCGCTGTCCGTGTCGTAGCGTGCATCGACCGGAAGATACTCGCGCAGCGTCTGACTGCCCGCAAAAATAGGGAGATCGAGCTGTCCGAACAGGCATAGACGATTTTGCTGCGTTACGATATCCTGACGCGCAAAGTTCTTCCGGATAGGAGGGAAAAGAACCCGCAGGCTGCCGATTGCGAGGAATTTCCGGCTCTTTTCCCTTCCGGTATAATTTTTATACTGGTAAGCATAAGGACAGGATAAATGCACCCGATAGTCGGTTTCTAAAATCACGTCCCCGTCCGCGACGACTGACAGGTATTCCCGAACAGTTTCGTCATCGTTTTTAACCGGAATTCGTCCGCTGATCAGCAGATCGCCGCGGGAAACGCTGTCTCCCGGCCGCACCGTCGGAATGCCGCTTCTGGTAAGGATTGAAACGACTGTGCCGGAGCAGGACGCAACAAGATCCGCTCCATTTTCAAATTTGGACAGCTCCTGCTTCTGAGCAGTGTCCGGCAGAATGTCTTCCTGAATTTTTACAACAAGCTTCGTCCCCTGGAGGCTGACAGACGCCCAGGTGATTTCTTCAAAGGCTTCCCGAAGTCCTTTTTCGAGAGTTTCCGCAGAAAAAAAGTGCCGCGGCGTGCCGTAACGGATTCCCTCATCCTCGAGATACCGCTTCAGCTCCTCCTCCGTGATCATCCGGTTGCCGTCAAATTCCATCGCCCAGATGAACTGCGACATCAGAATTAAAAATGCACTGCATAAAAAAACCCCGAGCAAGAACATTTTTCTGTGCCGGACATCCTGTAGAAAAAAGGGCAGCCCTCTTTTTTCCAGAACGGCTACCCTTGTTTTGGTTTTGTGGACAATATCCCGAATTTTGAAGAAATCGGAAAGGCTGATGCACATCGTATAAAAACCGTCGTGCCCGTTAAGCTCCCAGAGCACGATAGCTCGGTTTGCGCACAGATTCATGAAGCGTTCCGGCGCATAACCCCGGACGCTGATCCTGACATATCCCCTGCAATACCGGATTAAGGCAATCATCGGCATTCCCTCCGCTACAGATACCGCACGCCGGTAATTTTTCCGGCAATTTTCATGTCTTCATTGGTATAGTAGACGATTTTTAAACAACACCCTTCAATCCGGATTCTGGTATGCTTCCCCTGCAGAAGAATACACTCCTGCGTATATTCCAGGATTCCCCGGTAATTTTCCACCAAAAGCTCGGTATCTCCGATCAGCGTCAGGATACTCGCGCCCAGCATGACGTCCCGGGGCAGACGCAGGGACTCTGTGAAAGCCTCCTTAGCCCGTATGGCTGTCTGTTTTTGCGGTGATTTTCTGATTTTGCTCATGCCCTATTGTATGAGACGCGGTAGTGAAAAATGACAGTGTGGAAACATATTTGACGGCAGATTTCTTATTTATGATACGGCTCTTTATTTGAAATCCGGAACGCGCGGTAGACCTGTTCCAGCAAAATGACGCGCATGAGCTGATGCGGGAAGGTCATATCGGAAAAGCTCAGGAGAAAATCCGCGCGGGAAAGGACGTCTTTGTACAGTCCGAGGGACCCGCCGATAACGAAATCGATGGTGCTTGTGCCGGACACCATCAGGCGGTCTATCTGCTGGGAAAACGCCACACTATCCAGCTTTTTGCCTTCAATGGCGAGCACGATGCAGTATTCTCCGTCCCGAATATGGGAAAGAAGCCGCTGTCCCTCTTTTTCCTTTACCTGCTCCATCTGGGAAGGGCTGGCATTTTCGTCTGTCTTTTCATCCGCTACTTCCACGATTTCGAGCTTACAGTAACGACCAAGACGCTTCTGGTATTCGGCAATCGCGTCCCGGTAAAATTTTTCCTTGATTTTGCCGACGGTCAGAATTCGTATTTTCATTCGTTCGGATAGATCTGGCCATACATTTCATCGATGAAATGATCCAGATATTCCTCGTCCAGATTCAGAAAATTTTCGGAAATCAGCTGTTTCATAGCGGCTGACCGTTTAAAATATGCCGTTTCGTCGCTCTCTGTTTCGAGAACGGAAGCAGTCTGGTCAATCAGCTCACGATTCAGGCGTTCCTGACAGTATTTGACCAGCTCTTCCTTTAACTGGCTCTCTGCTACTGCCTGCGTCGCATGTTTTTTGTAGGATTTGTAGGAACTTGCTCCCATCACGATAAATGCGATGAACATCGTTCCCATCACCAGACAGGTCGCCACTTTAGAAAACAGCGTCAGGTGGATCGGAAGCAGATCGCATGCGAGCAAACCTACGACAACAAGGCCGATAACACCTGCGGTCAGCAGCGTATAAGCGCCGGATTTAAAATTTTCCGCCTTGTCGGATGCACCCTCATAGACGCCGTGGCGGGTTTTATCGTGCAGCAGCTCCTTTCCCTCCGGCAGCGTCTCCTCCTGGGCTTCCTGTATTTCCTCTGTCTCAAATCCCGTATCATCCGGGAACGAAGCGGCAGCATCCCGGATGTATTCTGCCGCTTCCTCCGCTGCTGCCTGTTCCAGCGACTCTACAAGCGTAGAGCCGCAGTCGGAGCAGACGGTGTAGCCGTCCTGATATTCTGTTTTACAGTTTGGACACCAAGGCATAGGACACGTCCTCCTTATTTGCCGGACAGATATTCGTCAATTCCTTTTGCACCCGCTTTTCCGGCGCCCATCGCCAGAATAACGGTCGCTGCGCCGGTAACGGCATCTCCGCCTGCAAAAACAGCAGCCTTGCTGGTCTGACCATTTTCCTCGGAAGCGACGATACATTTGCGTTTGTTGGTTTCAAGACCTTCTGTTGTAGAAGAAATCAGCGGGTTCGGAGAGGTACCCAGAGCCATGATGACCGTATCCAATTCCAGGGTAAACTCAGAGCCGGGGATTTCTACCGGACGGCGTCTGCCGGAAGCATCGGGCTCGCCCAACTCCATGCGCACGCACTTCATGCCCTTTACCCAACCTTTTTCATCTTCCAGAATTTCGACCGGATTCGTCAGCAGATCAAAGATAATGCCTTCCTGTTTTGCATGATGTACTTCTTCCACACGGGCGGGAAGCTCCTCTTCACTTCTGCGGTATACGATATGCACTTCCGCGCCGAGACGCAGCGCGGTTCTCGCAGCATCCATTGCAACGTTGCCGCCGCCGACAACTGCCACCTTTTTGCTCTCCATGATCGGAGTAGCAGAATCTGCCTGAAACGCTTTCATCAGGTTGCTTCTGGTCAGATACTCGTTGGCAGAGAATACACCGTTGGCGTTCTCACCTGGAATTCCCATGAACTTGGGAAGTCCTGCGCCGGAACCGATGAATACGGCCTTAAAGCCTTCCTCATCCATCAGCTCGTCTATGGTCACGGATTTACCGATGATAACATTGGTCTCAATCTTAACGCCCAGTTTCCTTACGTTGTCGATTTCAGGCCGTACTACGCCGGACTTGGGAAGACGGAATTCAGGAATTCCGTATGTAAGCACGCCGCCTGGCTCATGAAGGGCTTCAAAAATGGTTACTTCGTATCCCATCTTTGCAAGGTCGCCTGCGCAGGTAAGTCCTGCAGGGCCGGAACCGATTACAGCTACCTTGATGCCGTTGGTTTTCTCCGGCTTAGCCGGTACGAATCCGTTTTCCCTGGACCAGTCCGCCACGAAACGCTCCAGTTTTCCGATGGAGATAGGCT
>OJOH01001439.1_pt1 | contig 10895 bp, 8 predicted proteins | sample 1598201 | NCBI WGS metagenome assembly OJOH01 (sample SAMN03922462, study PRJEB24848) | human gut metagenome | isolation source: stool sample | host: Homo sapiens | place: Germany | collected 2009-11 | reverse complement strand
TGTGTATAAGAGACAGGAACATCCCTCAGGCCGGCGGCCGATTTCAGTCCGCTTAAGGCAGCGGTTGGTCTAAAAACAAAAAACCGGGGGCAGTTTATACATAACGGCCCAAAGCCATAAAGCATTAAAAACAGAAGGGTTTATAACATAATTATTTTTTAAAATCCAGCAAAAAATTGGCCAGGTCTATGATTGCGGCGCAAATGTCGGAACTAACGTATTGAAAGTTCTGGTTCTTTTTATACACAGCCTCGTCTTCGTAAAGGCTGCGATTGATTTCCATTTGCAAAGTGTAAATGTTTTTGCGCGGCTGGCAATAGTTGAAGCTGATATGCGCGCCGGAATAGGGGCAGTCGAGGCTGACATTGTATTTTTGTTTCAAATGCTGCATGAAGAACTCGTACATCTCGCTCGGGCAGCTTTGTTCAAACAAAGTGCCGAGGCAGAACTCGATCTGCCGGTTGTCCTGCATGATGTTGCAGATTTTTGACGGCATTGAGTGGCAGTCGAGCACCAGACAGAAGCCGAATTTTTTGGCGGTGCGGTCGATCAGCTTTTGCAGATGCGCGTGGTAAGGGTTATAGACGTTTTGGATCCGTTCTTCGGCTTCGTGGTAGTTAAGCAGCCCGTCGTAAATGTTTTTGCGGCCCGCGGTAATGCGGTGAAACAGTCCGAGTCCGACCCGGCAGCGTTTGTTGCCGATCATCATTTCCTGTTCGGGGTAGTTATAAAACATTGCCGGGTCGATTTCGATCGCGTCCCGGTTGACGTCGATGAAGGCCCGGCCGATGTTGAGCGCCACCATCGGAATGCCGAGGTTGGAGGCTTCCATTACCAGTTCGTCGACAAAGGGGTCTTCGTTGCTGCGCAGTTCGTTTAAGCTGACGTCGACACGGTCGAGGAACTCCTGCGGAAAGACGCGTCCGCTGTGCGGCACCGAAAGCACCATCGGATAGCGCGGTTCTTTGGTGTTGTGCTCGCTGATGATGTTCAGTTTGGAATAATCAACCTTAAAATCAATTTTCTTCTCTGTCATGACTGCTCCTGGATCCTGTTGGAAAATCATAATACTAAGAAAAGATTAACTTTTTGATAACAAAAACGGCGGCGCCTAAGCGGGGAAAATTGAAAAAAACGTCCGAACGATAAAAAAAACTCTTGCCAAATTAAATCGGATAAGCTAAACAGTACACATGATTTGCCAAACGGGTGTGTAGCTCAGCGGTATGAGCACTACGTTGACATCGTAGGGGTCACAGGTTCGATCCCTGTCACACCCACCAATCAGAAAAGGCTCCGGAAAGTTTCCGGGGCCTTTTCTGATTCTGCACCGCCAATGCGTATGTCTCTTGTCATCTCGCTTTTTTTTGTTTAAACTTTTGATAATTTGAATTTTGCCGGGAGAATTTTTATGACCAAAATTTCTGTTCTTATGCCGGTTTACAATACGCCGGAGAACTATTTGCGTGAGGCGGTGGAAAGCATTCTTGCCCAAACCTGCGCGGATTTTGAATTTCTCATTTTAAATGACGCGTCAACGGACGATAACGTGGAAAAGGTGATTAAATCTTACGATGACAAGCGTATTCGCTATTGGCAAAATGACAGGAATCTGGGAATTTCGTTGTCGAGAAACAAATTGATCGGGCTTTCCCGGGGCGAATATTTGGCGGTTTTTGACCATGATGACGTTTCGCTGCCCGAACGGCTTGAAAAACAGGCGGCTTTTTTGGACGCCCATCCGGAAGTCGGAGTGGTCGGCTGCTGGTACCGGATTCTCGGCACGGAAAATAAAGTCAGCCGTTTTCCTGCGGAAGATGCGGAAATTAAAGAAATCATGGTCAACAGTTGCTGTATCTGCCATCCGGCGTCGATGATCCGCAGGTCGGTTTTGGTCGAACATAACATCGGTTATGAAAACGACTATACGCCGGCGGAAGATTATGCCTTGTGGTGCCGTCTGCTTTCCAAAACCCGTTTTGCCAATCTTCCGGAAGTCCTTTTTGCCTACCGTAACCACGAAGGCAACACCTCCCATTTGCAAAGGGAAAAAATGAGGGATGCCAGTATCCGCATTCAGAATTTTGTCCGTCGGGACAATCCTGAACTTTGGGCGGCGGCGGAAGCGAAGATGCAGGAAACGGTAAAGATCAGGCTGTTCGGCCTGCTGCCGCTGCTGACGATAAAAAGAAGCCGAAACCGGGAGCTTTGGCTGTTGTTCGGGTTCGTCCGTCTGTTTGACGTCGGCAGAAAACGCGTGCGGAAGAGTCCCGGATAAGGGGAGTTTCGTTTCGCGGTGTGTTTCGTGTGTCGAAACCCCCCGGCCGTGCGGCCGGGAGAGTCCTTTTTTTACTGATGTTCCTTGCAGAGGTGCAGGTTTTCTACTTTATTTTTTGAACTGTTTCGCGGAAAAATTTTTTATAGGTTTCGTTGTTGTCGATGATAACGCGGGCGTTGTTGTCGGTTTCCGAACAAAGCACCGGCAGGGTGATTTCCTTTTCCAAATATTCGCGGGCGACGTTTTCGTCAAAGTTGTCGATCTTTTCCGCTTTGTATTGTTTGACGATAAGTTCGATGATGGCCGGCTTTAAGGTCATGAATTCGCTCATGATGCTGTCGTCCATCACATTGTTCAGCCTGACCCGGAAAAATTCCCAGGCTTGTTCCATGGTCAGGCCGTAAGGTTTCAGTTTGGCGTTGATTGTTTCCAGTTCGGGGCGGAAATATTCGGCATAAACCTGCGGAAAACGGGTCATCTCGTAACCCTGTTTGCGGCAAAATCCGGCATAGCCTTCCATCATCCGATAAGTGCTGCCGAGCGCCAGCCCGAGATTTTCGTCGTTTTGCTCGGCCGGCAGGCGGATGAAAAACAAGCAGCAGTTAAGCAGCAGGCCGACGATGACCACGGCGATTTCCGTTTTTTGCCAGCGGGCAGGGAGCTCCAGTTTGTGGTTGCTTTTGCGGTCGTGAAAGTTGATGCGTTTCTGTATGGATGACAGAAACGTCAGTCCGGCCGCCCAGGCGCCGAGATAAATGCCCCAGACAACGAACGTTCCCGCCGCCGGCAGAACGAAAACGGAAGCCGCCGCGGCACATGCGATCTGCAGCCAGAAACATGCCGTATAGCCGACGGCCGGCGGCACAAACCTTTTGCCTTCGGTTTTGCTGCGTTTGAGGTTGATTCTGATAATTTTAAACAGCGGCCAGACAAAAAACGGTCCCAGCAGCCAGCCGTAAACGGCCGGACGGATTTCGTTGTCTTTGGCGTCTTCGCGGACGGCTTTCCAGTTTTTGTACAGCCAGTAAAGCTCAAACAGGCCGCCGCTCAAAACCGAGGCGGCAACCAGCCGGCGAACGGGCAGCAGATAAAAGATTACCGGTTTGCTGTAATTGACGTCCTGGTTTCTTTCAATGAATGCGCGCATGTGGCGGTAATACAGCCGGTCGGCGGTCAGGGCGCCGACGATTCTTGACGCCGCCATCACTGCCGGCACAACCCACAGACTGCGGGTGAGGACAAAACCGGCGGTCATCAGAAACAGCCCGCCGAAAAAATACAGGGCAAACCACCCGGGCATGCCGGCAAAAAGATAGTAAAAGGAGTTGAAAACGAATGCGCCGGGCGAAAAACGCCGCGGCCGAGGGGCGTTTTTCAGCCGTTCCTGATATTTTGCTAGTCTGGTTTCCGTTCGCATGACTTCCCTCATTGGCAAATGCCCACAAACCCAAGTTATAATCTTTATCTCTTAAGGTCAAGCGCATAAATCCGTCCGCCGGCGGAAATTTCTTGCTAAAAAGGGCGGTTGCCGCTATAGCTTGATAATCGGAACTGTACTGACGGGAGGGCGGAGATGTCCGCAAAGGCCAAGTTAAAATACGTTTTGTTCGGCGCGGTGTTTGCCGGCGGTTTTGCCAGTTTGTCGCTGGAACTGGCGGTTATGCGCCAGTTGAGCGGTTTTGTCGGTTCCACCGCAGTCACCGCCTCAATCATCATCGGGGTGCTGCTGGCGTTTATGTCGCTCGGCTATTACCGCGGCTCGACGGTGTCGATTCGCCGCAACCGCATCCGGCAGGTTCTGGCGCCGGATTTTATCGTTATCGCGCTGATGTCGGTGCTGGCTTCCTCCTATATTCTGATTGATCTTTATTTTTGGGCGATGAACGGGCTGGGGATTCGCTCAAACGTGGCGCAGACTTTTGTTTATTCGCTGCTGCTGTTGTCGGCGGCGCCTTATTTGTTCGGCAAGGTTACCGCGGTTTTAAGCCGCTATCTGCACCGTTTTGACCGCAACAATACCGGACGGATCATGGCGGTGGATACCGTCGGTTCGGTGCTGGGGTCGATTTTGACCACGTTGGTCTTGATGCCTTTTGTCGGCGTCAACCACACGGTGATGCTGATTGCCGCGGCGGCGCTTCTGACCGCGTGGCTGCTGGGCAGCCGGCAGATCGTCCTGATGCTTTTCATCATGCTGGCGGCATTTTCGCTTAACCGCGACCGCCTGCTGTTTGAGGTGTACCATATCGTCGAAAACAACGCGGTGTCGACGATTTCGGTGGAAGAAGCCGACGACGGCCGTTCGAAAATAATGATGATGAACGGCGGCGGCGCTTCGAAAGTGTCGGAAGATCCGGAACTTCGTTTCGGTTACGTGCGCTTTGTCGAGGACAATTTCATCTCCCGGCTGCCGCAAACCGGTACGCCGAAGAAGATACTCATTATCGGCGCCGGCGGCTTTACCATGGGGCTGAATGATGACTTCAACCGTTATACCTACGTTGACGTCGACGCCTCGCTGAAAGACGTTTCGGAAAAACATTTCCTGCCGGAAAAACTGGGGGACAATAAAAAGTTTGTCGTCCAGGACGCCAACCAGTTCCTGAAGGAAAGCGGAGAATTGTTTGACCTGATCGTGCTCGACACCTATTCCAGCCGCCATATCATTCCGCTTGACCTGGTTACCGTCGAATATTTTGCCCGGGTGAAGGCAAGAAGCGCCCCGGACGGCGCGGTAGTGATGAATATCGTCGGTTCGCCGTCTTTTTCCTCTCCGCTGTCGCAAAAAATCGACAACACGATTCGCCGGGTTTTCCCGTTCCCGCTCGGGCGGCAGGTGATCGGTTCGTTTGACGGCTGGTGCCGCCGCGGCTGTCCCGACCGCAACCTGATGTATGTCTGGTACAATCTGCCGGAAAATTCAGATGTTTACACGATTAACAAAAATTCTGCCTTCTACGACTGAAAAAGATTGACGACACGATTTTATGTGTTAAGAAAAAGCATCTTTAAATTTTTTTCGGGGGGCTTTGAACATGTTTTCGGAATTCAGCATGCGCCAGTTTGTCAGCGCTTTTGTCGTCTTGTTTGCGGTTATCGACGTTTTGGGGTCGGTGCCGATCATTTTGAAGCTGAAAAGAAAGGGCAAAAAAATCCGTGCGGGCAAAATTGCCTTGTGGTCTTTTCTGATGTTTATCGGTTTTTTCTACATCGGAGAATTTTTTCTTCATTTGTTCAAGCTGGACATGTCGTCGTTTGCGATTGCCGGTTCGCTTATTATCTTCGTGATGGCCATGGAAATGATCCTCGACATTGAAATTTTCCGCGAAGGCCCCGACACGCCGAAAGATTCCGTCTTCGTGCCGCTGGTGTTTCCGCTGATAGCCGGCGCCGGCGCGCTGACCACCCTGTTGTCGATTCGCGCGCAGTTTGCCGACATCAACGTTTTGCTGGCGATTGCCGCCAACATGGGCGTCGTTTTCGTGGTGATCCGCCTGGCCAAGCTGATCGAGCGAAAGTTGGGACCGAGCTTTATTTATATGCTGCAAAAGTTTTTCGGCATTATTCTGCTGGCCATTTCGGTTAAGATTTTCATTACCAATATTACCGTTTTGATCGAACAGATCGCCAAAAGCGCGGCCTGACTTTTTGCCCGGCGGATCCGCCGGGTTTTTCTTTACATATAATCAAGTCTTGATATTTGCGCGATTAAAACTTAAATTTAAGGGAAGAAAAAAAGAAAGGCTTGGATTATGCAGGATAATTTACCCGAATTGCGCGACATTCATCTGCCTTCCGGCGACATATCGTTTTTCCCGTTGGCTTACGGCTGGTGGGTGCTGGCCGGCGTTTTGGCGGCGGTCGTTTTGCTGGCGTGGCTGACGCGTTTCCTGTTGCAAAGAAGCAAAAAGCGCTATGCCCTGAAACTGCTTGCCGCGGCCCGCCGGCCGGATCTGGGGTCGGCGGTCAGAATGTCGGAAATATTAAGGCGCATCTGCGTGTACAAATATAAGACGGCGGCGGCGCTTTTCGGCATGGAATGGATTGAGTTCCTGAACCGCCACGCAAAAGAAAAAATTTCCGGCAAAACCGCCCGTCTGCTGCTTGACGCGCCTTATATCAGCGCCGATTCCAAAGCGTATGACGACCAAGACGTGGCCGACCTTTACCGTTTCTGCCAAAACTGGATTGGAGAAAACTTATGATTCTCTTTGCCTGTCCGCTGATGTTCCTGCTGCTGCCGCTGCCGTTTTTGGTGCGGCGTTTTCTGCCGCCGGTTAAGGGCTTGCACGGCGACGCCCTGAGAGTGCCGTTTTTGCGGGACATTGCCGACATCAGCATCCGTTCGGGCGGCATGTGGCGCGCTGCCGCCGCCGGCGGGGAAAAAACTTCTCCCGCGTTTTGGTGGCTGTGTCTGGTCTGGCTTTTTCTGACGGCTGCCGCCGCCCGGCCGCAGTGGCTGGGCGAACCGGTGAGGATCAGGGACTACGGCCGCGACATTATGCTGGTGATGGACATTTCCACTTCCATGCGGGAGCCTGACTTTGTCTTAAACCGCCGGCGGATCGACCGGTTGACGGCTGTCAAGCTGGCCGCCGACGATTTTATCAAACGGCGCAAAAACGACAGAATCGGACTGGTGCTGTTCGGCACCCGCGCCTATCTTCAGTCGCCGGTCACTTTTGACCGGCAGTCCGTGCGCGAGATTTTGCGTTCGATGGACGCCGGCATGGCCGGCAATTCGACCTCAATCGGCGACGCGCTCGGCCTGGCCCTGAAAAGCATCCGCGAAAGCGGCGGCAGCGAAGAGCGCATCATCATTCTTCTGACCGACGGCGAAAACAACGACGGCAGTCTGAGCATGGCGCAGGCGATAAACCTGGCGCGCAACGAAAAGGTCAAAGTCTATACCATCGGCGTCGGCGCCGAAAACGCCTTTGTCCGTTCCCTTTTCGGCATGAGGATCGCAATGCCGGGAGGCATTGACGAGGAAGGGCTGAAACGGCTGGCGGAAGAAACCAAAGGCAACTATTTCCGCGCCGGCGATACCGAGGGACTGCAGAAAATATATGCCGAAATCGACCGTCTGGAACCGAGCGCAAACGAAGACCAGTTCGTGCGCGAGGCGAAAGACCTGTTTTACTGGCCGCTGTCGGCGGCGCTGCTGCTGTCGTTTTTGACCGTGTTTTTGAGAAGAAAGGGAATTTAGATGGAAGAGTTCTTAAGCGCTTTTCATTTCCTTCGCCCGTGGTGGCTGCTGGCGGCGGCGGTGCCGCTGGCCGGCTGTTTCCGCTTTTTTGCCGGGATGAAGAACGTCTCTGCCTGGGAAAGCGTCTGTGACCGGAAGCTGCTGGACTTTCTGCTGGTCAGGGGCTCTTCCCGTCAGCGCAGTCTGACCGCGGGGCTGTTGCTGGCCGGCATGCTGGGGGCGATCGTCGCGCTGGCCGGTCCCAGCTGGCAGAAAAGGGAAATTCCGGTTTTTACGCCGGAAAATCCGGTTATGTTTCTTTTGAACCTTTCTTCCGACATGGACGAAACCGACGTGACGCCCAACCGTCTGGCGCGGGCCAAATATGCCGTTTCCGACCTGCTGAAAACGCTTTCCGGCACGGAGAGCGGGCTGGTCGTTTATACCAATGAACCGTTTCTGATCAGCCCGCTTTCCGAAGACGGACGGGTAATTGACAATCTGCTGCGGGCGGTGACGCCCGACATCGTGCCGGAAAACGGCGACCGCCTGGACCGGGCGCTGGACTATGCGGTCAAACGGCTGCGGGAATCCGGCCGTGACAAGGGCAATATCGTGGTGCTGGCGGCCGACGTCGGTCAGGATTTCAATCTGGCGATGATCTCCGCCGCCGGCGCCTATGCCAAAGGCTGCCGGGTGAGCGTGGTTGACGTTGCCGCCGCCGGATCGGAAAAGCTGAAAATGATTGCGGAAAAGGGCGGCGGCGCTTATGTCAGCGTCGTTTCCGGACTGCCGCGGCTGTCGTCCTGGCTGGCGCAAAACGGCGGCCGGAAGCTGACGGAGAGTGAAAACGAAAAGGAAATCTGGGAGGACGCCGGTTATTATCTGCTGATTGTTCCGTTGTTTTGCGCGCTTTATTTTTTCCGCCGGGGGATTCTTTCGGTGGTTCTGCTGCTGGCTTTTGCCGGTTCGGCCGAAGCAGGTTTTTTCCTTAACGACGATCAGGAAGGGATGAGGGCTTTTGAACGGCAGGAGTTTGAACGGGCGGCGGCGAGTTTCCGGGATCCGGCCTGGAAGGCGTCTTCTTACTACCGCGCCGGTAATTTTGAAGAGGCGTTAAAACATTTTGCCGGCAGCGATGCCGAAAGCCTTTACAACCGGGGCAACGCGCTGGCCAAAAGCGGTAAAATAGAGGAAGCGATCAAAAGTTATGAAAAAGTCCTTGAAACGGCGCCGGAACATGAAGACGCCAGGTTCAACCTGGAATATTTGAAGAAACAACAACAGCAGCAGTCCTCGGGCGGCGGACAGGATCAGGACAAACGGGAGCAGCAGTCTTCGGCGGGAAACGACGGCGGACAGAACGGGAATGACGCGGCTTCCGGTGAGCAGCCGGACGGCGGCGACGAAGAGCAGAACCGGCAGCCGCAGCAGTCTTCCGCTTCCGGCGGCAGCGGTGAGGAAGAGGCCGGCAGCGAAAACAAGCAGCCGCAGTCCTCGGACGGCAATGAGCAAAACGGCGGCGAAAACGAGCGCCGGCAGACGGCGCCGCAGCCCGAAGAACGGGGCGCGCCGACCGAAGCGGAAGCGAAAGCGGCCGCCGCCGGTGAAGAAAAGGATGACCGGGACGGCGAGGGCTACAGCGAGGCCGCGCAGGCCAGGGAACAGCAGTTCCGCGACATTCCCGAAGACGCCGGCGGTCTGCTTCGCGCCTTTATTCTCAAAGAATATCAGAAAAACCGTTATAAGGATAACTGACTATGAAAAAGTGGATTTGGCTTCTGATTCTGAATTTTTTCATTGCTGCGCCGGCATTTGCCGCGGGTACGCTGACGGCAAAACTCAACCGCAATCCGGTGCCGGTGGGGGAAACTTTTGTCCTCAGTCTGGAGTATGAAGGCGATCCCGGCAGCGAAAAACCGGATTTTTCGCCGCTCAACCGCGATTTTACCGTTTACATGGTGTCCAATTCCTATAAGGGGATTTATACCAACGGGAAAATGAAAAAACTTTATATCTGGAACGTGACGATGGCGGCCGACCGAACCGGCGCCTTTACCATTCCGCCGCTTTCCGTCGGCAAAGCGGAAAGTCGGCCGATCACTCTCAAGGTCGTTGCCGCCGACGGGTTGCCGCCGGCGAAGGACGGAAAACCCGCGGCGCCGAAATTTTCCGTCAGCCGCAGCATCAGCAATTCCGATCCGCTGGTTCAGCAGCAAATCAACTACACCTTTAAAATTACCGCCAAAGAGGCCCTGCAGGGCAACGCCCCGCAGTTTCTGAGCGAAAATGCCGACGAATGGATCATTCGCGCGCTCGGCGATCCGGTCATTTCCACCCGCCTGAAAGACGGTGTGGAAGAACGGGAAATTACCTTTAAGTACGCCCTGTTTCCGCAGAAAAGCGGCAATCTGGTGATTCCCGAAGTCCGTTTTGACGGTTATTATGCCGATCCCGATGCCGGTCGGAACTCCATGCAGCGTCTGCTCGGCGCTTTCAGCGGACTGAACGACGACGCTTTCGGACTGGACATGTTCGGCCGCCGGGTGCCGATTGTACTTAAAGCCCGGCCGATCGACATCAAGGTGGGAAAAATTCCTGCGGCAAACAACGGCAACTGGTGGCTGCCGGCCAAAAAGGCGGAAATTTACTCCGACTGGCAGCAGAAAATGCCGGCATTTAAAAGCGGCGAGGCCGTCAGCCGGGAAGTCTATCTCCGGGTTACCGGCGTAATCGACACCCAGCTGCCGGAAATTCGTTTTCCCGAAGTCGGCGGGATGAAGCAGTATCCGGAAAAGCCGATAACCCGCAGCGAAGTCAAAGGCGACGACGTGGTTTCGGTAATGAAAATAAAAACCGTTTACATTCCGGAGAAAAGCGGCCGGGTGACGATTCCCGAAATTGCCGTCAACTGGTATAACGTCAACACCCGCAAAATGGAAAAGGCGGTGCTGCCGGCGGTTGTCGTCAATATTGCGCCGGGAGCGGCGGCGGTGCCGGCGGCAGCCGTTCCGGCGGCGGAAACGAAAGCGCCTGCCGTTCCTGCCGGCGGAGAAACGGTGTCCGTCCCGGTTCAAACCGCTTCCGCACCGCTTTTATGGTATCTGCTGGCGGCGTTTGCCGGCGGCATTGCCGTCAGCATGACGGTTGTCTGGTTTGTTCTCGGACGGCATTCCCGGAAAACGGAAACGGAGAAAAAGTCCGAAAAGCCGGTTAGCGTTGCCAAAGCCGTTCGCGGCAATGACCTGCGCGCCGTCCGCGACAATGTGCTGGCCTGGGCGAGAAAGGCTTTTCCCGACGCCGAAGTCCGCAATCTTGACGACGTCGCCGCACTTGCGGACGACCGGGCGTTTGCCGGTGAACTGCAAAAACTGCAAAAGGCTGTCTCTTATACACATCTCCGAGCCCACGAGACAAGAGGCAATCTCG
>OJOH01001438.1_pt1 | contig 10902 bp, 3 predicted proteins | sample 1598201 | NCBI WGS metagenome assembly OJOH01 (sample SAMN03922462, study PRJEB24848) | human gut metagenome | isolation source: stool sample | host: Homo sapiens | place: Germany | collected 2009-11 | reverse complement strand
ACGAGATTGCCTCTTGTCTCGTGGGCTCGGAGATGTGTATAAGAGACAGCTGTCAGTGTTTTCGGTTTCTTCTTCGCTGTCGGAAGTATCCAAATCCTCAACTTCTCCTTCTGTAACGGTCGTATCCACTTCCTGCAAGATAAAGTTGTTAGGGTTTGTATCGTCAAGAGAATCCGTGACGACCTTCAAAATATTATCGTTGTACCAGAATTCCCAGCCAAAGATTCTCGAAACGTCTTCAATCGGCATTGTGAACGTATTATCTTGGGCCAGCGTCATCGTATCGGTCCAGGCATCCGATGTATTGCGCGACGTATATTTGAAGGTTTTCCTGTCACCGTGGATTTCAAAATACTCGCTTGCTTTGGTCAAAGCTCTTGCGGACGGCACATATTCCCAATGCCCATAAGTGATGGGCACATAGAGAAGACCCGCGTCCTCTGCATATTGCGTATTGCTGTCGTAAGCCTCGGCCAATGCTCGAACCGAAACGCACAGGCGGCCATCGCTGTTGATGGAGAAGTGCATGCCCGGAACCAAAGAGCCGTTCAAGATAACGCATTTCGTGGGAGCGGTCTTTTCGCCTTTCAGGATAGCCTGACCATCTTCTCGATTCTTGATTGCCTGGTCGTATTCTTCCTGAGAATTGAAGATGTAAAGCCGCTCGCAAGAACCTTCTTTTCGAAGCTGTGAGAAATCTGTCGGATAATCGATGGCAAGCGAATCCTTGTCAAGCTCATAGACTTCCTCGCCGGAAACAATGCACTTCAAATATTCATCGTCAACGCTATAGCCGTTCGAATCGTCATATCCAGTCGTGCTCACTCTATCGACAACATAGTTCCCATCAGCATCAAAGTGTCCGGATTCCGAAACGATATCCTTCTCATCAACGCCCAAAACCGTGCCATCGGATTCTTCACTTGACGCAGAGTCATCGGAGGAAGTCTCCGTCTCATCCACAGTCTCACTTTCCGAGGCTTCATCGTCAGGAACGAGAGTCTCTTCCGGCTCCATGTATTCCGGGTTCGGACGCAGATATACGGTATGGCCGCTGAAAATCTCAAGGCCGTTTCCGTTATCATCCGTATACGGAATCAAGCCCATGCTTTCAATTACCTGAGCCTTCTCCTTATATAAAGGAGAGCCATCGCCCATTTTCACTTCCTTGTATCCGTTGCAATCAAGATTGTTTGGACTCTTAACATTCAACTTGGTCAGAACGATTTCGCCATCCTTCATTTGGGTGCCGCCCGATGTATCCACATCACCGCCAATATCGGGATTCGAAGACGGTTCAGGCGTGCTTTGAATGGACGGGGTCGGTGCAGTGGAACTGGTAGCATTTGTGCTGCCGTTTCCGCTGTTGCCTTTACAAGCAGTCAGACAGCAAAGGCAAGCACCCAAAATGGCGGCGCTTTTCATAAAGTTGTCCATAATAAAAGCGGCCCCACTTTTATCTCAGGTGGGGCCTTACTCCTTTCTTTGGTTAGTTGCTCATTTCAATTTCAGGGTCTTTTTGGGTTTCGCCGTAATAAAGTTCAAGGTGCAAGTGTTCACCCGTTCCACCATGACTACTAAGACAATAGCCACTGTAGCCGGTAGTAGCGATTGTTGCGCCAGCAGAAATTGTATCATCAACATTGTACGAAAGGCCCGGGCTCAAATGCTGATACAGAATGAAAACGCCATTCTTTTCGCCCGGAACTACGCCACCGCGTTCCCCGTAATAAATCATCAGCATGTTACCGCGCTGACCATTCCCTTTTGTAACAAGCACACCGTTTGAATAACCATCCTGTTTACCAACAATGATACCCTTAAACGGCGCACTCATTGGATATATCGAATGAGGGGGAACAATATCAGTGCCATTGTGCTTCGTATCGCCACGAGGCGATTGCCAGCTGGATGTAACCTTGGCCTTCCAGCCGCTCCACGGTCCAGGGAGAAGGCCCGAAGCCGGGCACTCAAACAGTTCGTCGGAATGGGTGGCGTAGAACTGTTCAATCATTTGCTTAATAGAGCCGCTGATAACTGTGCCAGTACCGGCACCGCCAGTGTTATCGCCTGTCCCGATATCCAACGATGAATCGCCTTCGAAATCGGCTTCTGCAGCATTATACAATTGCCGCATTGTCGCAGCTTCTTCATCAAAAAGGTCGGCTTCGGAAGTATCACTCTCAACCGTGTCCTCATCTTGCGGTACATTGTAGTATTCCATAATTTTCTTCTTAGCTGCTTCCAAGGGGGAAACTTTGTAGGTACATGTGATGGTTGCGGTCTTTACTACTTCACTTACGCGCTCCATCACGATTGTTCCATCTTCATCAAAAACCGGATTTCCGTCTTCATCCATTTTAGGCTCCATTTTGGTGACGGTCTTTTTGCCATAAGTTGTAGTTGTTGTGGCTTCCGTTTTCCAGACTTTGTCTCCGACAAGCTCTTGGGCTGCTTTCACCATCTTAGGGACCCGGGAATGGAGCCCATCCTCCGTACGTGCCGCATAACTATCTCCGGCCATAATGTAGAATGTCCAGTTAAGATAATTTTTACCATCGTACAAGTCTTTGTGAATGGTGTAAGAAATATTATCCATCGTAACGCCATTCGCAATAGCAGCGTCTTTGGCTTTATCAACCTCTTCCTGGGCTTTTGACCTCATGTCTTCCGAATATTTGTCGTACGCATCTCTGAAGTAATTATTCAGAACCGCAACAATAACATTTGATGTTCCCATGTAGGATTGGAAAATTTCATCCGAAGCAATCGCAATATCATCCTGATACGCTTGCGATGCATCGCCTTTTTCCCCTGTTGTAATCCAGGTCAAAAAGTCATCAATGCCATTGGATAGCTGAGCCTTGAAATCCTCCCAGTCAAGTACAACTTCATCAACCGATTCTCCTAAAGCACTCATTGTTGTTTCTGCAATTGTGCCTGGAATTTGAGTAATAAACATAAATCCAAAAAGCAGCAAAAGAACCGGAATAAGCGCAATAACAATAACTACTGCGATAACTTTAATCAGTGTCTCTGGATGCGAAACCATGGTGGCAGCAGCACCGGCAAAATCGCCTGCTGCTGCTTGTCCCGCCGCTTTACCAATGACCTTAGCATCCTTAACGCCTTGTTTTACAGCATGTACTGTTGAGGAAACTGCTTTAGCTCCCTGTTTTGCGTCATTGACCGCTTCATCGGTTAAATTACTCAATTTACACCACTCCTTCCTTAATCAAGCCAGTCTCAGCTGTGTAGAAGATTCTGCACATTTCCATCTCACACCCCGTGGAGGTGCTGGCTTTTTCGTGAGACACCCGGCTTTCTTTCGAAAGTCGGGAAAAGGGTATCGTCTAAGAATTACTTGGACGGCTTATCCTTTTTGTTTTTCGAACCGTTGCGATTCTTATTCCCTTGCATCATTTGCTGGAACCTGTTGTTCCGCTCATTTCGAAAGTTGCTTTCACGGAACGATTTTCCTTCATAAGCGTTTTTCTGCTGAGGCTGGGAATTAGAACGAGCAGCAGATTGGGTTCTATCCTGACTGGAGTTTCGATTACGCCGTTTGTAAGACTCATCCGTGTCGGGTCCAACACTCTCGTAGTCATCCACCTTGCCAAGCTGGCGGGCAATGCTTTCAAACGTTTCGGGCTCATACCGGCGGGTCTGCTTGTTGTACTTAGCACTCCGTTCGATGTTCATCACATCCGGGGTCTCAGGAACGTTGCCATCAGCATCGAGCTTTTGCATGATACGCCACTGTGTAATGCCCGTATCGGGGTCTACACTAACGCGGGTGACCTGAATACGACCAATGCCATCACTCTCAACAAAGCCATTCGTATCATTGAATGCTTTGATAGACAAATGACTCAAGGGCCTAATTTCAGGTCCATTAGAAGCTCCAGATGTATTGGGTTCGGCACTGGATACACCGGCATTGTCGCTGAATGTACCGGCTTCGGTAAAGGAATTACTGCGAGATGTATCAGCATAGAACTGAGTTCCATCCACAGGAGGTTTTTCGGCAGGCTGTTTACGAGCTGCGGAGCCATCGGCATCACCAGAGTCACCAGAATCTTCGCCAACACCGCCATGATTGAAGTTTTGTGCGGCAGGGGCGGGATTATCTTCCGCTCTGGATGCTTCTGCCGTCGCCTTGGAAGTTGCCTTTGCAGGAGCAGTATTTTCAGTAACAGAGGCAGCTGGCGCGGTCTGACCAGCAGAGCCATCATTGTCGGAGCCAGCACTTTCGGAGCTCACTGCACCACCACCTTGAATTTCAGGCGCAGGTGTTGAAGGTGCGCTTACGGTAGTATCGCCGTTATCGTCGGACGAACTGCCATCGTTGTGAGAATTATTGCCAACATTCTGATGCTGAACTGTGGGAGCAATAGCATCGTCATTGGAAGTTTCCTCTCCGCTGCCCGAAAAAGCATCGGAGCCGGGATTCTCGTCGTGAGAGCTACCGTTGCTGCCGCCAAACGAGGCAGAGCCGACATCGTTATCGTCGAAATCATCGCCATCACCGTCAGCAGAAGGTGCCGCATGACCAGCAACAGCACCAACGTTGGAAGAGCTTTCTCCCTTTGCAGGGGGTTCACCGATACCAGAATCATCTTCATCGGCGGGAGCCTTTACGCCTTGGGCAGTGGGTGCAGTTTCTTCATCGGAGCTGTAATTGTCGCCACCGCCATTACCTCCAGCGAAGCCCGTATTGCCTTCACCGGAAACATCGTCGCTGTCAGTGCGTTGTGCAGAGGGTGCAGCAACATCATTGGAAGCGCCGCCAGCGTCAGCAGGAGGTTCAGCATAGTCAGGGCCAGCATTGCCTGCCGCTTCGTCATCAGTATCGACCGTTCTATCAGCGTAACTTGCAGGTGCCTGAGTTTCCACTGTAGCAGAGTCACCATCCATGGGTGAAGCATCCACATCAGCAGAGCCAACATCCTCAGTGCCGCCGACATAGCCAGAAGATGTATCCGAATCATCGGATTCTCCGACAGCCGGTTCATTGTCCGTATGTTGTACAACAGGCGCAGCACTGCCGCCAGAAGCGTTATCTGCGTTAGCAGGAGGTTCAGCGTAATCGACAGAAGCGTCATCAGACACATTGTCATTTGTGGCAGCATTGTCAGCCTGACTAGCGGGTGTATGAGTCTGAACCGCAGCAGAGCTGTCATTCGCGAACTGAGTCTCGGAATCAGTAGACCCAGTGTTTTCATTGACGACGCCGATGTCGGAAGGCGTATTCGAGCCGCCGAATTCCGCATCAGCAGAACCGTAACTCGTAGTCTGCTCTGCAGGACCAGCAAATTCTTCGCTGGGAGCACTACCAGTGGGAGACTCGACGGAAACGGTAGAATCATTTGCTGCGAAATCGCTGCTGTCGGGGCTTACCGGTGTAGTTGTAGGTGCAGGGCCTTCTTCGGTGACGGTCTTGTCGGTAGCAGACTGCATCGCAGACCCAACGGAGCTTTCACTGAAAGTACCAGTGCCTTTTCCTTCCGTCATACCACTACTGCCGCCAGATGTGGCTTCAGGCGTGGGCGTAATAGCAGGACCAGCGCCCTTGTTTGTGGCAGTACCACCACCGCTGATAGGTGTATTGCCCTCGTGTACCAGAGGCGTTGCGGAATCCTCAACGGTTGCGTTTGTAGGCGTGCCATTGCCAGACTTTGCTTGCGGCACGTTCGTACTTGTACCAGATGCGTTGCCAGATGCAGATGCTCCCGTAACGGTTACATTTGCAGCGTTAATCGGTTTGCTTGTAGCCGTACCATTTGCGACAGGTGCGCCCGCAGGTGTAGATGCAGGTTTAACAGAACCAGAGCCATTGGTAACAGCGTCAGGATTAACCACATTCACGTTGTTTGCGCCAGGAGTGCGAGATTCCGCATTGCCAGCAGCCGTATCATCAACACCATTGGCATTGATTGTCGTACCATGTGCAGTATTAGCAGCATTTGCAGAGCCAGTTGCTCCTGTAGCAGTAGTAGTTGCCGTAGCCGTCTGCGGTGTCGGTACGCCACTGCCAGTAGGCACAGCGTCTGTAGTTCCACCCTGTGCTACGGTATCGGGATTCACAACGCCAGGTTCAGAACTTTCGCTGTTGCCATGGTGGCCAGAGAACACCGATGCAACACGTCCCCAGAAAGAAGTGGCTTCAGGTTCTGGTTCATCCATTGCGGCCACGGGCGTATGTGTGGCCTCGAAAGCCTCCGGTGTCATGCCAACAGTATCGCCGACCTCGGCACCAGTAACTTCCTGTCCGGAATCATCGTCAGCCAAAGAGTTGTATGCAATCTGGCCATTTTCGTCGGGTGCGGTTGCATCAGTTTCCTTAGCGGTTGCATCACCATCAACCATGGTCGCGTTACCGGCATCGCCAGTAACGTTTTCAGAGGCACCAGTGCCTTCAGCAGTACCCTTCGGCAACCGTCCAGATGCAATAACCTGGGCAGCTTCTTCGTCTGTCAGGCTGCCCTTCGGGTTCGATACCATGTAAGTATCGGTAGTGTTGCCATCGCTGACCGTAACAGTCAAAGCACCATCAGGCATATCGTCACGGCCCATGGCCATGTCAATACCGGTGACTTTCGCACCTTTAGCAAACTGCTCTGCCAGCTCAGGGTCAGCGTTTGCAAGCGTATCTTGCATTGCGGCCAAAGATTCCGAAGAATTGTAATCAACGGCGGAATCCGGGTTGCGCATTTCTGCGGCACGCTGCTCGTTGGACATCTGGAACCGACCGGAATAGTTTCCTTTGGCAGTATCAAATTGCTTTTGTGCTTCAGCCTGTTTGACATCTCGGGTAACAGCAGCCGCCTGTTCCTGGTCGTGTTTGCTAAGCGCAGAATCGGTAATACGAGTAAGGTAATCCAGATTCTTGCTTTCCATTGCAGACCTTGCGGCAATTGCAGCTGCACCATCTGCGCCATACTTGTTCAGCTGACCAGCGGGGACGCTGAAAGATGTGGAGTTCTTTGTATCCGGAATAACGTCGCCAAGGCTTCTCCCCTTCCCGTCCGTCATGCGGGTAGCTGTCCATTCCTGAGAGCCATTTGCCGCAGTGCGTCCGGTGTTTTCAAGACGGAACTTACCTTTATCCGTAGTAAGGATTGCACTCTGCCCATCCGGACTGATAGCCAGGTCGGAAGTCTTGGTTGCAATCGTGCCAGATTCATCACTCGAATAACGGAATCCGGAAACGCCTGTAATTTTGCCATTCTCATCGCGGTAAGTGACCTTACCATTGACAGCGCCTTTAATGGCGTTATCGGGAGCCAGGTCTTCAACCGTACCCTGAGACACCTTGCCACCATCAAACCCAAGCTCATCCAGAGCGTTTGCCATGGCCTGACGATTCGAATTGGAGTTGAAGGTCTCGCCAGGGTTTTTGTACATGTCGCTACGCTCAGCGTTTGTCCCACGTACAAAGCGGTCGGCCTTTTCTTTGTCACCAAAGCTGACCTTGCCGTATTTGTCCAAATTGCTTGCAGCTCCAGTTGCTGCGCCATTGGCACCTGCAGCTGCTGCCACGCCTGCAGCAATTGGCTTGCTATTACTGCCCGCGCCGCCTACAACATTTCCAATGGCATCAGCAGCTGCACGGCCGTGGCCAGCAACGCTGCCTGCCAAATCAAGAGCATCATGCGCGGCACCCGCAATAATTCGGAAAGCGCCAGCCGCTTCACTCATCGGGTCAAGACCTGTTGTGCTTGTGATGCGGAATCCGGCTTTTGCAAGCATATCGTCCAGCTTTTGTGCGATTTTGAGGTATGCGTATGTGACAAGGCCCCATTTCACGACGCTTTCAACAGATGCGCCGACCAATCCGATGTTCAATGCCGTTCGTGCAATACCAACGACCCAAATGTTCAGAATTAGCAAAACACATTGTGACCAGAACATCTGCATCCAGTTGACTGCCGTATCTTTTGTTCTTTCGTTAGTTGCCGTGGCAAATGCCAGAGGCGAAAGCAAAATTGTGAAGACGCAAATGATGTATCGTTCCGCACATTCAAGTACCAACTTAATCAGGTTCCACCAAATCAAAAACAGAAACACAACGCTGACAACCAGAGAAGCACCTTCGACAATCGAGAAACCTCCCATCCATGCAACTATTGTTCCAGCCGCATCGCCAGATTCAGTCTGGCCAATAATTTTCATGCCAGAGTCTTCAAACGAAAACTTCCCCAATCCGCCACCTGTAACGCCTTCACTTAACGCCGTTGTCAGAGGCGAAATGATTTCATCGAACATCAACTGAAGGAAGTGACTGCCTGTAAGAGTAAGAACCATGCCAAAGACAGCGTTCCAAATCAGTTTTGGTACGCTTTCGGTCCTTGCGCCGTCTGCAGTTTCCATCAAATACGAGATGATACGAACGGCAATCAGTGCTCCGGCGATTGTTGTCGAAATTGCCATTATGGCTTGTGAAAAATAGCCCCCAATGCCGTTCCCACTCATTGCAAAGCCAGGAATATAACGGGCGACTTCTTCTGTCGTCATCTGCGTAATTTCGAGCAGCGGATTCATAATAAGGTCACAAAACTGCAAGATAATACGTGCGATGACCATGACAACCAGACTGAGGAAGTTACTGACAAGGTCAGAAACCGCAGAAAGCGCAATGCATCCGGTCATTGCAAATGCAAGAATAACAGCGGCCACGGAACGCTTAACGGCTTTCTTTCCTTTTACGGGTTTACATTTTATAAGAGAGTTAATGTTGCTCACCTTCTTTCAATAAAAAAAGACCCGCCCGATTACTCGGACGAGCCTTTTAGCCGCAAAGCGAATATTAGACGCCAATGTTATTGCCGCCGAGCTCGCCGTTAATCTGGTCACCGAGTTCATTAGCAACCTTCATCAGGCCGGGCACTGCAACAGCAGCCACGACGATGATGGCAACCACGATAAGACGTTTCTTATAAGTCTGAACGTCTTTCGGGTCACTGGCCAGCAGCATACGCACCAGCAGATACAGGAATACTGCGATGCCGATAGGAACAACGACGTTGGTCAAGCCTTTGGCAATAGAGTTGCTAACCTGGCTGCCTACGTTGAACACTTTGTCAATAGCATTGCTAACATCTGCATAAGCCATAACCGTGCTCAGCATGGTAGCAGTACCCATTGCGCAAGCAGTACCTACAGCCATCTGGAGGTTCTGCACCGGGGTGCGTTTCTGCAAGCTGTTTTTCATATTCATTTCGAACTACCTCCTTCCTTCGATAATCATCGTAGTAGAGTCTTTACAGGTTGATTGCTCAGCCCTTTAACTCTACAATATCTATTATCTGCACCTCGCAAAGGCGTGCAACAATCATACATTCGTTTATTTGAAGCATTATTCACACAAAACGAAAAAGCGGGAGCTCCTGTCATGAGGAACTCCCGCTATAACTAATTTTATGTTTTGGCTTTTTTTAGTTTCGTGATGATGCGCGGACCGAGCAAGGATTTGCGGGTCTGCTTACGAAAATTCTGAAGCGCATATTTCAGTGCTTCCTCATCGCCAATCATCACCAATTTCTTTTTGGCTCGCGTAATACCGGTATAGTACAAAGGCTTTGTCAACATCACTCCGTATGTCATACTCACCGGAATAATGCAGCAAGGAAATTCGCATCCCTGAGAGCTATGCACGGTAATGGCATATGCAAGCTCAATATCTTTCATATCTTCATTATTATAAACTAAGGTTTCTCCTTTCGAATCAAAATAGATTTCAACGGCAACATCGCTTTCCAACTGGGCAATTGATTGAATCGTTCCCAAGTCACCGTTAATGACCTGCTCGGTGTTCTTTCGCTGAATGATTCGGTCGCCAACCATAAACAGTTGCTTGCCGATTTCAACACAGAGCTTATCATCCGTTTTAGGGTTCACAATCGCCTGAATTGCGGTGTTGACACGGTTCTTGCAAAGATATCCGCTCGGCGTGCCTTTATCATAATGCGTAGGAGTCAGAACAATCGTCCCTTCCATACCGTATTTGGATACGCCATTCAGATACTCATCAACGATATGATTCATGATTTCATTCGCTTCTTTTTCCTTATCCTTTTCAGCAACCGGAACAAAGCGAAATTCATCATCAAACATAAGATTCCGGGTATTTCCGGTATAAGCGCGATTCTCACGAATCTTGATGGAAGCATCTGTAATCGTCGAGGTACTCCCCTGCCGATAGTTGACATCAAGGCGAACGGTTTTAATAACGCCGCACTTGATTAAATCACGCAAAACGTCACCACGAGCTACAGGAGCCAACTGGTCCGTATCGCCAAGCAGCACAATTCTGGTGGATGGGCTGCTCAAAACAGCGTCGATTGCATAAGCGAATAGGTGTTCACCGACCATACTCATTTCATCAATGCCAATGAAACCGCAGATGGTGCAGTCTCCTTGCGCTGTGAATCCGCTCGGATTATTTGCCGGAACCAAGCCACAAGCCTTATGAATCGTGGATGAGTTCATACCGGTGCTTTCCGCCATACGCTTGGCGGCCAAGCCCGTTGGAGCCATCAATAGAATATGTTCCTCCGGCCATACCATATGGTACACATCCATGATAGCCCGCAGACAAGTGGTCTTGCCTGTACCGGGGCCACCAGTGACGATAGAGATACGGTACTTTAGGTTTCGAACGGCTTCAGCCTGTCGTGGAGAGAGAATGATTGCATTCTCTTTCTGCCATTTGATGAAAGCGTCCTCGATTTCTCGCTCTTTTATCGGCTCAGCACTGGCAAGTTCAACGATTTTAGCTGACATTTTACGCTCTGCCAGGAAATCGTCTTTATCGTAGTAGTATTTGCCCTGCTTGACAATCGCATATACCTTGGCAACATCATCAAGCGATTCTTTTTGACGTTCTGCACTCACCTGTGG
>OJOH01001435.1_pt1 | contig 10924 bp, 8 predicted proteins | sample 1598201 | NCBI WGS metagenome assembly OJOH01 (sample SAMN03922462, study PRJEB24848) | human gut metagenome | isolation source: stool sample | host: Homo sapiens | place: Germany | collected 2009-11 | reverse complement strand
CGATAATGTGGTGGCAGAGCTTTGTACTCGACTTTTTGATAAAGCTGATTCCGTCATTTGAAAGCTGCTGCATACTGGACATCGGAAGGATCTCAGGCATCGAAAGAAGCCCACGGTATTCCATCCGCATGATGTCATTTATTTTCCGGTAATTGCGCTCAATAGCGGTGCGGATGATACATAGATTTCGGATGATGCGGGCATTTTTATCCTGCTCAAGCCGGTTGTATATCTCTATCTTCGGCGGCTCGTGTTCATTTTGGAAAATACGAAGCGGGACGCCGATCAGGTAAGCGACCTTTGACACAAGCTCATAGGTGCTGTCTTTGTAGGCAATCTGTTCTCCGGCATATTCGATGCCATTCAACATGACTGAATTGCCCATGATCTACTCCTTTCTCGTAGGGGAGTTAAGCGGTCATTACATTGTCCGTCCACATCTCACACTGGCTCATGACAGTCTGGACAGCATCATCCATACCCTCTGGCGGATATTTGTGTTTTTTCAGCAACCTTTTGACCAGGCGGCGCATTCCAGCTCTTGCGCTCTCTTTCTTTTGCCAGTCTATTGTCTGGTTTTTGCGAAGCAAATCTGTCAGTTCTTTCGTGATAGCAATAAGCTCGTCATGCTCGTAAAAGTCCTTGATTGCTTGCGGCTTCGTCAGAGCATCATAGAAAGCAAGCTCGTCCGCTGTCAATCCGAGTTTTTCACCCTCGGCGGCAGCAGCGGCAATGTCTTTCGCCAGCTTGAGTAATTCTTGAATAACTTCCTCGTTGGTGAGCATTCCGTTCAAATAGCGGTTCATCGCGCTCTGAATGATTTCGGAGAACTTTTCAGACTTGACGATATTTGTTCGACGGTAAACAGAGACCTGTTCGGAAATCAGTCTTTTCAGGAGTTCGACTGCAAGATTCTTCTCCTTCATGTTTGCCACTTCTTCAAGAAACTTCGGATCGAACAGTGAAAACTCAGTCTGGACATCAGAAAAGAGGTTGATAACGCCTTCGCTCTTGATGCTGTGCTTCAAAAGCTCGTTAATGCGCTCATTTACTTCCGGAAGCGTAAACTTCTTTCCGGTACCGCCTGAAACCAAGCGCACGGTCATTGTTCTTACGGACTCGAAGAAAGCCGCCTCCATGCGAGTTTGCTCGTCTACCAAGCTGCTGCACAGCGAAAGTGCCTGCTTGAGAAGCAGGGCTTCTTTGATAAACACATTCTGTGTCTTCTCATGGTCGGGAAGCTCGTACTCTGCAACACTCTTGCCGAGTATGAAGTTCACTCCGCCGCTGATGAGCTTCGCCCTGTCGAGGTCGCTTCCGGTCATGAATTTCTCATAACTGAATCCGTGGAACAAATCTCTGCAAATAGAGAGCTTTTCAAGGAACTTCGGATATGCAGCCTTGCTTACATCTGTATCACCATAGTTCTTCTTGTCTCTGGCAGTATAGTCGTTCATTGCCTGTTTCAGTGCAGCCGCAATACCGACGTAATCGACAACCAAACCGCCTTCTTTATCTTTGAAGACACGATTGACACGGGCGATAGCTTGCATCAGGTTGTGTCCAGCCATCGGCTTATAGACATACATCGTAGCGAGGGAGGGAACATCAAAGCCGGTCAGCCACATATCCACGACGATGGCGATTTTCAGCGGAGAGTTGTTGTCTTTGAATTTCCGCGCCATATCGTCCTTATGAGCTTTGTTGCCGATAATCTCACGCCATTCTTCGGGATCGTTATTGCCTTGCGTCATGACCACTGCAATCTTTTCCGTCCACGCTGGGCGTAGCTCAAGAATGCGCTTATAAATCTTCATTGCTATGGGACGCGAATAAGCAACGATCATCGCCTTGCCGGTTAGGATATTCTCACGGTAATTCTCGTAATGATCAAGAATGTCATTTACCAAGGAATTGATCGTCTGGTCGGCACCGAGGATTGCTTCCATCTGACCAAGTTCCTTTTTGCTCTTTTCAATGACATACGGATCGGCGTTGTCAGCCATAATGTCATACTCATTATCGATCAGATGGAGGGTGTTCTCGTCGAGTTTCAGGTGAATCACACGGCTCTCGTAGTAGACGGGTCTGGTCGCGCCATCTTCAACTGCCTGTGTCATATCATAGATGTCGATGTAATCACCGAAGACCTCTCGTGTACTGCGGTCTTTTGTGGAGATCGGTGTTCCGGTGAATCCGATGTAGGTCGCATTAGGAAGCGTGTCTCTTATAATGCGGGCAGTGCCGATAACGGTTTTCGCCTCGACTTCGCCGTTGTCCTTCTGCTTGACCACAACCTTCTCATTGAGACCATATTGCCCACGATGCGCTTCATCAGCCATCACGATAATGTTCCGACGCTCCGAAAGAGCTTCGTTGCTTTCTTCAAACTTCTGCATGGTCGTGAAGATTATGCCGTTTGCCTGTCTGTTTGCAAGCAGTTCTTTCAGATTCTTGCGGCTCTCAGCGTGCTGCGGCGTTTGCCGGAGGAAGTCCTTGCAGCGGGCGAATTGTCCGTAAAGTTGGTCGTCCAGATCGTTACGGTCGGTAATGACAACGATAGTGGGGCTTTCTAACGCTTCTTGCAGATAATGAGCATAGAAGACCATAGACAACGATTTTCCGCTGCCCTGTGTATGCCAGAAGACGCCACCCTTACCGTCCGTCACGGTTGCGTGTTTTGTAGACTCAATCGCCTTTTTGACTGCGAAATATTGATGATACCCGGCGAGTATCTTGAAAGTATTCTGTCCATCCACATTAAAGCAGATGAAGTTTTTCACGATGTCAAGGAAGCGGGTCTTCTCAAACAGTCCTACAAAGAATGTGTCAAATGATGCGTGTTGCGTATTCTCATAGCTGCCGTCGGTTGTTTTCCACTCCATAAAGCGGTCTTCGCCGGACGTGATTGTACCAGCCTTTGAAGTGGTCAAGTCACTCATGACACATACCGCATTATAAATGAACATAGAGGGGATCTCATACATATAGTTCCGGAGCTGGCGGTATGCTGCGGAAGCATCGGTTTCTTCGCGGGACGGAGACTTCAACTCCACAATGACGAGTGGGAGACCATTGACAAAGAGAATCACATCTGGTCTTTTTTCGGAGTTCTCAATGAAAGTCCATTGATTCGCAACTGTGAACTCGTTACTGGCAGGATTTTTGAAGTCTACAAGGTAAACAAGGGTAGAGCGTTCTTCACCCTTGTCATAGTATTTTACCGGGACTCCGTTTTGGAGGTAGTCCATAAAGACCATGTTCTTCTGCAAAAGCGTTCCGGTTTCAAAGTTCTTGAGCTTATAGATTGCCTCCGTCAGAGCGTCCATAGGCAGGCTCTTGTTGATCCGCTGCAAGGAAGGTAGCAGAACATCCTCATAAAGCGGCGAGTGATAATCGCGCTCCACGTCCGGTCCATAGATATAGTTATAGCCCAGTTCTTCATTGAGAAGCTGCAAGACAGCGTTCTCGTAATTTGATTCTGTAAAATATCCTGCCATAGTTTGTCACTCCCTTTTACGCCAGACTCGCCCCGAACTGATCCAGCGTGTTTTCTGCATCTCTGTCAGTGACGGGCTTATTCATCGCTTTTTCAATTAGGTTTAGAAGGCTTTTTGCTCTGTCGATGAAATAGCCATTGAAGTCATCTGCCTTCAATTCTGCATAGTTGATAAAGTGCGATTCCACCCGTGCTTGCAACTCATTCTCGGTCAGTCCATCAACCTTCTTTAGAATTGCGCCCAGATACTCACTCGGCGCATTTCCGCCAATCGAGCGGTTGGTGGCTGGAAGAATCGGGGTCTTGTTAATGATGGAATTATACCGTTCGCGCTTGATGCCCATTTTCTCGCAATATGCTTCGGGGAATATATGGTGAATATCCGGAGACTCAAGCATACTGTTTACAATGTCAATCGTCGTGTTGTTCATAAAGTCACGACACTTCTCCTTGTAAAGAAGAGCCATTATACCTTTATATGCCGCGCTCAAGCGAGTTTGAAGGGTTAGCAGCCGCGTAGAAGAAAAGACTGCGCTGTTAATCGTGTGCATTGCATTCGGACGTCCATTGACCTCTTCAACCATGTCCTCAATGTCATAGGCATAGCGGGTTTCGTTCGCACCGCCATACATCTCACCCAAAATCCCGCACCAATACCACCGAGAAAGAGTTTTGATTGTGTTTGGCTCATTGCATTTGGATTTTCCGAGAACAGCACAGATTGCCGCAAGTGGAATCAACTGCGTTGTATAGGGCAAATCTCTTTGACGGAAAACGCACTGATCCCGAAGAAGAAACTCCTTTGCTATTTTGAACCCAGACAGCACTACATCCCGGTTCGCTATGTACGATTCATAAGGAAGTCCCAGAACATCCTTCTTTTTGCAGGAGACTGTGTTTGTCTTTCCAGACTGCTTGTTCAAATAGCTTGTATAGAGGCATACAGTTGTCAGGAATGTAGTTTCATCAATTCCATCGAACAGGTCTGTTCTCAGCGTGTCTCCAAAGCCGCAAATGGTATTTCGGCACTGCACCCAGTCTTTTCTCAGGTCAAAGTCTCTTGTGGCATAAGTTGCGGTAACAAGCTCAAACACCGTGAGAGGAACACCGCCAGTATTGACGTTCTCAAACACCTTGCACACTGCCTCCCGCGGCGTGGACTTGTCCAGCGTAATCACAGGCAGCTTATACCCGGAAATTGTATTCAGCACATCCGCCTGAAAACGCTTGAACTCGTCCATTGCTTCCGGCTTCATTCCATAGTGCGTCATGTAGCCCATGAACCAGTCCATTACGGCATTGCTATCGAACACAATATTGACCGGAAATAACTTGTTCTCGTATTCATACTCTCTGGTTGAGAGGTCGAGCTTTACATCACGGTCAAAGTTTTCTTTGATCTTACGGTCTTCGGGGATGGACAGGACTGCATCAAAGCGATCCTCATCATCGTCAAGGCACTTCTCCATAGAGAGGTAGTAGTACCGCTTAATCGCCTTGCCTTTTTCCGTTTTGGTGGAAACCGGCTCTTTTGAAGATGTTGCCTGATAGATGGAAGTAAGCCGCTGCTGCCCATCGAGAATCAAATGCTCCGGCTTCACCGAAACACCCGTGACACCCGTAATCGTGCGGTATTTGAACTGGATGTCTGGATTGCCGTATTGCAGCCGCATAATGGCACCCATAGGGTAGCCCTGTGACAAGCTGGCAATGATGCCTCTTATCCGGTTATCGTCCCATGTCCAGTCACGCTGGAACTCAGGCAACTGCATTGAGCCAGATTTAACCTCTGCTAAAAGCTGACTGAGGTTTGTATCAAGAGATTGTGGGGAAATGATCACGTCTGCGCCTCCTTCATTGGCTTTTATTGATCGGACGAACTCATTCTGCTCTCCAAATCTGAAATATCGCTGCGGATGGAAGAGATGTCTGACTCAATATCGTCAATCCGCTCGGATAAAGACTCCTGCTGGCTCTGAATGTACTCTATCTGTGAGTATAAGCCGCGCACTGCCAGAATCAGTTCTACCATCAACCCTTTGTCATCAAGGGAGAGAAGGCGTTCTTTTTCAGCCTGTATCTTTTCCGCCTCCTGTTGAAGCCGCTCTTTCTCGCGAACTGCTTCTGCTGCGGCTTTCTCAAGACGCAGCCGTTCCTTTTCAAGCCGTTTCTTCTGGTGCTCGTCTTTGCTTCTTTTCAAGCTCTCCTGAACTTTATCAAACATGGTATATCCTCCATTTTAGGTAAACGATAATTTAGCAGCTTAGAGTTGGATGTCAGAGACATCGATCTCGCCGGACATGAGCTTCGGCAGCAGTGTATCACGCATTTGGGACAGTGCTTTCGATTGAACATCGTTTGCTTCCATAGCCTCATACATTGGCGCAACCAGAGATTCAAACTCTTCAAGGGCTGACGCGGAGGGAATGACAACTTCCATCGCATTCAATATATCCGTTGTCATGCTTGGAACGGCGGATCCAGCATTCATTGATGCGAGGTCTTTTGCCTTGACAAAGTGATATACAAACTTCGCTACATTCGGAAGTTTCATTTCGGTGTAGAACATGGTGTCAACAGACCAAAACGGTTGATTGACATACATGACGTTGTTCAGAGTCCCTTTTCTTGGAATCAGAACTGATTCCTTATTATACAGAGGGCGCTCAACATAGCGCATTATCCCACCAGAGCCATAGACGGGATAGATACCATCAGCTAATTTCTTGTGGTCTTTACCGTATTTTACGGTTATGAGATCAGATAGATGTCCATGCGACCATGCAGGATCAGGGTTATCAATGAACATTGAAGAGTAAATCGCCTGAGCCTGCTGCTGTAAATTATCGTTTATCTGCTCGTTGCAGATGGTCTTATCTTCGAGGCATTGCATCGTTTGTACGATAACTTCTTGTACAGCAAGCGGAGGAACAGGGATGGTCAAATTGGCAACTTCGGAAAATGTAATCTGGGGGAATGTTCCAGATCGCGTTTCTGCTAACAGTTGAAGTTCTGCAACTGTGGAACTATTCTTCAAGAAATAGTACAGGTACTTAGGAGATACCACATCCTTTTTTGCTCGAATTACCATCAGTTTAGTTGAAGCGATATAGTCTATGGGCGAAAAATCCACATAGGCAAACCGCCTGTTCTGTGGACGGATCTCGCTATACAGAATATCGTCTCGCTGAAAAGTTTTCTTGAACTGCCCTTTCAAATTGGAGTTTGGAACTCGTTCGTGGTTGAGAACTCTACCCTCTAAAACATCCGAGGTGTTGATAAGCGTCACCATATTCTTTTTTTCACGATAAGTGTCCGAAATAGACGAACAAACTTCACCAACGGGCATATATATTGTTTCATTCATACTACCCACCATCCTAACCAATGTATTTTCTATGTGCCAGCTTCACATTCTGTTGTTTCACCATTGCATAGTGCATGGTGGTGTCGATTTTCTGATGCCCTAAGAGCTGCTGGACCTGCTCTATGGGCATTCCTTTGTCTATAGCAGTAGTAGCCAGAGTGCGTCTGAACTTGTGGGGGTGAACCTTCGGGATATTCAGACGCTTTCCCAGCTCCCGAAGACGTGTCTCCACACCGCCGATCATCAGCCGGTCAAATGGGGCTTTCAGTGAAACGAACAATGCCGGGTTTCCATCCGTTCGACCCTCAAGATAGTTTTGAAGGTGGATCTTTGTCCTTGCATCGAAGTAGACCAATCGTTCTTTATTGCCCTTGCCGACAACCACACATTCGCGCTCATTGAAGTTGATGTCTTCGCGGTTTAGCGTGACCAACTCTCCAACACGCATTCCAGAGGAAGCCAGAAGATCAATCATCGCCAAGTCCCGTGCTGTTGTGCAGTTGTCACGCATCAGCTCTAATGCTTCATCAGTGTAGGTGTCCTTGACTACCTTTGCAGTCTTGACTTTGTGAATCCGACGTACCGGGCTTTTCACGATGAAGTCCTCATCCTCAAGCCAAGAGAAGAAGCTGGACAGAATCCGACGAATGTTGTCTATAGTTACCTTGCTCGACCTGCGCTGAACCTGATAGTTGGTCAGATAGCGGCGCAAATCATCTGTGGTGATCTGTTTCACAACCTTTCCAACTCCGAAAATCAGAGCCTCAATCGTCTTCCGATAGTAGCTCAGGGTTTTCTCTGAGCAGCCTTCAATCCGTTTTGCCGTAATAAATGCTTCAACTGCATCCGTCTCTTCTGCTACGGGAATTGCGCTGCCATCATAGGTGATCGTTGCCCCTTCCAATGTCTCAGCCATTGCGTCCCGAAGGTGCATGAGCTGTTCGTTGTTGAGATACGGCAGCATTTTTCGCTGTATCTCCGTGATGAGTTGTTCTGTCATTGTCGTGTCTCCTTTCAAGGTAAGAGAACGACATTCAGTGGCAGTCCCTTTTGTAAAACTCTCGCCACTGGTGAGAGTTATTCAGACGGTAAACGATAATTTACAGCAGCAAGCAGCCGCATTGTTTTCGAGCCTCTATGATCGGACAAACACCGAGGTTAGATTCACCGATTTGATACAGATACTCGGCGGTGGAACTCCCAAAACAGGCGAAAACACTTATTGGAACGGTAATATTGCCTTCTTCACCCCAAAAGATGTTGGCACACCATATACCCTTATCACAGAAAAGACTATCACCGAAGAGGGGCTTTCACATTGTAACAGCCGACTATATCCTGTGAACACTGTTTTCGTCACTGCAAGAGGCACTGTTGGCAAAGTTGGTATGTCCGGTGTTCCGATGGCTATGAACCAGTCCTGCTACGCGCTTGTCGGTAAAGAGACACATCAGCTTCTTGTATATTTCTACACACTCAAAGCCGTTGATAGGCTCAAGCACAAAGCAAGCGGAGCTGTATTTGATGCGATTACCACCAGAGATTTTGAATCAGAGCAAATCATGAAGCTATCTGATGATGATGCCAAGGCGTTTCTCTGTATCGCAGAGCCAATGTTTCAAAAGGTGCTTAATAATTGCATCGAAAATCTGAGGCTTTCAACACTACGGGATTCCTTGCTGCCGAAGCTCATGTCCGGCGAGGTCGATGTCTCTGCCGTCCAGCTCTAAGCCGCTAAATTATCGTTTAGCCTTCTGTTGTTCTCAATCTTCTCTTCCAATGCACGAAGAACTGATGAGATTTTCGCTTGTTGCTCAAGCGGAAGGTACGGGATCTGTATCTGCTCAAGATGGGGAATGCGCAGATTGCTTACAGTCGTTCCCGTTCCTTCGCTCCAAGAAATCTGATGTTGTACATAGAGAGATTGCAGACTGTATAGTAAATAGAAGTTATCACAGACGGATTGATTCGCTCGAAGCAAAACCATTCTCTGCCCAAGGCAGCACTCTGTGTTTTCCGGGATCATGCCAACGTCACCAATAGGGGCTTCACGAGTGATGATTATGTCACCGGGTTGTGGTTTCGCTCGCTTTATCCGTTGTGCAAAATGTTCATCATCCGTGTACGATGGCGATGAAAAATCAATTTTTCCGTGCTTGATATTTTTGTTCCTGATAACAATTTTCCCGTTTGCTGTCCACTTCGGAGTTGAGTGTGGGCAATCCACCACAACAGAACACAACTCTCGTATTGTTCTAAATTCGCTCATTCTCCGTCTCCTTTAGTTTAGCATACTGGCGTTTCCATGAGCGCGACGGTTGCCTGCAAATCAGATCGTCACACACAAAAGCACATACTCCCTCAAGCATATAATTCCGACAAATATCGGGATTGTTTGCCCGGCACCCATACGTCTGTATTTCGGAATCACCACTGTTTAGTTTTTCGTTGAATCCGAAGTGCAGCTCAGATTTCAAAGCCAATCGCCCCCAGTCGTTCTTTGATCTGAGCTTCAAGCTCATGAGACTTAGTGAAAAGCTCAGACAGTTCAGAAGTCAGACGCCCCATTTTCTCTTCAAACGGCTCACCGTCATCTTCCTGTTCCTCAATGCCCACATAGCGTCCCGGCGTGAGAATGTAATCCTGCTTTGCGATGTCCTGCGTAGTAACAACCGCGCAGAACCCTTTTTCATCTTCAAGCGTTCCATCAACGAAGGCGTTGTAGGTGTCAGCAATTTTCTTGATGTCTTCATCCGTCAGTTCGCGCAGCTTTCGTGTGACCATAGTACCGAGCTTCCGAGCGTCGATGAACAGCGTTTTACCTTTTTGCTTTTTGTTCTTTGCAAGGAACCAGAGCGATACCGGAATCTGCGTCGTGTAGAAGAGCTGCGTCGGCATTGCGACGATGCAGTCCACAAGGTCAGCATTGATAATGTTTTTGCGGATTTCACCTTCACCGCCGGACTGCGAGGAAAGCGAACCATTTGCAAGCACCATACCGATACGCCCATTCGGGGCGAGATGCCAGATCATGTGCTGCAACCACGCGAAGTTTGCATTTCCAGCAGGAGGCGTACCATACTGCCAACGGACATCATCAACGAGTTTATCCGCACCCCAGCCGGAGAGATTGAAGGGAGGATTTGCCATAATGAAGTCTGCCTTGAGTTGAGGGTGGCAGTCGTTAAAGAACGTGTCCGCATTAAACTTGCCGAGGTCGGCTTCAATACCGCGAATGGCAAGATTCATCTGCGCCATCTTCCATGTGGTCGGGTTGGAGTCCTGACCAAAAACGGAAATCTTGTTGATGTTGCCGCCGTGATTTTCGATGAACTTTGCGGACTGAACGAACATACCGCCAGAGCCGCAGCACGGGTCATAAACACGTCCATTAAACGGCTGCAATACTTCAACAAGGGTACGCACGACACAAGAGGGAGTATAGAACTCACCGGCAAGTTTGCCTTCCTGTTCAGCAAACTTGGAGAGACAGTATTCGTATGTACGACCGAGAATGTCCTTGCTGCTCCCATGCTCGATCATCTGAATGTTGGTGAAGAGATCAACCACTTCACCAAGACGCCGCTTGTCCAGCTCCGGACGGGCGAAGTTCTTAGGCAGAATATCTTTGAGGCGCTTGTTTTCTTTCTCAATACTGCGCATTGCATCATCAATTACCGTGCCAATTTCCGGCGTGTGAGCGGCAGCAGCAATCGCACTCCATCGTGCATTCTCAGGGACAAAGAATATGTTTTCGGCAGTGTATTCGTCCTGATCCTCTTCAAATCCATCGCCTTCTTCAACCAGTTCCTTGTACTTTGCCTCGAAGCGATCAGAAATGTATTTCAAGAAAATCAATCCGAGAACGACGGACTTGTATTCGGATGCGTCGATGTTTCCGCGCAGGACGCAAGCCGCGTCCCAGATTTGTTTTTCAAAGCCGATATTGCTTGTGTTATTCTCAGCCATTTCAGCAACCTCCAAAGTTATAGTTTCACACTTACTATTTTACAAAAAGAGCTGTACGAAAAACCGGACTCAGTTCTTGTCCGTTCGCA
>OJOH01001429.1_pt1 | contig 10963 bp, 8 predicted proteins | sample 1598201 | NCBI WGS metagenome assembly OJOH01 (sample SAMN03922462, study PRJEB24848) | human gut metagenome | isolation source: stool sample | host: Homo sapiens | place: Germany | collected 2009-11 | reverse complement strand
CGTCGATCGAAGCGTAAGCCCCGGCGTTGGTGGAAATGGTGAAAATGCGTTGGCGTGATTGGGGAAATTGCGTTGGCGGAATCGGCTAAAGTGCGATGGCGAAATTGGTTGTTTTTACAGTAGCGCTAACACTCGTGTGCGAGGTGCTCGCCGGAGAGGAGGGCAGGTGGGCCGCCCACCGGGTCGCCGCGCCCGAGTCGGCCGCCCGCGCGTCCGCCCCGGCCCCGGCCCCGGAACCGCTCGAGGGCGAGAGGCTCGAGGCGGTCAGGCTGGCCGCGCACGAGGTCATAAGGGAGGTCCTTGACCGCCACGGCGTGGCGGAATAGCCTTAGGCGCAGGGGGCGCTGACGTGGCCCTCCCTCTTACACCACAAAAATTCGCGCGATCACCAGACCCCTGTTTTAACCTTCCGCGACCTGCGGTTTTGTTGGTAAAAATCGGTGTGTGCTCGGCAAGTTTCGATTTATCCCCGCACTTCCGGAGATAAATGGCGAAGGGGACTCTTTAGAACAAACGAATACCCAAACCCCTCTTAATCGCCTTGTTCATAACGTCATTAAGTCGCTTAGGCCAATTCGCAATAAAGGAAAGGCAGGTGCAGCATGCGCAAAATGAATCATTGTTCAGACGTTCAATCTCATTGAGCAGAAGTTCAGAATGATTGATGCCCGCCACGGTCGCAGCTAAGTCAGCCAGAGACTCGTTTGCAATTGGCATCATCTGCTCATTAGTTAACCAAAGCGACCTCAGGGCATGGACGGCAATAATGCAGGCAAATGTAAAACCATCAATACGCCCAATATCCGCAAGCGAATCTCCCCTCCTGGCAACCCAGTCCTTGTAAGACCGCTGGCCAAAAATCACATCTGAAGGAACAAGGGCGTCATCCAGAGAGAGACACTTCAAGGGATCAAAATCACGATATGCTTCAACCGATGGATAGCTCAGATATAGCTGACCCATATCAGTGCTATCGCAGTAATAGTCTTGCATTAGCTCAAGCCGCTTAAAATCGAGCCGATTGTCCTGAGGATCTAAGTCAAATATGAGCAAGGTGTCTGTAAAACTGGATTCGAGAAGCTGAGCCGCATCATCTTTATCCGAAAGAAGCTCAGCGACAAAGGGCTTAAGATCAATTGACTCGAAATCGCAACCGTATTCTTGAAAGAGCTTATCAAGAAAGTCATGAACATTGATCTCGACAGGAAAAATTTGATGATCATCCGCGAGGCTAAAAGATTCAAATAAACACCCCATCAGCTGAGGCTCGCGTTTAGCGCCTTCAACAATGAGCAGGACGTTCTTTTCAGACGCACCGTTCATGGCTACTCAAACTCTCCAGCTCGGAGGAGCTTCTCAATATTGTTGCCGAGCCTCAACTCACGATCGGTGGAATCGGCCAAGGTTCGAATACCCTCTTTTGCAGAAATTTGATAAACGCAGTCGGGCCTCATTACGCCATTCTTAACAAGCGAAGTGTTGTGGGTGGAGCACAATATCTGACAAGATGTCTTGGAAGCAAAGAGCTTCAAAAGGCTCTCAGCCATCTCAAAGTGGCAAAAAGCGTCAAACTCGTCTATAAACAAAAAGCTGGCAGACTCGTTTAGCTCAAGCTCAGAGAACACCTTAACCAGAGTTCTTGTACCGCTAGAACACGCCTCGACAAACGGGATGCATCGCATGGGATGATTGAAATATAGAACAGGCGAGCCGTCGGACTCTTTAATAACGATCAGGGACTCATCGACTCCAAAATTGCGAATAAATGATTCAAATTCCGCAACTTTGTTCTCGCGTATGATTTTGTTGACTACCCTTTTTGTTTCAACCCCTTTTAATCGAAAGTTGTCCGTGCGAATCAGCCTCATGCGCGAGACAAACCGGCGTAATTCAGCCAAGGCACCTAAAACATTAGTTGGAAGACTGCTCGTTATATAAGAAAGAAGGCTCAACGAAGCATCGAAGAATTCAAAATTAAAGCCAGCTGCACCGATTCGTTCAAGGTGGTTCTCTTCGAAAACGCCGCGTGCATTATTGAAATCGAAAATTCGTTCCCCATCAATCGATAGGGTCTCGTGAAGCCAAGTAGTCGGAGAAGTCTTCTCATAGCAGTAATTGATTTCGCGACCGTCAAATTCAAAGACATAGGTGAACTGTGCCGTACCTCGCCCGCAATCAGCATTCAAAAACAGACGATCATCCTGGTCAGAATTATCGAATGCCTTTGGAAAGCCGAGCGTAATGTCGAATAAAGCTGAACCGAAATTCGATTTACCAGACGCATTTCTGCCGATCAAAAGTGCGGTTTTCACGGTTCCGTTTTTAACGTTATTTTCTGCAAACTGGTAATCACGAGAAGCTGCATAATTTAATGTAATCGGAGTCGGAAAATTCCTATAGCCATCAACAGTAAAACGCTTAAGCATGAGAGTCTCCTATCTCTTGCCGTAATTATATTACGGCAAGAGATAGGAGACCTGCATCAATTACGTAACTACGGGAAAAGTCATGTAACCAAAGCCCATCCGAACCATGAAAACCTACTGCGAGAGCCGCTCAAACCTGAAGTATGCGGCAAATTCCAGATATGCCGACCGCACTAGATAGTGATAACGCTTCTACCTGCGGTTTCTTTACATGAAAAGGACAGTGCGCTCGTTGGTTCCGGAATTTGCCGCACACTTCCGTCGGGCGCTTCCGGAAGTGCGGTGAAAAACCGAGACCTGTCGACCAGACCCCGGTTTTGGGCATCCGCGACCTGCGGTTTTGTTGGTAAAAATCCGAGTGTGCTCGGCGAGTTTCGATTATCCCCGCACTTCCGAAAAACGCGATAAAAAAACCCGCTACCCTAAAGCGAACACGCAACAACATCCAGTTGTCGCGGAAACGTCAAAGGGCCGTTGCCGGAAAACCGAACAAAGACCCCTCTTGGTCATCGCCTCACGTAGAGTGCACGACGACTGTATCACTGAGAACATCTTACCGTGACTTCCAGCGACCACGACTGCGCGCCATCGGCTCTTCACCCGCATTCACGGTAAACCTCGATAGAAAACCCGGAATTCTAGGAGATGCGCCCTCTATTCTGCGAACTGATACTTGACCTTGAGGCTATTCAACTGGCTATATGGCAGATACCCATCTTTTTGCAAACGGCCCACAACAATTCCTGGGGCAATTCCTATCTCATTAGAAAAAGACATCACGGAACTACACGTCTTGTTTCCAACAGCGAGCTGAGCATATGACTCTGGAGGAATCAACGTATCACGCGCGAAAGCATCCGCCGCGCGCTCCTCCTCTTCTGTAGTCCCAGTGGTCCGTCCAATGTGCCCTTTAATAACATGCGCCAATTCATGAAAAAGACTGAACCAGAACTTATCGGCATCGGCCCCGCGCAGCGTAAGCGCGAGCACAATCTTTGATCCGTCATAGAACGTCGCACCATTGAGAAACGTGTGTTCAAGATGAGGCAAAAAGACCGTCGCGACCCCACATTCAGCCAACATAGACACAAGAAGCGGCTGAAAATCTGCAGGATCCATAGACGTAAGATCTCTGAGTTTGGAAATACACTCCTCAAGCTTACCAACATTGATCTTACCGGTCGTTATACCTCGCGCATCGATCTTGGCCTTCTGAGCCCAAGCCAAAAGTGCATATTCGGATTCAGCGGTTTCCTCCTGGCGACGATAAGCGATTCCCGGAGCAAGTCGGTCTTCATTCAGCAGCGTAAGTCTAACAACCTCAAAGAATTTTCTAAGCTCGACCACTTTAACAGCCACGGAGCGCGTCGGCTCGACCCATCCCAGTTTGGCCATTTGTGCATAAGGAAACTTCCTGGCAATCAGCTTATCCTCTTCGATAGAATTTTCGTCCTCGACCTGCAGCAACTTCTCACGATAACGCGCCTCAAGATTCATCCAAAATGCCGAGGGAACGCCCAGCACCATCTCAAGCCTATGCGCGGTATTTGGAGTAAGTTCAACTTGTCCATTTATAAGCTGGCTTATGAACTTCTCGGAGTAATCCATGCGCCTAGCAAACTCGCGCTGGCTCATACCGCGATACTCAAGCTGCTCCTTTATAGTAGCTCCCGGTGGTGTTGCGATATAAGTCTTGCTCCTTGCCATGCCTTCTCACCTCTTAAGCATTCTCCTGTTTACAAATCTCATGCTAGTGGTAGTCAACGATTTCTTGAATTTCCGCTATCTGAATCTCATCCCTAATGACTTCAAATACCAATCGCAGAGGATGTACCAAGTCCATTGCAAATTGCCCTTTACGGTCACCAACGAGCTGGTGGCATCGCCCGATTCCATACTGGACGAGTGTTTCAACGGAATCTGCGGCACCGATCTCGTCGACGCGTTGATGAATAAGACCCGCAGTTCGATTACCGTACTTCTTAATAGCGTCGGAGGCGTTCGTACAGATCTTCTCGATTTGTCGGTTCCTGTAATTGACCTGCATGACCACCTCCTATCATAGTTTTACCTCTGCGGTAAAACTATGATAGCAACTATATAGGACAAGAACAATATCGGCAGGAAAAGCCGGCCAACCACACTGGAATGCCACAGCGGCTCTACCTGCGGCTCTTTTGTTGGAAAAGGCCGTTGTGCTCAGGGGTTCCAGATTATGTCGCACACTTTCGACGGGCAATTCCGTAAGCGCGGGTAAAAAACCAGATTCCTGTCGACCAGACTTGGGATTTGGATATCCGCGATCTGCGGTTTAGCTGGCAAATAACGGAGCGTGCTCGGCGAGTTTCGAATTTCCCCCGCACTTTCGGAATATGCTATAAATCCAACGTTTCTAGAACAATCAATGAAAGTTAAACTGCATCGCTTAACAGTCGTCCGGAGCGGCGAGCGTCCCCGGCGGCAATACCCCCCGGGGCCCTCTACAGGGCAGGGGCAGACGGCCATCCGGAGGCGCCCGATCGGCAGCCCCTCGGGACTTGCCCGCATCGTAGGCAATGTACCGAATGCTCGCCATCAAAATTTATCGATGGCCCATTTCAGACTGTAACGGCCCCCAGCGTTGAAGTATCGAGCTCCCCGTGCATCATATCGCCACACAGAGTGCATCCTGCCAATGTCGTACCAATGTCGTTAAATTTAACCAATGAAGCCGTCATGCGCCGTTCCCCTCTATCAAATCTCGCAAACGATACGCGCGCGACGAATCGAATTGGTCGATAAGGAAGTTGAGGACGACGCGCAGATCGCCTCCCAGCACCCCCCGCCGAGCTATCCTTGACCCCAGCTCTTCAACGGCACGAGCACAAATTTCCTCGAGATGATATTGCATATTTGAATCGAGTCGCGAAGAAGAGAGGCTGACCCCGTTGCGGATAACCATCGCGCACCAGTGGAGGCCCTTTTCCAGGCGCTCGGGAACAACCTCATGCAGCAGGTATGCGAACGAAGCCAGCGTTGCAGTCCCTTTTTGTCGTCGTGAAACTTTGGAGAAAAAGCCATCCCACCGGTCATAGCCCAAAAATGACTCAAACTCGTTATGGGACCAAGACGGATCCGCAAAAAGCAACGCTTCTAGCAAATCGTCGGGATTGCTTCTGTTATCGAATGAAACATTGACCGAAAAACACGCTTCATAAGTCTCGCTCCAATACGCGAAGAATAGCGAGTCGTCCAGCCTCCCCCGAAGTCGGGCATAGAGTAATTCAGACAGAAAACGCCCACCCACATATTGTTGAAGCAACAGCGGAGCAATCTCGGCAAGAATACGACGAAAGCAACTTGGCTTTGTCTCAATTAACCACATCGCAACATGTCGCACAAAGCGAACCTGAGAATCAAAAATCCATGAGGCGTCTCGGTGGGCCATCAGCCCAGATGAAGTCGCCTTTATATAGTCTTCTATAGCAAATGGATCACACCCGTCTTTGCTGCAAGCTGCCACCAAGACGAAACACGTCGCAAGGTGTTTCGGATTGTAGACAACGTAGTTTTCCAAATAAGAGACACCAAGATCCATGGCGATGATTCGTTCCGGCAATCGCGGATATTTTTCAAGGAGTAAATCCATCGGCTTGTCGTCATTCAAACGGCGCTCTGGAACGGGAACCCGCAAAGCGTCCTTCCGATTCTTATCCCAGAACTTACCAGCTGTAAGATACCCAACTAGAAAGGCCTCGATTGCACGGACATTCCCTGAATAATAGGCTCCTATAGCCTCTATTAAAATCGAGTGCAAAGCTCTATCCGAACCAACGACCAGCCTTGCAACAAGAGTCGGAAATTCGCCCACTCCCCGAGCCGCAGACAAAACGCAAGCTTTGACAAGTGCCTCAAGAGAAGACTCTCGATGAGGGGGATACGCATTTGCGGCACCTAGGCATTCCGAAACAAACTCGTAGCACCATTCGAGCTCGGATTCCGAAAGTCCATCCAAATAGTCTCGAAGAGCAATTGCAACTGTGTATTCACACGCATCACGGAGAAACAAGGCCGCGCCGTCACCATCTATCAGTTTCTTAGCATGAGCCAAAGCGGCGTTGATTGAATCGAAGTCATCGTTAAACTGAGCACCCTTTTCCCATCCGTTGTGCGCCCACGTATAAAAAGCAAGAGATTGACTCGGATTCGCATCTTCCAGCATTGCTTTATGCTGTTCTAGCTTTTCTGCCAAATCCTTGTCTGGATTAATCTCCAATAGCACTCCAGGATGATTCGGGTCATCTGAATTTCCAGCAACCTTAAGTCGCCGCGAATCCATCTACTGGTACGCCCATCTAGCGACCGCATCTTCCTCATCCGATGACCCGATCATGTCGTCAATAATCGAATGGATGCGTTCGGCAGCGCTAGTCTTTCCATCCAGCAGAAAAAGGCTGCTGTTAAGCTGAACAAGAAGCGCGGCGTTTGAAATCTGCTTCTCACTAATTCGATACTTCGAAACAATCTCTCTGTCTTGGTTATGCAGATAGTGGCTCGCAAAAGGAGAGTCCGCCGGATCAAACCACCCGTTCATCCGTCTACCTTTATCCAGCATAACCACAGCTCGACAAGAAAGTAGCGTGCAGAGTACGTCGGGGCATTTTATCGGTGCATTCAACACGGCCGAGACGACCACAGATACAACCGAACAAGAACGTGATGCCTTCAAAGCTGTAAAGCACACGTATTCAAGCTGCTCGGAAGTAACCGCATCCGAAACCTCAAGTAACCATCGCTCAAACGCCATCATGATTGACGAGTACAAATCGGAACCGCAGCCATTTAAATGCGCCGTCCACAGTCTGCTACTAAAAATATAGCTTCTGTCTATCTCGCCCAGCCGCATGCTCGCTTCAAAACATTCATCTGCAAAATTCGAGTGCAAGAGAGCGTCAGCAACATGGTCGGCAATTCTGCAGACTAACCGCAATGCAGCATTCCAATCAGACCTAAATAGGGCATAGACAGGAGTCTGCATGGCGCTTGCCGGATAGTACGACATTTCGCGGGAGCGGAGCGCGAATTCCCTTTCGTAATCAAAGGGCATCTCATAAAATTCGATTTTATGATCGCCCTTGATTGTCCAGGCGTTAAATAAGAACTCCGAGTACTCACTTGGAATAATGCGTGCAACATACCATGTCGATAGAGAATCCTTAATCAAACCTTGGAATAAGGGGTGGTTACATTCCCTGCAATCATCCCAATCCCTCTCCTGCGCACAATAGGCTGCCAATTCTTGGCACAGCTCTCTCGCCGTTTCAAGAACAACCGAAACGCATGTTTCTTCTGCACCGTTATATTGATAGGGATTGCTCTCATGCTCAATCTTCTTTATCAACACGAGCGCAATCAGACCTGCTTGGCGCGCCGTTTCTCCAGTATGGTTGCTTTTGCTCCAAACATCTAGAACTTTAACGAGATCAAGAGACGCCTCTAGAGGAATCTCTTCCCTATAGCTATAAAGAAAAGCAATATAATCCCTCCAGCCGTAGCCAGATGGTTTTTCCTGAAGGGGAACCTTGCCTTCGAATCCGCTATTTGATATGCGTTCCATAGCCTCATTATCGATATCCATGCAAGAGCGCCGCAACGTTTTTCCCAGATCGCACGCAAAGGCCCAGCCATTCGCCTTAAGTTCAAAGGAGAATTGCGATAACAACTCTGCCGTTTGGTCGGACCGCAGCATCGAACGATGGATGCAATCTCCCCACTTCTGATATACGTCTTCGTCGCCAAGCACTTCTTCGGCGAGGCATTCCAGCGCACCGCGGCTTGCGCCACCGCTCTCAACAAGCCAATTAGACAGCATTTTCTTCGTCGCAAAATCCGGCTTCAACTCAGCCAAAAAACGTCTAGTTGAATCTGATATCGAAAGAAGATGATTTAGCAGCGCGTCAATTGCAAGCTCTTCATAATAATCGTGAGCGAAACGCACGCTCTGCATATCAAAACTGACGATAAACCCGGCTTTTCGATACCGTTCGAGCACTTTCATGTTGGGTGTAAAGCTCGTCTTGGAATATGAAAGCCGACGAGACGCCATCCAGAAAACCGTCTCTTTTCTCAATGCAGATTCTGCTTCGCTATCACCTTTGAGATAGAGCTCGTTAAGGACAAAATCTCTCAATGCTTCTTCTGACGTTATTTGCCCCGGCCTCACCTTTGAGAGGACTTTGGCGATAATGGGCTTTCTGAACGGAGGGGCAGAAGCGATTGAAGAATACTTGTCCGCATAACCTAAACGAATAAGATAGTCGCGCGCCTGATCTTCGCTAAAGCCACCAACCGAAACAACTGTATAAGCAGGCTCAAACGCATCATGAACGAGCTCTTCCACTTCTCTTCTACATGAAGAGCGAACCGTCACGAGAACCGTCCAGTTTCCGTCGTGCGCAAAACCAAATAAAGCGGCTGGTAAGGAACGGTTCTGCGATTCGAACAAGTACTCGGCAGAATCAACCAGCAGATAGCGCTTGTCCGTTGATTGAAAGGCACGTTGAACATCGCTTAGCCCAAGCCCGCGCCAGCCGCCAATCAGGTCTTCCTCGCTCCTCCAAGCGTCAGCGTCATGACAGTCCACCACAACAACAATCGAATCACTGGGGAGCGAGGACAGGTAGTCTTTGGCGACCGCGGTCTTGCCAACGCCCGAGTCACCCACAAGCAATACAACGCTGTTCCCCTTACGAAATCCCCCGCGAATCTGCTCGAGCAGGTCACTCCGGTCAATCTTAAATTCATCATCTTTAATGAAAACTGAAGTATCGATGTGCTTAAAGTAGCGCTTGCCCTGATCAACAAGACGTAACCCCAAGCCAAAGGCATCATGCAGATTGCTCGAGAAAAAGTGCCGTGCTATTGCTTCGTTCTCAAGCAACACAAACGAAGATTCAAAGGCGGATGCAAGAAACCAGTCTATTTTTATTCCAAGGCGAGCGGCATGGTCTTCGGTTTCTGTCTTAGCCACAGGGTCCTGAACGCCGTCCGAGCTTATATTCCCTGCCCCAAAATCCCTATTGCAATAGAAAACAAGACGCGTCATTTCTGGATAACACTTATGGGCCTCATCCACAGCGGCAATTAGTTCGCGCCTCTTTTGCGAAAGAGATACTTGATAGTACTTTGCCTGCCACCCAATTACCTCGTCATTAACCGCAATTGGGTCAGTTTCGATCCCAGGATTATTGATGTAACGAGATATGCCCATCTCGCACCCATGTTCTTTACAAAACAGCAGGTAGCAAAGCTGCTCAAAAGCAGCCTGCTCATTGCCGCTAAACTTGCAAGCAAATACATTCCAGTCTGCAAGAACCAACTCTAAGACCTCCGCGCACGTACGGGAAAGGGACGCCTTCTACATGCATCAATAATACTAGCAAGGCGCCCGTTTCGTTTTTCTTGCTTTGTGCAGACGTTCTCAACCTCAATCGAACAGGACACCATCTGAGAATCAAGTAATTGACTTTGAACATCAGAGTGGGACCAGTATCTGCATCGACACCGAAACCGCGAAATTCCAGAAGATGAACTTGATCGTCGATACCCAAGAAAGGTTTGTCAAACTTAACTGGTTTTAAATGAAGAGAGGCGGCCATCCAGAAGAACAACCGCCTCTTCGCAAGACGCAAGGCCGAAGGTTGACTGCGTCAATACCGCAGGTTGACTCTAGTACCAGGGTCCTAAAGGGACAATTCAATTTTCGGCAGCAAGTAATACCCTTCGTGAATCTACATGAACGCAGCCGACTGCTACCATGATCTGCATAGCGAGCAGGACGATTCATTGGAAGCTTCTTTACCGTACGAGATAGGCATCTACGTCAACTGACTCTTGCCGATCTACTGCATGTTCAAGGTGTGAGAGGGCAATATCGTAAACAGCGCCATCGGAATTACCAAGTGGATGATCGATAGATTAAGGTGCGCTGGCGGCTGGATCGGCATCATGTGGTATGACCGCTTCGAGCGGCTACTAAATAGGAAGATCAATACCGGAGCTGATATTTCTTCACGGTCCAGTGCAACCATGCCAAGCAGGCTGTAAAAATCGCCAAAAAAAGAGGGCCGACGCATCAACCCTCTTCAGGTGTCGCCCGAAAGCTTCCACCGCAATTGCCTATATTTTAGTCGATATCCTATGTTTGTCTACGGGCACAGCTCCAAAGAATGTCATCTCCATCTTTAGCCTCCATCTTTAGCTGCTGCTTCTTAAGAAGCAGCTATATAGCTACGAAGTGCATCCATCTTGCTCCTGGCCCCAGTCTTTACTATTTTATGAAAATCTGAGGAAGACAAAGAGCCGTGCAAGTCTTCCAGCACGCTAGAGTAGTTCCGAATTAACTGATAGCACTCAGTTTTGGAAACCATCATCTTTCTGAGCAGATAGACAATTAGGACGACATAATCAGTAATAGTTGAAAAGTCTATAGAGGGAACGCCAACCTCGGATGACAGCATCTGGCCAAGCTGATTTCCCACTTTTGCCCTTTTAAACCT
>OJOH01001416.1_pt1 | contig 11021 bp, 8 predicted proteins | sample 1598201 | NCBI WGS metagenome assembly OJOH01 (sample SAMN03922462, study PRJEB24848) | human gut metagenome | isolation source: stool sample | host: Homo sapiens | place: Germany | collected 2009-11 | reverse complement strand
CTTTCGAGAAGGCGATGGAGAACATCATGCCCAGCCTCGAGTGCAAGACCCGCCGCGTTGGCGGTGCTAACTACCAGGTTCCTCTGGAAGTCAGCCCGGCTCGCCGCGAGACCCTGGGTCTGCGCTGGCTGACTGCCTACAGCCGCAGCCGTGGTGAGAAGACCATGGCTCAGCGTCTGGCTGCTGAAATCATGGATGCTGCCAACAACACTGGTAACGCCGTGAAGAAGCGTGAGGATACTCACAAGATGGCAGAGGCTAACAAGGCTTTCGCTCATTTCCGTTATTGATCTGTTCTGTAGGAGGTTAATTTCATGGCTACACCCAGAGAAGTTTCTCTTCAGATGACGAGAAATATCGGCATTATGGCCCACATTGATGCTGGTAAGACTACTACTACCGAGCGTATTCTGTACTACACCGGTATCAACCACAAGATCGGCGAAGTTCATGATGGCGGCGCTACCATGGACTGGATGGTTCAGGAGCAGGAGCGTGGTATCACCATCACTTCCGCTGCTACCACCTGCTACTGGAGCCACTCTGAGACCCAGAAGGATCCGGTTGCATTCAAGAAGAACCGTCACCGCATCAACATCATCGACACCCCGGGCCACGTGGACTTCACTGTTGAGGTCCAGCGTTCCCTGCGCGTGCTGGACGGTTCTGTGACCGTTCTGGCTGCAAAGGGCGGTGTTGAGCCGCAGTCTGAGACCGTTTGGCGTCAGGCTGACGAGTATAAGGTTCCCCGTATGGTGTACGTTAATAAGATGGACACCATGGGTGCCGACTTCTTCCGCTGCATCAAGATGCTGCACGATCGTCTGCACGCAAACGGCGTGGCGATCCAGCTGCCTATCGGTCAGGAGGATACCTTCCGCGGTATCGTTGACCTGGTCGATATGAACGCTGAGGTCTACTACGACGATATGGGCAACGACATGCGCACTGAGCCCATCCCCGAGGATATGCGTGAGCAGGCTGAGGAGTATCACAACATCCTGATCGAGGCTGTTGCTGAGAACGACGAAGAGCTCATGGAAAAGTACCTCGAGGGCGAGGAGATCACCCGTGCCGAGCTGAAGGCTGCGATCCGCAAGGAGACCATCGCCAACACTCTGGTGCCTGTGACCTGCGGCTCTTCCTATAAGAACCGCGGCGTGCAGAAGCTGCTGGACGCTATCGTTGACTATATGCCCGCTCCTACCGATGTCCCTGACATCAAGGGCGTGAATCCCGAGACTGAGGAAGAGGAGACCCGTCCGTCTTCCGACGACGCTCCCTTCGCAGCTCTGGCCTTCAAGATCGCTACCGACCCGTTCGTTGGTAAGCTGGCATACTTCCGTGTTTACTCCGGTAAGGTTGAGGCAGGTACCACTGTCTACAACTCCGTGAAGGACAGCAAGGAGCGTATGGGCCGCATCTTGCAGATGCATTCTAACCACCGCAAGGATATCGACTGCTGCTACGCAGGTGATATCGCTGCTGTTGTCGGTCTGAAGAACACCACTACCGGTGACACTCTGTGTGATGAGAATCATCCCATCATTCTGGAGTCCATGAAGTTCCCCGAGCCTGTTATCCGCGTTGCCATCGAGCCCAAGACTAAGGCCGGCAACGAGAAGATGGGCATCGCGCTGGCAAAGCTGGCCGAAGAGGATCCGACCTTCAAGACCTACACCGACGAAGAGACCGGTCAGACCATCATCGCCGGTATGGGCGAGCTGCACCTGGAGATCATCGTTGACCGTCTGCTGCGTGAGTTCAAGGTTGAAGCAAACGTGGGTGCACCTCAGGTTGCTTACCGTGAGACCATCCGCAAAGAGGCCAACCAGGAGACCAAGTACGCACGTCAGTCCGGTGGTAAGGGCCAGTACGGTCATGTTAAGATCAAGATCGAGCCCAACGAGCCCGGCAAGGGTTACGAGTTCGTCAACGCCATCGTTGGCGGTGCCATCCCGAAGGAATACATCCCGGCTATCGACAACGGTATCCAGGGTGCTATGAAGTCCGGTGTTCTGGCTGGCTATCCTGTCGTTGATGTCAAGGTTACCCTGTGGGATGGTTCTTATCATGAGGTCGACTCCTCTGAAATGGCCTTCTCCATTGCTGGTTCTATGGCGTTCAAGGATGCTATGCGCAAGGCTGATCCTATCATCACTGAGCCTATCATGAAGGTTGCAGTTATCGTTCCCGATGAGTATCTGGGCGATGTTATCGGCGACCTGAATGCACGCCGTGGTCAGATCCAGGGCATGGAAGCTATGGCTGGTACTCAGCGCGTCAATGCATTTGTGCCTCTGGCTCAGATGTTCGGCTACGCTACCGACCTGCGTTCCAAGACTCAGGGCCGTGGCCAGTATGTCATGGAGCCGTCTCACTACGAGCCGGTGCCCAAGAACATTGCTGACCAGATCATCGCTGGCCGCACCAAGGGCTGATTCCTGAAAAATGGATAAAGATTTTGCCGGGGTAGTGTAACCTCGGCAAAATTTCCTGTAAAAGCACTTGATTTTACAGGGCAAATTTAGTAGAATAGCCTTGCAATGCAATGTCTGCATCTTGCAGGGTTGTTGTAACCAAATATCAAAACCTAAATTAAGGGAGGATATTCCAATGGCTGAAAAGGCAAAGTTCGACCGTTCTAAGCCGCATGTGAACATCGGCACCATCGGTCACGTTGACCACGGCAAGACCACTCTGACCGCCGCTATCACCAAGTACCTGGCTCTGAAGGGCGACGCAGACTTCATGGATTATGCCAACATCGATAAGGCTCCTGAGGAGCGTGCTCGTGGTATCACGATCAACTCCGCTCACGTTGAGTATCAGACCGACGCTCGTCACTATGCTCACGTTGACTGCCCGGGCCATGCTGACTACGTCAAGAACATGATCACTGGTGCTGCTCAGATGGACGGCGCTATCCTGGTCGTTGCTGCTACCGATGGTCCCATGCCCCAGACCCGTGAGCACATCCTGCTGGCTCGTCAGGTCGGCGTGCCCTATATCGTCGTGTTCATGAACAAGTGCGATATGGTCGACGACGAAGAGCTGCTGGATCTGGTTGAGATGGAGATCCGTGAGCTGCTGACCGAGTACGACTTCCCCGGCGACGACACCCCGATCATTCGTGGTTCCGCTCTGAAGGCTCTGGAGTCTACCTCCACTGATCCCAATGCTCCCGAGTATGCTTGCATCAAGGAGCTGATGGACGCTGTTGACACCTATATCCCCAACCCCGATCGTGAGGAAGACAAGCCCTTCCTGATGCCCATCGAGGATGTCATGACCATTTCTGGCCGTGGTACCGTTGCAACCGGTCGTGTTGAGCGTGGTATTGCTAAGGTTGGCGATGCTATGGAGATCGTCGGCATCAAGCCCGATCGTCTGAGCACCACCATCACCGGTCTGGAGATGTTCCGTAAGTCTCTGGACTTCGCTGAGGCTGGCGATAACATCGGCGCTCTGCTGCGTGGTGTTGATCGTACCCAGATCGAGCGTGGTCAGGTTCTGGCTAAGCCCGGTTCCGTGCACCCCCACAAGACCTTCGAGTCTCAGGTGTACGTTCTGACCAAGGACGAAGGCGGCCGTCACACCCCGTTCTTCTCCAACTATCGTCCTCAGTTCTACTTCCGCACCACCGACGTGACCGGTATCATCACTCTGCCCGAAGGCACTGAGATGTGCATGCCCGGCGATAACGTCATGATGCACGTTGAGCTGCTGACCCCTGTTGCTATGGAAGAGGGCCTGCGTTTCGCTATCCGTGAGGGTGGCCGTACCGTTGGTTCTGGCGTTGTTGGCAAGATCATTGAGTGATTTTGACCCTTCGCGCCTTTCCTAAGGCTAAAGGTTAAACTTACGAGAGACCTTCCCATTCCGGAGAGTGGGAAGGTCTCTTTTTGTTTTAGATCCTCTGTCTGTAAGGGCAGGGGATTTTTTTGCGGCATGTCACAACTCTTTGTTTACAAAACAAGGTTGTTCTGGTATACTGAAAAAGGAAATGCTGGAAAAGTCCTATCGGCTGGTGCTGAGGGGATTCAGCAAAAAAGAAGCAGCGTGAACTTCTGGATGGGGTGAAGAGTAATGCCGTTTGATTATAAGAAAGAGTACAGGGAATTTTATCTCCCGCCGAAAAAACCGCATCTGATTACGATACCGCGTATGAATTTTGTGGCAGTGCACGGCAAGGGCGACCCGAATGCTCCGGGTGGAGCCTATCAGGAGGCTATGGGAGTGCTGTACGGCATTGCTTTCACCATCAAAATGAGCTATAAGGGTAGCCACAAGATGGACGGCTATTTTGAATATGTGGTTCCACCGTTGGAGGGCTTGTGGCATCAGAAGGGCGTGGATGGCGTTGACTATGCACATAAAGAAACATTTGAGTGGACATCCATGATCCGACTGCCAGAATTCGTGACGCCGGAAGCGTTTGATTGGGCCGTACAGGAAGCAACGGCAAAAAAGAAAAAGGATTTTTCCAAGGCGGAATTCCTGACCTATGACGAGGGACTTTGCGTTCAGTGCCTGCATATCGGCCCTTATGATGAAGAACCGAAAACGCTGGCGCAGATGGATGCCTTTGCCGTAGGGCAGGGGTGTATGCCGGATTTTTCAGAGACACGCTTCCACCACGAGATTTATCTGAGTGATCCTCGCCGCGCTGCACCGGGAACACTGAAAACAGTTCTGCGGCATCCCATACGTGAAAAATAAAAACAGGAAAATTCACAAATGATGTCGCTTTTATTTGGCAGATGTGCTATACTGATTTTATCTGTAGAAACACATTGAATGGATAAGGGAGGAGAGAACTTCATGCAGCATGAAACTGTCATCGTGCTGGACTTTGGCGGCCAGTACAATCAGCTGATCGCGCGCCGCGTCCGCGAGAACAATGTCTACTGTGAAATCTATTCCTATAAAACCGATCTGTCGGTTATCAAGGCAAAGAACCCCAAGGGTATCATCTTTACCGGTGGCCCCAACAGCGTTTATCTGGAAGATTCCCCCACGATCGACCCTGAGATCTTCAACTGGGGTGTGCCTGTGCTGGGCATCTGCTACGGCAGCCAGCTGATGATGCATCTGCTGGGCGGCCATGTCTGCCGCGCACCGGAGCGCGAGTACGGCAAGACTGAGGTGTTCGTGGACACGAACAGCAAGATGTTCACCGATGTGCAGCCCTCCACCATTTGCTGGATGAGCCACAACGACTATATTGAGCAGGCAGCGCCCGGCTTTAAGATCACTGCTCACACGGTCAACTGCCCGGTAGCTGCGGCAGAGAACGCTGAGAAGGGCCTGTACGCGGTCCAGTTCCATCCGGAAGTGCTGCACACTGCGGAAGGCAAGAAGATGCTGCGCAACTTCGTGTACAACGTCTGCGGCTGCACCGGCGACTGGAAGATGGACTCCTTTGTGGAAAACAACGTCAAGGCCCTGCGTGAGCGCATCGGCGATGGCAAGGTGCTGTGCGCCTTGTCCGGCGGCGTGGATTCCTCCGTTCTGGCAGCTATGCTGGCTAAGGCCATCGGCAAGCAGCTGACCTGCGTGTTCGTGGATCACGGTCTGCTGCGTAAGAACGAGAAGGAAGAGGTCTGCTCTGTATTCGGCCCGGGCAATGCCAACGGCTTTGATATCAACTTTATCTGTGTGGATGCCCGCGAACGCTACTTTGCAAAGCTGGCTGGTGTCACCGAGCCGGAGCGCAAGCGCAAGATCATCGGCGAAGAGTTCATCCGTGTGTTTGAAGAGCAGGCCAAGAAGATCGGCAAGGTGGATTTCCTGGCACAGGGTACCATTTACCCGGATGTCGTTGAGAGCGGTCTGGGCGGTGAGTCCACTGTTATCAAGAGCCACCACAACGTCGGCGGTCTGCCCGACACCGTGGACTTCAAGGAGTTGGTGGAGCCGCTGCGCAACCTGTTCAAAGACGAGGTGCGTCAGGCTGGCCGTGAGCTGGGCCTGCCCGAATATCTGGTCAGTCGTCAGCCGTTCCCCGGCCCGGGTCTTGGCATCCGCATCATCGGCGAGGTGACCCCGGAGAAGGTGGCAATCGTGCAGGATGCCGACGCGATCTGGCGTGAGGAGATCGCAAAGGCGGGTCTGGATAAGGAGATCAGCCAGTACTATGCAGCCTTGACCAACATGCACAGTGTGGGCGTCATGGGCGACGAGCGCACCTATGATTACGCTGTGGCGCTGCGTGCTGTGACCACCACCGACTTCATGACTGCAGAGAGCTATAATATGCCCTGGGATGTTCTGGGCACTGTCACCAGCCGCATCGTCAATGAGGTCAAGCATGTGAACCGCGTGTTCTATGATTGCACCGGTAAGCCGCCGGCAACCATTGAGCTCGAGTAATGGAATTACGCGAACTTTCAACGTTGCTATGAGCAAAATCGAAAGAAAAATCGCGCTGTGGCATTAGTTTGACATTAAGCTGCGAAAAAGCACACAGAATTATAATTCAACGAGCCTTCGCGGTTTAACATTTGAGAATAATTTGAAAGCCCCCTGAAAGTGACGAGAAATCGAAACTTTCAGGGGGCTTTTTGACATTATTGACATTAAGAAATGACCGTGATATTATCGAAAATAAGGCGCTGTTGCCTGACAGTGGGGTGATAATGGATCTTGAATCCGGCGGCACGGGCAGAGCATCAATGTGTAGCACGATTGCACAGATGAATGAGGAATTTTCCTTCAACGGAAAGCTGGAAGAGCACCTGCGAATCGGCTTTAATTTGGAATTTTTGAGCGAGGTTTTGAAGTCGATGGAAGGAGACGAGGTCAGCGCATGGGTGGTCGGCCATCTGTCCCCCGTAGCCAATGCAGAAACCTGTGTTTGGTTTGTAAACTTTCAGCTGATTCATAGTTTCCATTCGTGAACATGGCTCAAAGGGATAACCACAAAAATATAAACCTTTTATGAAATCTTCTTGACAAAGTGGGAACGGGCAGTATAATAAAAATGAACATTGTTCATATTGAGGGTGACCACATGAATACAATCGTAACCTCCAAGGAAGATATCTTAAAAAACAGCCGTGAGCTTATCCGGGAAAAGGGCTGGGCGGCGGTCAGTATCCGTTCTGTCGCCTCGGCATGCGGGGTCTCGGTCGGCTCGATCTACAACTATTATGACTCCAAGGCTGAGCTTATCAGCGCCACGGTCGAGAGCGTCTGGTGCGAAATTTTCCACCGCCCGCAGGACGAGGCTGTATTTCAGGACGTGCAGACCTGTGTCAAATGGATGTACGAGCGCATGGCCTACGGCTGTGAGCAGTATCCTGGATTCTTCACACTGCACTCTCTCGGCTTTATGCAGGAGGACAAGGCCGATGGCAAACGGCACATGCAGCAAATCTGGCACCATATCTTAAACGGTCTTTGCACGGTGCTGCAACAGGATGCCAAAATCCGTCCGGGCGCTTTTAACGCGCAATTCACCGTTGAAAAATTTGCCGATGTTCTATTTTCGCTGATGCTGTCTGCCTTGCTGCGGCAGGACTACGACCCCGCCGCTGTGCTGGAAATCGTGCGCAGAACCTTATATTGACCGCATTTTCTTCCCACACTGCTGTGGGAATTTTATAATGCCTAAAATGAACAATGTTCACTTAAAAGGGACACTCCTAGGAAAGTCCATCGCAGTATCCTGTTGCTGCTCGCCTGTCTTGTGTGGAGGAATGCAAGCTTCAACATCCTGCGCTTTGGATGCAACTTTGCCGAGCAAGCCCTTGATGACCGTAAAAACGAAGTCGTCCCTGCAAAAAATGCAGTGTTACAATAAATCTATCAACAAGGAGCAATCAACTATGCAAGCAATCGTAGAAACTGTTTTTGATGCTGTGTATCTGGTATCCGTCATCACCATCGGTATCCTGATGATTTGTGGCTGCAAGGGCAGCCACCAGTTCAAGCTGTTCGGTCTGATGGCTGTCGTTCTGGGTGCCGGCGACTCGTTCCATCTGATTCCCCGTGCTCTGGCTCTATGCACCACGGGCTTTGAAAACTTTACCGTTCCTCTGGGTCTGGGTAAGTGGATCACCTCTGTGACAATGACTGTCTTTTATGTGCTGCTGTACTATGTCTGGCGTGAGCGCTACCGGGTCAAGGGCAACAATGGCCTGACTGCCGCCGTCTACGGTCTGGCTGCCGTGCGTGTTATCCTGTGCATGATGCCGCAGAACCAGTGGCTGAGCGCCGAATCCCCGCTGTCCTGGGGCATTTACCGTAACATTCCTTTTGCACTGATGGGCCTGCTGATCATCGTGTTGTTCTACCGCAGTGCCAAGGAGCATGACGACTCGGCTTTTCGCTGGATGTGGATGACCATCGCGCTGAGCTTCGGGTTCTACATTCCCGTTGTTCTTTGGGCCAATACCGTCCCCATGATCGGTATGCTGATGATCCCCAAGACCTGCGCCTATGTGTGGACCGTTCTCATCGGTTACTCTGCTATGAAGAAGGAATGTAAGTGATTTGTTCACAGTACCGATTTATGAAATAAATTGCTTCGTAAAGATCCAAGCTTACCGAATTGGAATGATCTTACTTGATAAAACTGAATCAGGTAAACTTGTAAGCCCCCTGCCGGTGATGAACTGGCAGGGGGCTTCTTATGTGTGTACGGGTAGTTTAACAGAATACTTGATGTTTGCCGCGATTACGACGCATCCAGCAATTCGTCCGGGTCCTCAATGGCTTCTTCGATGGTCTCTTCCTCAGGAGTGGGTTCATCGACATCGGACGGAGCGAACAGGTCACGGATGAAGTCGCGCAGGAGGACGAGGCTGTTGTCAAGGTCGGCATCCTCGCTCAGCAGCTGCTGGATCATATCCGGCTTATCGGTGATCAGGTCGTCCACGCCGATGCTCAGCAGTTCGCTGGCATCCTCTTCGCGGTTGACGGTCCATGCGGAGATCGTCTTGCTGCGCTTATGGATCTGCTGCACCATACCGGAGGTGATAAAGGTGGACTGTACGCTGAAGAAATCTGCAGCAGGCAGATCGTAATAACTGCCTACGCCCAGTGCAAGGATATAGCCGGTCCGGATCTCCGGTGCAAGCTCCTTGACCTTGCAGAGGGTTTCATAACTCTGCGAGGTGATGGTGCAGTCCTGCGCAAAGCCTTTTTCGCGGATGATGCGGATGGTTTCCGCTTCCAGCTCCGGGGTGGCGGCATTGGGCTTGATCTCAATGTTCAGCTGGATCTTACCTTTGCACAGGTCCAGCACTTCTTCCAGTGTGGGAACTTTGGCACCAGTGTACTTCTGGCCGAACCAGCGCCCGGCATCCAGCTTGCGAACCTCGTTATAGGTCAGGTCGTAGATGTTCTCGTTGCGGCCGGTGCAGCGGCGCAGGCTGGTATCGTGGGTCACCATGACCACGCCGTCCCTGGTCATCTGCACATCCAGCTCGGCCCACTCGCAGCCCTGATCGATGGCCAGCTGGAAAGCGGGCAGGGTGTTTTCCGGTGCGGCAGCGGAGTAGCCGCGGTGCGCGGTGACTACCGGCGCAACGCCGCCCAGCATGGAGAGCAGCTCGTCGTCTCTGGGCAGGGCAAGGTAACAGAATGCCAGCGCAAAGGTGAGCAGAGTAGCACCCGCAACCGATGCACCCAGAAGCAGCCTGCCGGTGGAACGGTGATGCTTTCCGCTCTGGACCGGCTCCGGCTCAAAGGGGAGAGACTCCCGCAGGCGGCAGTGCAGCATGGCGAGGATCGTGCACTGCGCTATGGTGATGGCGCAGTCGATCAGGAACTGGAAGAACGGCATCTCAATGGCCAGCGCCGCGCGGGACAGTGCAAACATGGCCTGTGTGCTCTGCAGCCCGACCGCGATGATGATGCCGTACAGCGGCACGGCAACCGCTGCCGTCAGCAGCAGGGAACGCAGGACGACCGAGAGGTTCCAGCGCAGCAGCAAAAGAAAAGCACGGAAGACGCGCCTGCGGATGCAGCAAAAGCTTTCCTTTACCGACTGCCACAGGCTTTTGCGCTCCAGCACGAACAGCGGCAGCACCAGCACCCAGCTGACACAGAGGAACAGCAGGGCAGCACCGGCAGCCAGATAGAGCAGGTAATACCGGCTGTTTGCCCGGATGACACCCATGATGTATTCCGGCACGGCAAGCTGCGTGATATAGTTATAGGCGAGGAAGAAGTTTGTGAACGGGATCAGCACGGCACTGTAGACCAGAACGAGCCAGTTCTGCGGCAGGAATGCGTGGCGGATATCTGCAAGAGAGGTGCGCAGCAGGGCAGGCAGGCGGATCGTTTCGCCCTTGCGGGCAAGATCCAGCCCGTGCAGCAGGACGGAAAACTCATACAGCGCCCAGAACGCGGTCAGGATGGCAATGAGCGTGATGCACAGGATGATCGCAGGGGAGGAAAAGATATCGGAAGCATTGTTGTTGCTCAGGTAGTGCATGGGTGCGAACCGCAGCGTGAGCGACCAGAGCTGCTGCATCAGGGGGACGAACAGCAGGTTCGTTGCAGCCTTATACAGGACGATGACCGCGAGCAGGGGGATCTCGGCGCGGCGGATGATAGCCCGGGCGGAGTGCTTCATGGAGTTGTAGGTTTCGTTGGAGGCGCGGAGTGAAGTGAACAGATCTTTCAATTTGACATGGCCTTCCTTTTATATTCTGCAAAATGACCCGCCCCGAAGCTTCCCGGCGGGCTGTTCTGCGAAAAAAATTTACATATTAAATATAGTGTAACATAACTTCTTATAAAATAAAATGCAGCAGGGGCAGACAGAATCCACAAAATTAAAAGAGATTTTTTGGCAGCTGAGTGTGCGGTGCAAAATGCCCGAAAAAAGGCGAGAAAGCGGAGGAACGATGACTCGTTAAAAAATTGTAGAACTTTGCGCGACAGATGTTGATTCGCATGGACTTTTATAGAATCTCTTGCATTTTTATGGAAAATTCAGTATAATAAAACTAATTTTGAAAGCTCACACAGACAACCAGGAGGTCTTACCATGGCTTCAAAGATCA
>OJOH01001414.1_pt1 | contig 11024 bp, 8 predicted proteins | sample 1598201 | NCBI WGS metagenome assembly OJOH01 (sample SAMN03922462, study PRJEB24848) | human gut metagenome | isolation source: stool sample | host: Homo sapiens | place: Germany | collected 2009-11 | reverse complement strand
CAGCGTCAGATGTGTATAAGAGACAGGGCATATGCCAACCCGGCCTGCGCGGTTTGTACGGTAGCGGTGGCCGCCTCATTGGAAATTGCCCGCTATTTCGGAGTTGACGACAGCGTCGTCGGCGTTTGGGCGGGAGCGCTTCTGGCTCTGCTCGGCTACTGGATGATCGTGTGGTTTGACAAGAAGAACTGGCGTTTCGCCGGCCGTGATTTCTGGCTGATCGCCCTGAGCGTGGCCATGATCGGCTTTATGTACGTCGGCGAAATGTCTTATCGGCCGGAGCCGCTGCTGTTCTTTCTTTATCTTGATCCTTTTCTGTTCAGCGTCATCGCCGGCGCGGTCGTTTTAATCCTTTCCAACCGCTTTTATCAGTGGATGAAGGCAAAAAACGGCGGCCATGCCCATTTTCCGTTTGAAAAAGTGGCGGTTCCGGTACTTGCCCTGGCGCTGCTCAGCGTTTATTTCTATTATTATCCGCTGTGCGGAAAAGCTGCCGAATTGTATGAATTTTAAGGTGAGGGAAAAATGAGCAGGGAAAAGAAAATCAAAGAATATGTGGAAAAGATAGATTCGGCCAAGAAGGTAAACCCGAAGGACCTTTCGTCGGATCAGGACCTGACGATCGGGATCATGAACCTGATTTCGATTGAGGAACACCTGATGTTTTCGGGCGCCAAGACCGGCAAGACTTCGTATTACGACCTGATTGAGCAGGTTCGGGAAACACGCAAGCAGCTGATGCAGAAAGTGATTCCGGAATATGAAGGGGAAGTCTGGTGCATCTCCAAGCACCTTCTTTCGGCCTCGATGCGCCTGATGGAAGTGGGAACCAAACAGCAGAGCCTCGGCCACAAACAGGAAGCCTACGGGCTGTTTGACCGGTCCTATGAACTGTACTGCCTGTTTTGGGGCTTGAACATGAAGCTTTTGAACCTGGAAGATGTTAAATGGGTAGAAGACAGTTTTGCGGACGTAAAGAAACTGACGGAGGAGCTGTCAGCAGCGGAAACGAAAGCCGCCGCGGAGGCGCCGGACAGCGCGTCCGGACAAGGGGAAAAGGCGTCGCCGGCCGAACCGGAAAGCGCTTTGGCCAAGATGAAGGCCTTTGTCCGCAAAGCCGTCGACTGTTGCATCGAATAAGTAAAACGCAAACGTTCAAACCGGTTCGGAGAGGCTTTTCTTTGGACCGGTTTTGTTATTGAAATATTAAGCATTATGCTGTAACCTAAAGCCGATTTGTGCAAATTCTAATAATTCTGGAAGTCTGAAATGATTCATAAAAGCAAGTCCGAAAATCCTTCTTTGGAAGAAAACGAAAATTCCTGGCTCGGCAGCAACCTGTACCGGCTGATGCTGGTCGTAACCGTTGTCTGGTTCGCGATCGTGCTGATTTACATTACCCAGTTTTTCGGCTGGTCGAATTTGTTTCTGATGATGCCCGACGAGTTCGGCGGTTTTCTGGCCGGGGCAACTCTGCCGCTGGCGCTGATCTGGGTCGGCATGGCTTATGTGGATCGCAGCGCGGCCTTTAAAAAAGAAGCTAAGTTTCTCCGTGCTTACATGAATCAGCTGGTCTATCCGGAAGAAGGCGGCGCCGCCACGGCCAAGGCAATGTCGGAGGCGATTCGCTCACAGGTGTCGGAATTGCAGGAAGTGACCAAACTGGCCATGAGCCAGACCTCCATGATCAAAAAGGAACTGGATGAACGGGTGGACGACTTTGCCAGTCTGGTGCGGGTGCTCGACAACTATTCGACCAAAAGCATCGTCGAATTGACCAACGGCGTCAAAACCCTGACCAAGAGCTTTGACGGCGTGACCGACAAAGCGTTTAAAACCACCAAAGACTTAAGCAGCTGCATTGCCGAATTTTCAAGTGTTGCCACCCGTTTGCAGGGAGATATCAACGGCATTGTCGACAACCTGCTGCCCGGCATGCACGAAATCAAAAATTCCGCCGACGTCATCCAATCGGTGGCCGAAAGCAGCTCCCGCCAGATTATGGAAGCCAGTGAAAACATCAAATCCTACGGCAGCGTTTCGGAAGAAAACTTCAATCTGGTTTACGAAAAGATTCAGGCGCAGGGCAAATATCTGGAAGACATTACCAACCAGGCGGTGGAGAGCACCAGGGCGGTGGGCGAAACATTCCGTTCGGTGGCGGCCGAGATTGACGAGCTGATCGAAACCCGCGGGCAGAAAACCGTTGAATATGCGGAAAACATGGACAACAGCATTCAGGAGGTTTACCGCAAAATTTCCGAACACAGCGACCTCTTTGTTAACGAGGCGGAAAAGATCATTGCCCAGACGGCGCTGGTGGAAGACAATATTTCCTCTCAGGCGAACGAACTTAAAAACATTGCCGACACGGTGGCGGAAAGCCTGCGGTCGGCCGAGGATTCGCTTAATTCCGGTTTTGACGACCTTGACGAGCGCAGCTCCAAAGCGGTTGAAAATCTGCGAGAAGTGGTCGATACGGTAAAAGTCAAAACCGAAAACCTGATCACCTTTACCGACAGCGCCTGTGATAAGATCAACGCCGGCAGCGACAATATTGCCGAACGTTTCAGGGAGCTGCAGGGGATCGGCGGCGAAATCGGCGGCGGTCTTGACATCGTGGGCGGCAAATTTGCCGAGGGAATCGACGGCATCAGAAAGTCGATTGACGAAATGATGCAAAACTTAAACGAAGTCAACGACGCGATCGCCGCGCAGACCGAACGGCTGAACGAAACCGGCAACATGGCGGTTGCCCAGAGCCGTCTGGCCGAAAGTTCGCTGGCCGAACAGCATGGCAGCATCAATGCTTCGCTGGCCAAAATCGAAGAAATCAAGTCTGAGCTTAATCGCCAGATCGAAGAGCTTTCGTCTGCGGCCGGCCGCGTTGCCGGAGAGACGGGCGAAGCCGTCGACAGGCTGAAAGAAAATCTTTCCGCTTCGCTTGAAGCTTCCGACAAAGCCGCCGAGCAGACGCGTAAAATCAATGACAGTCTGGAAGCGGAAGTTCGCCGTCTGGACGAAGCGGCGGATGCCGCGGCGCAAAAAGTTTCCGGTCTGGAAAGCACCGTTGCCGCGCAAAGCGATCACCTGCGCAGCCTGATCGGCGATGTGGACGAACGTACGGCGCAGATTGCCGCGATAATGGAAAAACACGAAAATGCGGTTAATGAAGCTACCGGCGGTTTCTCCAAACAGTTTGCCGAAATCGTTGCTACCTTTGAAAGCCAGTCGGAACTCTTTAATTCTGTGGCCGAAAACACCGCCGATGTCAGCCGTTCCATCCGCGAACAAATTGCCGCCGTCGGCGAGAGCGCGGACAGTGTATTTGCCAAGATGACGGCGCTTGAAGACGAAGTTGCCCGCCGCGGCTCGGATGTGGCAGACAAGTCAAATGTCGCCATTGACAAACTGAGTGAAATCGATCAGGCGATTGCCGAAAGAATTCGCAAGCTGGATGAAGATCTGACAGAAGTTTCCGATCGTCAGAACCGGATTGCCGACACTATTGCCGCCGGTCTTGAAGAATTCGGCCGGGCGGTTGAACAGGCTAAAGGCAACGCCGACAATGCCGCTGCCGCCATTACGGACAGCATGAATAACGGTGCCGGCGAACTCGGACAGATTATCGAAAGAATCAAAAATGAAGCAAATGCCGGTGCGGAAGCTATGATTGCCGGCATGAACGAAAGCGCCGGTGAACTCGGGCAGATTGTCGAAAGAATCAAGAACGAAGCAAATGCCGGTGCGGAAGCCATGATTGCCGGCATGAATGAAAGTGCCGGCAAGGTCGGGCAGATTGTTGAACAGGCCAAAGCCGGTGCCGACGAAGCTGCCGAAGCTCTTGTCGGCCGTATGAACGACGGTGCGGGTGAACTTGTCCGAGCCGTTGAACAGATGAAAGAAACCGCCGAAAACGCGGCATCCTTTGTTGCCGGCAGCGTCGAAAAGATTAAGGGCGTTCATAATGAGTTTGGCACCGAGTTTACGGTTCTGGCCGGTCAGATGGACGGTTATGCGGACAAAATCGGGCGTTCGGCGGAAGAAATTGCCGTCCGCGGAACGGAAATCAATGAACGTTTCGGCGGGCTGGTTGAGCAGATCAACGCGGAGAGCGCAAAAGCCGACAGCATTTTTGCCGCTTTGGGTGAACAGATGCGTGTTCAGAGCACTGCCATCAATGACAACTTCAACCGTCAGCGCGAAGACCTGATGGACGTCGTCAATCTGGTCAGCGCGCAGACACGTCTCGGCGAGGCGGCATTAAATGAACAATATAAATGCTTGATGGACGTTTCCGACGCAGTTTCCCGCAAAATGACGGGTTTAAGCGATCAGTTTAAGAAAAACACCGGCGGACTGCAGGAAAATGCGGCGGCCATGTCGGCGGAAATTTCCGCGCTGGCGGATCACCTGCTGCAAATCGGCAGCACCATGGGACAGACCACTCAGAATTCCATTGCCGGCATAGAGCAGGTCAATCAGGCGCTGGTTCTGTGTTCGGACAATCTCAACCAGGCGACCGACAACGCCGCCGCCAACATGAACAAGGTGACGGAAGACTACCACCGCTGCCTGAACGGTTTCGGCGCGGTTACCGAAGAAAGCAACCGTGCGCTGAACGAAGCGGCCGGACTGATTGCCGCGCAAAACGACAAGATGGCGCAGATTGCCGAAGACACCAAAGCGCTGACGGATTATTTCAACAATCTGATGAACAACGCTTCCGAGCAGTTGATTGAAAAAGCCAACGTTGCCCATGACCGGATTCGCGAACTCGGCGAGGGGCTTCAGCAGCTGGGCAGACAGCTGGAGGAAACCGCCGGCAGCAGTGCGGAGCATTTTGCCGCTTCCGGCGAAAAACTGCGCTCTGCGGTTGCCGAAGTGATGACCGATGCCGAGCGCGTTGCCGGCGAGGTACGGGCTTCGCACGAAGCCTTTAAAGAGCAGTCGGACAATCTGCGGGCAACCGCCGACGAAACGCTGACCAAAGTCAGCGAAGTGATGGGCAGTTTCAGCGGCAGTCTGGAGGAATTTACCGCCAAGAGCAACGCGATTGTCGACAGCACCAGTAACTTTAACGGCGTGATCAAAAAGCAGATCGAACTGCTTGACATCGGTGCCAAGCAGGCCGGCAGCGAACTGGCGGACATTGAGAAGCGCTACCGCGAAATGAAGGTTGAAAACTTCCTCAAGAATGCGACTTCCATTATCGAAAAACTGGAAACGCTGGCGGTTGACATCAACATGATCTTCAACCCCGAAAGCCAGGATAAACTTTGGCAGAAATATTATGAAGGCGACACCGACGTCTTCGTCCGTTATCTGTCGCGCACCATGAGCCGCAAACAGGTGGTGGCGATCAAGGAGGAATTTGAGAAAAATCCGGAATTCCGCAAGATGGTCAATGCCTATATGGGCGAGTTCGAGGAACTGATCAACCGCGCCCGCGGCTGCGAAAAGTCGGGCATTCTGCTGTCGGTTATTTCCGGTGCGGACATCGGCAAAATCTACTATGTTATCGCCCGGGCTTTGGACAAGCTGAATTAATCTTATGAAAATACTCGATTTTGACAGTCAGGTATTTTTGGCGCCGATGGCCGGTATAACGGACCGGCCGTTCCGCGCATTGACGGCATCTTTCGGCGGCGGCAACATTGTTTCCGAAATGGTGGCGGTTAATGCGCTGGAGCGCAAGAACGCCAAAACCTGCCGCATTGCGGACGTGCGCGACGAGCCTTATCCGGTGGTCGTGCAGCTGGTCGGCGGCGATCCGGCTTTGTTTGCCGAAGCGGCAAAGCTGGCGGCCGACCTCGGCGCGCACAGCCTGGACATCAACATGGGCTGTCCGGTAAGGAAAATCGTCAACAACAATTCCGGTTCGGCACTGATGAAAGATCCGCTGCTGGCGGCCAAAATCATCGAAACGACGGTGGCGGCAACCCCGCTTAAAGTCAGCGTGAAATTCCGTAAGGGATGGGATCATGATCATGTCAACGCGGTTGAATTTGCCCGCATGTGTGAGGAAAGCGGCGCTGCTTACGTGACCGTTCATGGCCGTACCCGCAGCGATTTTTATGCCGGTACGGCGGATTGGGACATCGTTGCCGCGGTAAAAGACGCGGTTAAAATTCCGGTGGTTGCCAACGGCGACGTTTCCGACGCGGCTTCGGCGGCAAAAATTCTGCGCCATACCGGCGCCGACGGGCTGATGATCGGCCGCGCGGCTCTCGGCGCGCCATGGCTGATTGCGGATATTGACCGCTTTTTAAAAACCGGAAAAGAACCGGAAACGCCGGCACCCGGAACGATAAAAACGGTGCTGATCCGGCATATTCGCGGCTTGTGCGATTATTACGGCGAACGGACGGCGCTGCAGCTTTCGAGAAAATATGTCTGTTGGTACTGCAAAGGGTTGCACGATGCCAAAAGGTTTCGCGAGCAGTATACGAAAATAGGCAGTCTGGCAGAAGCGTTTGCGGCGGCGGAAGCTTATTTTGACGGTTTGGAGAAAGACATAACGGAGGAAGAAAGATGAAAATCATCGTCGGCGGCGCCGGCAGCGTCGGCAAGAGCATCGTCGCCTATTTGAGCCGCGGCAACAACGACGTGGCCGTGGTTGACGAAGACGAAAGAAAGTTAAACGAAGTCGCCCGCGAATGGGACGTGATGCCGGTTTTGGGTTTGGTCGCCCATCCTGACGTGCTGCAAAAGGCCGAAGCCGGCAAAAGCGACCTGCTGATCGCTGCAACCGAAAGCGACGAAGTCAACATGATTGCCTGCCAGGCGGCATATTCGCTGTTTAATGTTCCCCGCAAAGTGGCGCGCATCAGCGCCCGGGTGTATCATAAGGCGGCCTGGGGCGGCTTGTTCGGCGACCACGACATTCCGGTGGATCTGGCGGTTTCCCCCGAATATGAAATTGCCGGCGCCATCAAACGGGTGCTTCAGTTTCCGGGCATTTCCGGAATTTGTCCGTTTGCCGGCAAAAAGCTGATGCTGCTGTCTTTCCGCTGTCCGAAAAAGTCGCCGCTGCTGCAAATTCCGCTTGACCATCTGGAACGGGCGGAGCCTGATCTGCATATTGCGGTGGTCAACGTCATCCGCAGCGGCCGCGGTTTCATTCCCGGCAGCGACGACACTTTCCATGCCGGTGACGAAATTAACCTGCTGGCGGCGGCAGACGAAGTCGAAGACGTCATCCGCGCCTTCGGCCTTGAGCGCAAGGACAACGAACGGGTGCTTATTTTTGGCGGCGATCAGATTGCCGAATATCTGGCGGAAGCGCTGGAAGAAGACGACGGCATTGCCGGCTGCCGGGTGATTGACGAAGATCCGCGCAGCGCCGCCCGTCTGGCGGAACATCTGAACAACACGGCGGTGTTTAACGGTTCGGTCATGAGCGACGTGGTGCTTGCGGAAGCCGGCATTGCCGACGCCGATGCGGCGGTTGCGGTCACCGGCGAGGACAAGGACAATATCATTGCCGCGATGATTGCCCGCAAAAACGGGGTGGAAAACACTTTTGCCCTGGTCAATTCGCGTTCGGCCAACACTCAGATGATCAACGTCGGCGAGAATATCCTGATCGACCGTACCACCATTACCATTTCCGCCATTTTGAAGGAACTGCGCAAGGTGCGGCTGAACAACGCCTGCACGCTGGGGTTGTCGGGAGAGGTATGGGAAATCGCCGTTGACGGCAATTCGACTTTGATCGGTTCGACTTTCGCACAGCTCGGCCTGCCTGAGGAAAGCCGTGTCTGCGCCCTGATCCGCAAAGGAGAAACGAGATTTTTACCCGCGGCGGACGAGCAGGTGGAAGAAGGCGACGTGTTGGTCTTTTTTGTTGCGCCGTCGTCAATTCGCCGGGCGGAAAAAATCTTTGCATAATTATCCCCTTGTTTCATAACAACTCTTTACTATTTTTACAAAATAGGGTTACAATCGGACAAACGACAAACAATAATAAAAAGGAATATAGGACAATGTCACAAAAAGTTCAGGAAGATTTTTTAGGCGATATCCGGAAAAACGAAATTGCAGTAACCGTTTTCCTCATCAACGGCGTTAAGCTGCAAGGGGTCATTACCTGGTTTGACGACGCCTCCATCCTGTTGCGCCGCGACGGACACACCCAGTTGATTTACAAACATGCGGTTTCGACCATCATGCCCGGGGTGGCGGTTGACATTGCCGCCAAAGCCGACAAAGAGTAAGTCTTGGCGGAAAACATATTTGAAATTCCGGCGGTAAAAACCGGCATCGTTTATCCGGAAACGCCGGGTGAAAAAGCTTCCCTTAATCCGGAGCAGCGGCTGGAGGAAACCGTCAGGCTGGCGGCGGCGATCAATCTGGAGGTGGCATTTGCCGAAATTGTCCGGCTGCGGCAGATTCGTCCCGACGCTTATTTCGGCAAAGGGGTGATCGGACGTTTTCGCGAAGCGGCCGCCGCCGGCGGGGTCGAACTGCTGATCGTCGATGCTGCCCTGACCCCGATCCAGCAGCGCAATCTGGAAAAGGCGCTTGATCTGAAAGTGATTGACCGCACGGCGTTGATCCTTGAAATTTTCGGTGAACGGGCACAGACCCGGGAAGGTTCGCTGCAGGTTGAACTGGCACATCTGACCTATCAGCGCAGCCGGCTGGTGCGCAGCTGGACCCACCTGGAACGTCAGCGCGGCGGTGCCGGCTTCCTCGGCGGTCCCGGCGAAACCCAGATTGAACTTGACCGCCGCATTATCGACGAGAAAATCACCAAAATCAAAAAGGCGCTGGAAAAAATCAGACAAACCCGCAGCCTTCAGCGTACGGCGCGAAAGCGGGTGCCGTATCCGGTGGTGGCACTGGTCGGCTATACCAACACCGGCAAGTCCACATTGTTCAACCGCCTGACCAGAGCCGGCGTTTTTGCCGAAAATCTGCTGTTTGCCACTTTGGATACCACCATGCGGCGGCTGACGCTGCCTTCGGGACGGGAAGTCATTCTTTCCGATACGGTCGGTTTCATTTCCGATCTGCCGCATGAGTTGGTAATGGCCTTTCGCGCCACGCTGGAAGAAGTGCTGGAAGCCGACGTCGTGGTTCAGGTGCTGGACGCCGCCAACCCCGGTTGCAAGCAGCAGCGGCGGGACGTGTTGACGGTGCTGGCCGGTCTGGGGCTGGACAAGATTGAGCATCAGCCAAACTATCTGGAAGTTTACAATAAAATTGATCTGGCGCCGTCTTTTGCCGCCCCTTCCGCCAATGCGGTGAAAGCGTCGGCACTGACGGGAGAAGGCTGCAAAGAACTTTTGCGGAAGCTGGACGACGTTTTGGCGGCCGGCAGCGCGGTTATTGACGTGAATATACCGTCTTCCGACGGCAAAACCATTTCCTGGCTGCATCGTAACGGCGAAGTCCTGTCCTGCCTGCCGGGAGAAGAATTTTTGAAAATGTCGGTACGTTTGGACGCGGCCGCGCAGAGCCGGCTGACCGCGCTGTTGAAAAACGCGGCCGATTGAAAAACTTTTTTTTGCTCCTATATCAATGCGGAAACGTTTATTTGATACGGGAGAAACGATATGCTGGTTTTATTGTGCGCTTTTATTCTGACCGCCTGTTCCTCAACCCCCGGCTATAATGAGCAGCTGGAAAGCTGGGTCGGCGTGTCGGAAGAACATCTGGTGGACAACTGGGGAATGCCGGACAGTACCTTTACGCTGGACGCCGACACCAGGGTTCTGACTTATGTTGAATACGACGGAGAAGGGGATCGGGAAGTTTATTCCGAACAGATTTATTATCCGGCAATTTCCGGGCAGAATTTTCCCGGTCCGAACCCGGATGGGGAAAATATTGAGTATTGCAAAATTTCCTTTACCGTCGACAACAGCGTTGTCACCGGTTACAATTTTAACGGCGACGACTGTGCGGGAAAACTGCTGCCGGGCGGTTCAAACTAGTACGCAGGCGTAGAGGACGGCAAAAAAATGCATGACCGTGCCGGCAAGCACCATCAGGTGCCAGACGGCATGGGTGTATTTTTTGCTTTTCCAAACGTAAAAGAAAACGCCGAAAGTGTAAAACAGGCCGCCGAGGACGAGAAACAGCGCGCTGACGGCGCTGATTGCGGCAAACAGCTGCCGGGAAACGAAAATGATTGCCCAGCCCATGATCAGATAAAGCGAAATCGACCACAGTTTGGTGCCGCTGCCGGAAGTGACGATTTTCAAAACCGTGCCGATGAGCGCCAGGCTCCAGATGACGGCAAAAACCGACCAGCCGACCGGCCCGCGCATGTTGACCAGCAAAAAGGGCGTGTAACTGCCGGCGATCAGATAGTAGATGGCGATGTGGTCAAACTTTTTCAAAACCTTTTTCACCCGCGGATAGGGCACGGCGTGGTAAAGGGTGGAGGCCGTGTAGAGCAAAATCATCGAAACGCCGAACACGGCGGTGGAGGCGACGGTCCAAAGGTCGCCGTATTTTGACGACAGGCTGACCAGAACCGCCAGGCCGGCGACGCTGAAAATGATCCCCAGTCCGTGGATGGCGCAGTTGCATACTTCCTCGCCGAAAGTGTAGGGGCGGATCGCCGATGATGTTTGCATGTTAAAAAACTCCTTTTTTTGCTCTCTTGTTTTTTTCGTTTGTTTATCGCATCTGTTTTTGCATCTTTTGCTTTTTCAACCGAAATCGCAACCGTGATATTAGATAAGACGGACAGATTGAAAATCAAGGGCGGCGGATTAACAAAAAACTAAGTTTTGCCGGATATACTGTCGGCATAATTTATGAAATGCGAGGTTTGTCATGTTACTCAGTCAGATATTGGCGGGCGTTCCGCTGGCGGAAAAGCTTTCCGGCGATACGGAAATTTCCGCGGTCGAACTCGATTCGCGAAAAACGGTGCCGGGAGCGTTGTTTATAGCCCTTAACGGAAAGAATTCCGACGGCAGAAAATTTATTCCCGACGCATTGGAAAAAGGCGCTGCCGCGGTTTTGTACGACGGCGATTATACTCCCCCGGCAGCAGACGGAGT
>OJOH01001411.1_pt1 | contig 11027 bp, 10 predicted proteins | sample 1598201 | NCBI WGS metagenome assembly OJOH01 (sample SAMN03922462, study PRJEB24848) | human gut metagenome | isolation source: stool sample | host: Homo sapiens | place: Germany | collected 2009-11 | reverse complement strand
AGAATATTCTTTCACAAAATCCAGATCAATATATGCAGTATCAGAGTTTATGGTAACAATTTTACGACCGTAATCTGCGGAAGATTTTGTAACCATATAACTGGTCTGCTCTGCCTGTGCCGAGATCAGATTTTGTGTTGTTGCATAGAGAAGGATATTCTCGTTATTGTCCCAGTAAAAACGTGAATTTAAATTGTCATGGACAAAATCATAATCAATATAAATATGACCGTCAATGACCCTGGCTTTGGAAGAGGTTACTTCATTATTTAAAACAATGGCAACCTCATCGGAATTTGTCAGATGATAATAAGTGGTTAAATCTTCGTGTTCCTTACTCGGTGTGTATTTGCGGATCAGGGCGAAGACTACGATCACTGCAGCAATGACAAGTGCCAGTGCAAGCACAGCGAAAATGGAATGAGATTTTTTCTTCATGAGCCGTCCTTCCTTTGTCTGTTGGCAAATTATATATTTATTCCGATTATAGCATTGTGCCTGTACAGATTCAAATGGAATCAGATAAAATTAAGAAATAGAAGTTGTTTGAATTTTTTCGGAAGGGCAGTTGTGTCTGTGGATCTGCCCTCCCATTTGTCTTTTTTCAGTTTATTTTGTGCGTGACGGAGTTGCATTGAGACTCATTTCACACCCATAATAATAGCCCATTTGTTATTTTATTTTTTTAATGGATCGTTTTAAAAAGTAACGATCAGACTTTCATATACTTCTGGTCTGAATTCAATGACCAGCTGATTGTCAGTAGATAAATTTAATGTGATAACTGTTTTCCTTTCCATATTTGTTCAAAGAATCCAAAATCATGAGAGGACACTTGAAACGGGTTTTCGAGAAAGGGAACCGGAATCACACGGATTCCATAGGACGTTTCGACTCTTTTTCGGTCTTTTTTGAGGTTTCCCATACTCATAAAACGGACATTTGTTTTATAATCCTTTCCTAAATTTGTTTTTTTCAGTTCCTCAATAAATTGTAAGAGTTGCCGATCCTTCCAAATACTCACATTTGTCAGTACAATACAGTAATCACAGCGGACAAATTCCGAAAATGCGTATGGAGTCAGAACCCCGAAATCCAGAATTTTATACTTGTGTTGCAGATGTAACTGTTCCCGCAGCTGCCGGAGTGTAATCTCCGGATAGTAGCTGACACCATTGCAGCGAAAAGGAATGGTTGGGTCCTTTTTCGAAGAAAGCGCAGCGATTTCATGACTGGAATTGACTTCCAGGTATGCGGTGCGGGCCAGAAATCTGCTATGTAAAAAGTTGCAAAGCGAAATACTAAAGTGTGTTACACCGGAATTTACTGTTGTACCGCAGACTCCTATGGTTGCAGGAGTCGGAATAAATGGTTTATGAAACGTAAAAATAGGCGATTCCGTCCTTTCTCAGGTTGTTGCAGCCAGTGAACAAAATCCAGCGTTTCTTTGTCTGCACGAAAGATGTCCGTATTAAACGGATAAGAATAGACCGGCTGTGAAAATGTTCTGGCAAAATAAATGGCAGAATTGTGGTCGCACAGATTCGCAACAATATGCAGGCGGTCACCAAAATTTTGTAAAAGAAAGTCTTTGGACTTTGCATCGTCCCGATGCCATAATGATCCTCCACACACATAGATAATATGATCCGCCGTTGCAAGGCAGGAGAAAGAAAAATCACATCCGTAATCATTTACCATGATTTGTGCGACAGGCTCCGGGATTTCGATGCCACTGTCATATTTTGGAAATCCTGTAAAATTGCGATAAAAGAAACAACCGTTTTTTTCCCACACATGTTTCAGCTGGGCAACCGTCTTGCGCAGATCGTTTGACCAGTTTTTTTCCTGATAAACCGCCGAAATGCCAAGGTAGTTAAGTGTTGTCACCAGCGCGATGGCTATGTGTGTTGCACCACAGCCGCTGTGACTTCCAACGACTGCAATTGTCTGCCTGAGATGCGTTCTTCCCGTAGTTTCAATTACTTCTTTTAATGCAGAGTACAGAGCCTGCGGTGATTCATAGCGCAGGTCGGGATCTGCTGAAATTGCTTTCTGAATTTTGGGATAAATAGATCGGTTGGTGGCTGCATCCAGATATGGCATCATATATTCCATGATTTTTCCAATGCTGTAGATATCGGATCTCAGGGTTACCGGTTTTCCTGAGATAAGTTCCGGAGCAGAAAAATCCACGTTTCCGAAATGGTTGAAGTCTTTTCCAGAAATGGCAGCAAAAGATGCGACACTGAAGTCAATCAATTTAAGCTGTGTTCCACATACTATAATATGTTCCGGCTTAAGATCCTGATAAAGAATCGGAGAAGGCCGTAATGTATGCAGATATGCAAAAATGTCACAAAGCTGCTCACAAAAATATAAAAACTGGTTCTGGGATATTGACTGTTGATGAAGCAAAAATTCTTCTAAAGAGTCACCCTGAATATATTCTTCCACAAGATAGTAGAATGATTCATCTTCTTCAAAATCATAAATTGTGGGAATTCCGGGATGCTGAACAGACTTTAGAATCTGTGCTTCGGATATTGCGAAGAGCGGTTGTGCCGAAGTATTTTTGGGGAATCGCTTCATTGCACGGTACTGCTCTAAAGATTGCTGTCTGACAAGAAAGACACTTCCGCATTCTCCCTGGCCAAGGGGACGAATCAACTCGTATCGGTCAGACAATATTAAATTTTTGTTATTCATACGCTCCTTTGGGTCAGAGACGCATCTCATGCATAAACTTATAACACACTTTATTTTGCAATGCAAGTATTTTTTTTATAATTTTTTAATCCGTGGTAACTTTACAACGGGAGGGCATTTGATTATAATAAGTGTACCATTTACGGAAAGCGATTTCCAGAGAAGGATGTGATAGAGATGAAAATTGAAAAAGTAAATGAAAATCAGATTCGATGCACATTAACAAAACAGGATCTTGCAGATCGTCAGATTAATCTGCGGGAACTGGCATATGGTTCTGAGAAAGCAAAAGGACTTTTCCATGATATGATACAGCAGGCAAATTATGAGTTTGGATTTGATGTGAGTGACAATCCACTTATGGTAGAGGCAATTCCATTGTCTTCCGAATCCCTGGTTTTGCTGATTACAAAGGTTGAATACCCGGAAGAACTCGATACCCGTTTTTCCCAGTTTACGGAAGCCGGAGATGAGGAACTGTTTTCAAATATGGGAGCAGTCGGAAATGTGGAACGCAAAGGCGCAGATGATATTTTGGAACTTTTCCAGAAAATACGTGAAGCAAAAGCCTCTCCGGAGAGTGAAAATGCACAGCAGACAGAGGCACCGGAAGAAGTACCGGAAGTACCGGCAGATCTGACGAAAATGTTTGAATTTACGACGATAGATCAGGTGGAGCGTCTCGCACATGTACTTGTAAATTATTACAATGGACGAAATGACCTGTTTAAGAACGAGAAGAAAAACCGGTTTTATCTGGTGATCCACAAAGATGACCACACACCGGAAGAGTTTAATAAAGTCTGCAATATTATTTGCGAATATGCGCAGCAGAAAAACTATAATCCTGCAGTCGGAGCATATTTCGCGGAGCATGGAAATAAAATTACGGGACCGCAGGCACTGCAGGTGTTTGCATCTCTTTAGAAAATTTAAATCAAAAAGGAGTGCTGAAATTCAGCACTCCTTTTTGATACGTGAAATCTATGCGGTTGCATCATGCTCGATGAAATCGTTGATATCATTTACCAGATCATCCGGGTCGATTCCATGAACCATAGCTGCCTCAGCAATAGTCTCCATCTGGGATGATGGGCAGCCAAGACAATGCATACCAATGTTTAAAAGCATAGGTGCTACGTTCTCATCAATCTGAAGAAGTTCTCCGATCATAGTATCCTTGGTTACTTTAGCCATGGGATAAATCCTCCTTTGCAAATATCGTTTAATGTTGCTATTATAATACGATTTCCCGTTAATTGCAAATTATACTTTTTTTTATTAAAGAATTGACATTTTCGGACGATATATATGTCAGATGAAATGACAGGGAGCGTCAAATCAGAGGGCAGGGATGCTCAAACGTAGCGTATACGGGAAGGAATAAATATGAAAATTAATCGCAATATGTCTGCTGTTGTAGCCAATCGGCAGCTGCTTCGGACAGAAAATAAACTGAGCCTTTCTATGGGGCGTCTTTCCAGCGGATATAAGATCAATAAAGCTGGAGATAATCCGGCGGGAATGGCAATCTCCAGCAAGATGAAAGCACAGATTGATGGTCTGGATCAGGCAGAAGCGAATTCTGATGATGGACAGTCCGTACTCAGAATTGCAGACGGGGCATTAAACGAAGTCAGCAATATGCTGCAGCGTATCCGTGAACTGAGTGTTCAGGCGGCAAACGGAACAAACTCTTATTCGGACCGTCAGAGTATTCAGGACGAGATTGATCAGCTGACACAGGAAGTTGACCGGATTTCCACAGATACAGAGTACAACAAGAAGACGCTGCTTGACGGTTCGGCAAATACACGTGTGTATGTGAGTGGAACACATCAGGATAAGACAAAATTTGCACGGAGCGCAACAAGAATTGACTTTTCCGAGGAAGTTCTTCCGGGTGATTATACGGTGAAAGTGAAGACTCCGGCAAAGCAGGCAGAGTATAAGCTGGATCTGTCCGGTCTGATCAATGATCCGGATTTTGACGGAGGTACGGTTTCCATCAATGGAGTAGGAATAGATTATGAAAAGGGCATGAGTGCGGATGATGTATACAAGCAGCTGATGTCTGTGGCAGATGAGATCGGATGTAAGATTGAAAAGGATCCAAATAATGCAGGAGTTTATAATATTACTGCGGATAACAAGGGATCAAAGGAAACACTGACAATTCTCATGTCGGATGAGATGGCACATAAAACTGGTCTGGATCAGCAGGGGGCCGTTCAGAATGCTGATGACAAAAGTTACAAACTTGTGGCAAGCGGAACCGATGCAGAGATAGAACTGAAAGATGGGTTTGGAAGTACAGTAATTACAAATGTTGAGGGAAATCGTGTGAAAATCACGGATAAAGGTGGATTTTCCATGGATTTTCTGCTGAGTGATGACGTACAAAATGGGGATACCCTTACATTTGATGTGACGGATGTTGGTGCGATGACCATCCAGATCGGTGCGAACCAGTATCAGAATATGGATGTACATATTCCGGAAGTTTCCTCGGAGAGTCTGTATCTGGATACGGTAAATGTGGCGGTCAACGGAGGTGCTGACAAAGCCATCAGCACGATGGATGCAGCAATTGCAAAATTAAGTGCTGTCCGCTCCGGAATCGGTGCATATACCAATCGTCTCGAGTATGCAAGCTCCAGTCTTGCAGAGACACAGGAAGATATGACAACCGCATATTCAGGGCTTATGGATACCGATATGGCATCTGAAATGACAGAATATACACAGCAGAATATTCTGGAACAGGCTGCTGTTTCGGTGTTATCACAGGCAAATGATATTCCACAGCAGGTACTGTCTTTGCTGCAGAAATAGGAGTAGCATATGGAAAATGAGCTGAAAAAAGATTTTACGAGACGACTGAGCCAGTGTAATTCCGGTGAGATGATCGTCATCATTTACGATATCTTTTTTGCCTATGTGGATGATATTCGGCAGGCACACTGCAAGGGAGATCATGATGGACAGAAGGATGCGATCCGGAATGCACAGAGTGTTCTGGATGAACTGATCGGAAGTCTCAATTTTTCGTATCCGATCTCGCACAACCTGTATAAACTCTATATGTTCTGTAAAAATGAGCTTTCACGGGCGATGTACGAGAATCGGCTGGATGGAGTGCAGGAAGCGGAAAATATCATGCACAGATTGTATACTTCTTTTGTAGAGGTGGCGAAACAGGACAAGAGTGCACCCCTTATGAAAAATACCCAGCAGGTATATGCAGGGATGACTTATGCGCGCGGTGCCGTAAACGAGGATTATATGGATGTGGACAGTCACCGGGGATTTTTTGTATAAAATTTCCGTAAAATGTGAACGGTCAGGAGGGAAGCGAATAGTTTCCCTCTATTTTTTTTACACATCCCAGAAGAAATTTATAGCGCATCTGTACCGCTTTTGCCTGATAAATGTAATAGTCGATCAAATCCGGATCAACGACATTTTCAAGATTGGCATAGGTATTTTGCAGTTCTGCGGTTGTCTGTTTCAGATTATCGAGAAGTATTGCATAGCCGTCAGGGGGCTGAGGGGTTGTCTTAAACAATTTCATTGGATCACCTGCTTTCTGAAGTCTCTCTTTTACAAGTATAAGCAAAAATGGAAAAGTTATACAAAAAATTTGTAAAAAACTGCTTGACAAATAAAATTGGCATTGTTATAATTCGATTCACAACAAAGGGGTGATGCAAATTGATTTCGATGCAGGGGGCATCGGTTCTGACACTGTATGCAATCCTAATTGTGGCAGTCGTTCAGGATATTACCAGCATGAGGATCAGTAACCGGCTGATTATCATGGGTTTATTTTTATCGATGGCATTCGGTATAGTTTTGGGTGGAATGCCGCGAATCATTCAAGTTCTTTTGAATATTTCTATTCCGGTTATCATGTTATATCTTTTTTATCTCATAGGTGTGTTGGGCGCCGGAGATATCAAACTTTTTTCCGTTATCGGTGGATTTACAAATTTAAAAACATTGACAGACTGTGTGCTGGCAGCATTTGTGGCAGGAGCAGTAATAGCCGTGCTCAAGATGTTGTATATGCGCAATCTTAGAATCAGCCTTTTTAAAGCACAGGTTTTTTTAAGAGAACTGTTTTCGGGGAAATTCTCCTCTTATCGAAATGGCTGGGTTCAGGAGCAGAATCTGATGCATTTTTCTGTTGCGGTTTTACTGGGAATGTTATATGCGCATCGGACAGTATGGCTGTCACTGTTTTGAAAAGAAAGGAGGAGCTATGAGGAGAGCTCGATTGGGACTCTGTATTGGAGACCGGGAGTATGGTGACCGTTTTACCAGCTGCCTGATGAATCATTATCGGGATCAGCTTGAGCTGCACATGTTTTCCCAGAAGGAGGCACTTCAGGAGAACTGGAAAACTCTGGATGCAATTGTTCTGTCGGATGATTTGGCTGGGGAAAATAGGATAGAATGTGAAATTCCACAAATTTATCTGTTTGATGGAAATGAAAATGTGGATAAAGAGGTGGAAAAAGGGGTGGTGTTTGTGGATAAGTATCAGGAAGTGAATAAAATCGTCGATGAGATTTTAAAACAGATTGGGGAGGAAATAAAAAATGTCAGTGGGGGTGTGAAGCAAAAATTACAGGTTCTTGCAGTATATTCGCTGGCAGAAAATGAAATGCAGCTTCCGTTTGCGGTCACGCTGTCCTCCATTCTGAGTGAAAACGAAAAAGTTCTGCTTCTGGATTTGCAGGAAAACAGTGGATTGTCGCAGCTGATGGGGGAATTTTATTCGTCCGGGATGGAAGAACTTCTGGTGATGGCAGAAAGCGGAAAATACTCAAAGAGCAGGATGGTTTCCTGCATCGGTCATCTGGACAGGACAGATGTTGTGTATCCTCTGGGAAATACCGAGTGTCTGTGTGAAGTGAAAAATCTGACGTATCAGAAATTGTTTCAGATTTTAGCGCAGGAAATGAATTATACAACCATCGTTTTAAATCTGGGGTCACGGTTTATGGGATTTTTTGAATTGCTGGGGAGCTGCCAGAAAATTTTCCTGATGAAAAGCAGAGGAGGGCTTGGACAGTGGAGAGAGAAAGAATTTTTGACAGAAATTCAAAAACGCGGAGAAGAACGGTTATCCGAGAATCTGCGGGAGATACAGCTTCCACCTGTGGCATCCCCTGTGGTATCCTGCGAGCGGCTCGTCGAGCAATGGAAATGGAACGAATTTGGAGACAGTATCCGGAGGATGATGCCGGTTGGATGAGTATGTAGGATGTATCCGGCAACGTGTATTGGAACGCATGGATCTTTCGCGGGAGATGTCGGATGAAGAAATTGAAAATCTGATTGGGGAAGAGGCATCCCAGCTGATGCAGGAGGAACCCATTTCCATTCGGGAGCGCCTGATGCTGGAAGCAAGAGTGTTTAATTCACTCAGAAAGCTGGATGCACTGCAGGAACTTCTGGATGACCCGGAAATTTCCGAGATCATGGTTAATGGCCCGAAACATATTTTTTACGAAAAGGCAGGAAGGGTTCATGCATGGAATCAGGCATTTGCCAGCGAAGAAAAAATGCAGGATGTGATACAGCAGATCGTTGGAAGACATAACCGGGTGGTTAATTTATCGAATCCAATCGTAGATACAAGACTTGCAGATGGCTCCCGTGTAAATATTGTCCTGGCACCGGTTTCTCTGGATGGTTCTACAATCACAATCCGGAAATTTCCGGAGAAACCGCTGGATATGCAGACCCTTATTCAAAAAGGGGCACTTCCGGAAGATGCAGCAGAGTTTTTAAAGATGCTGGTAAGGGCAAAATACAACCTGTTGATTTCGGGAGGGACAAGCTCCGGGAAAACGACATTTTTAAATGCTTTATCACAGTATATCCCGGAGGATGAGAGAGTTATAACGATTGAGGATTCCGCGGAACTTCAAATACAGGGAATCAGAAATCTGGTACGTTTAGAAACACGGAATGCAAATATGGAGGGCGTCCAGCCGGTAACAATCCGGGATCTGATCCGCACAGCATTGCGTATGCGTCCGGACAGAATACTTGTTGGGGAGTGCCGTGGAGCGGAGGCATTTGATATGCTTCAGGCATTGAACACCGGACATGACGGCGGATTATCCACCGCCCATGGAAATTCAAGCAGAGATATTCTCTCCCGTCTGGAAATGATGGTACTGATGGGAATGGAACTGCCGATTGCTGCAATCAGACAACAGATTGCATCCGGGATAGACCTGATTGTTCATTTGGGAAGATTGCCGGATAAAAGCCGCAGGGTATTGGAAATCACAGAGGTATGCGGAGTAAAAGATGGCGAGATTCAGATTTCCCCAATTTACGAACTGGAAGGAATCGGGGACAGCTGGAAGTGGAAACACTGTGGCATATTAAAGAATCGTAAAAAACTGGAGATGGCAGGGCTGACCCAGGAGAAGGGAGAGATAGAAGATGGATTATCGCGTGTATCATCTGAGCCGGAAGGAGGTCTGTAGAAGCATTGCTCTGGCGGGGCTGCTGACAGTGGCAATTGCGTATTTATTTTATGCCAGCTGGCTGGGGATAGTATTTTTTCCTGTTTTTATCTGGTTTTTCATGAAGCGTCAGAAAAAAGCAGGGGAAGAGCAGATGCAATTACAGCTTGCGAAGGAATTTGTGGATACTCTCCGGAGTATCAGTGCGGCTTTACTTGCTGGTTTCTCTATAGAAAATGCGTGGAAAGAGGCAGAAAAAGAAATACTCGCATTATATGGGAAAAGATCCTATATGTATCAGGAGGTAAAGGAGATGAATTGTTCCATCAGCCTCAATCAACCATTGGAGCTGCTGCTGGGAGATTTCTCAACCCGAAGTGGAAATATGGATATTGCAAGTTTTTCCGAAGTTTTTTCATTTGCAAAACGCAGCGGTGGAAATTTTGTGACAATTATTGATGCAACATCCCGGCACATGCGGGTGCGCCATGAAACAGAGAGGGAGATTCAGGTACAGATTGCTTCCAGAAAGATGGAACAGAAAGTAATGAATGTGATACCGTTGTTCATTTTGTTATATCTGAAGGTGACATCCATGGATTTCCTGAATGTTTTATATGGAAATGTGGCAGGGGCGTTGTTTATGACGGTGTGTCTTGCAGCTTATGGCGGGGCAATTGTACTGGCAGAGAAAATAATGACAATACACATGTAGAGGGGGAAGCGTGAGAAGGAAAAAAATCATAGAGGCAGCGGTTGTTTGTATTCTGTTATTGCTGCTTGGGGCATATATGGAATTTTCCGATCGCAGTATGGACGATAAAAACAGAATTATCCGGGGTAGTCCGGGCAGTGGGCGGCAGGAAGTGGAACTTACGCTGAATGCAGGGGAGAAACTGAAAAATTATGACTATCAGGTAAGCGTTCCTGCACAATGTATTGATGAAAAGACAGCACAATCCTATTTTTCCCGGGCAGAAAAGGAAATAGACGAAACCTTTTTCCCAGAGGGAGAAGAGGCTGCACATGTAACAGAGCAGGTGCATATGAAGCCAAGCTATGTGAAAGGATTGGTAAAAGCTGACTGGACATTGGATCAATACAATGCAGTGGACGTGGATGGAACGATCCGGGAGGATCAATTAGATCCCCAGGGAGAACTTGTACAGGCGAGTGTGGCACTTACCTGTGAAAAGTACCGGGAGGAATATACGTTTTCTTTTCAAGTATACCCGAAAGTGATGTCGCAGCAGGAAAAGGTCATTCATGAAATTGCAGCTGAAGTGGAGCAGCAGAGTACGCAGGAAGGGGAAAGGTATCTGACGCTGCCGGATCAGGCGGCAGGGGTGAAGCTGCAATGGAAAGAAAAAAAACAGCATCTGGTATGGAAAATTTTGTTTTTTGAGGTGCTTGTCTGTTTCCTGATGGCGGGAATTGTTCTGGAGAGAAAACGTACTGCAGATCATATAAAAAAAGAGCAGATGAAACTGGATTATGCGGAAGTTGTGAGTAAACTTCTGATTTTACTGGGAGCAGGCATGTCATTAAAACAGGCATGGAATAGAATTTCCGCTCAATATTCTGATAAAAGGCAGAAAAAACAAATAAAAGAACGGTATATCTATGAAGAAATGATAATAACGAATCACGAAATCCTGGACGGGGAAAGTGAACGTCTTGCATACCAGAAATTTGGAGAAAGAGTGGATTTGGGAGAGTATCAGAGACTCATTCGGATTCTTTTACAGAATTTACAGACAGGAAGCAGGGGATTATGTAAACTTTTGGAACAGGAATCGGAGAATGCACTGGAAGAAAGGAAGGCAC
>OJOH01001403.1_pt1 | contig 11070 bp, 10 predicted proteins | sample 1598201 | NCBI WGS metagenome assembly OJOH01 (sample SAMN03922462, study PRJEB24848) | human gut metagenome | isolation source: stool sample | host: Homo sapiens | place: Germany | collected 2009-11 | reverse complement strand
CTGCTCCATCATGCGCAGGGTCTTGGTCATGTGGCCCGGGAACCACTGAATATTGTACTGGTTTGCAAAGCGGGTATCCATTTCGTTCATTTTACCACCCCAAAATCTGTAAAGGGCATAAAGCACAAAAGTACCCTGCCCAGAATATCCCGTTCATCGATGCAGCCCACATAGGTGGAGCGGCTGTCCAGCGACTGGTTGCGGTTGTCGCCCATCACAAACACCGTGCCCTCCGGCACCGTATACGGGAAAGTTACATCATAGCCAAGATAGGTAGGCTCTGCAATGTAGTCCTCCTGCAAGACCTCGCCGTTCACCGCCACGGTGCCGGTCGCATAATCGATGGAGACCGTATCGCCGCCTTTGGCGATGACACGCTTGACCAGCGGCTTGCCGTAGGAGGTATAGCTGTCCACAATGACCACGTCACCACGCTGCGGTGTATAGCCTGCTCCCCACACGATGAGCTTATCACCGTTCACCAGTGTGGGCACCATGGAGCTGCCGTCCACCTGAATGATGCGGAAGAAAAACGAAAAGATCAGCACCAGCACCAGCGCTGCCGAGATCAATGCCTCGTACCATTCCAGCAGGTTCTGCCCACGCACGGGCTTTGCCTGTTCCTGTTTTTCCATATCCGGTACACCTCACCTTCTGGTTTTACACTGCTGACCCGATTATACCGCAGCCGACAGGCTCTTCGCAAGAACGGTGCCTGCAAAAAGCCGCATTTTTTCCGAAATTTTGATAAAGAAAAAAGGGACAACAAGGTTGTCCCTTTTCTCCCGTTTCAAATCGGGGATGATCAAATATCGCTCTTGACCTTGGCAGCCTTGCCCGTACGACCACGCAGGTAGAACAGCTTTGCGCGGCGGACCTTGCCCTTGCGGACAACGGTGACCTTCTCAACGAAGGGGCTGTTGATGGGGAAGACACGCTCGATGCCAACACCGTAAGCAACGCGGCGAACGGTGAAGGTCTCAGCAACGCCGCCGTGCTTCTTTGCGATCACAGTGCCCTCAAAGGCCTGAATGCGCTCACGGTCGCCTTCCTTGATACGAACATCAACGCGGACGGTATCGCCAACGTTGAACTGGGGCTTTTCAGCCTTGATGCTGCCTTCAGAAATAATCTTCAGTGCGTCCATTTTTGAATCCTCCATTTGTTTTTAGACGTTCATACACGGCACTTTGCCGTCAGAGGACCGCCCGTTTAATGATATTGTCATTAACCCCGCTGTGGTCTCAGCGGACACTAACGCCTAAATAGGATATCACAAAACCTGCGTAAATGCAAGCGTTCTGACCAAAATAAATGCAAAAATTTTCTGTTTTGCCCAACAGACAGTCTTTCACGCTCCGATCAGACAAACAGCTGCTTATCTGCCGTCAAAAACTTTTTGCGCAGGATGTTGGCGCTGACGGCAGGCAGGCCGAATTTTTCCTCCAGAAAGCCGGTGAGCAGCGAGGGGTTCAGGTTCAGTTCCTGTGCGGCCGGCATGCACAAATCAATGTGCAGGCTGTCCCCCTCCGTGGTGTACTCCACCTGCGGGATGTGATCCTTCAGCTCAATGATCTTGTTGCCTTTTTTGCCGTGCTTTTCCACCGGAGCGCTTTCCAGCGCATTGTACGCATCCAGCGCCGCAGCCGCTGCCGCCGGGTAGGTGATGCGATAGCATGCGTAGGCAATGAGGTCCGCCTTCATCTGCACCGGGCCAACGTGCGTGATCACTATGCCTGCGGGCATGATGGCATTGAGGGCCGCTTTCCACTGTTCAAAATCCGGGGCTTCCGCTTCGGTCTTGACGTCCACGCACTCACACTCGCTCTCCTGCCCCAGAGAAAGCGGGCAGGCAAAGGTCATATAGATGTGGGGATTGAAACCCAGCGTATGCCACACCGGCAGGCCGCTGCGCTTGAGCACCCGCTGCATCACCCGCTGCAGGTCCAGCAGGGAGATGTAGGAGGCCTCATTCTTTTTCTCAAACGAGATTCTTACTGTAATCAAAGCAGGGACCTCCTAACAGATGATTTGCACCGCAGCCGTGGCAGGCACGGTTGCAGGGCTGGGTAGTCTGGGCGGCAAGGGCTTTTTTGTACTCCCGTACCAGATATTCGTGGGTGACGCCGTAATCCATGTGGGACCAGGGCGTCACTTCGTCCAGACCGATGGGACGCTGGCAGTAGAACGCCGGGTCAATGCCCAGATCTGCAAAGGTCTGCAGCCATGTGTCGTACTTGAAGCACTCTTCCCAGCCGTCAAAGTAGCAGCCGCGCTTGTAGGCTTCCACAATGACCGGGGCAAGGCGGCGGTCGCCCTTAGCGAACACGCCCTCCAGAAAGCTGGTGGTGCTGTCGTGGTAGTTGACCTTGATCTTGCGGCTGCGCACACTTTCCAGCAGGTGCTTCTGCTTGGCGCGCAGCATTTCTTCAGTGTCCATGGGCACGAACTCAAAGGGAGTATGGGGCTTGGGCACAAAGCAGGCACAGCTGATGGTCACCTGTACACCCTTGCCCTTGCCGCGCTTGGGCAGAGAATAGTAAAGATCGACCACCTTCTGCGCCGTCTCTGCGATGCCCTCAATGTCCTCCATGGTCTCGGTGGGCAGGCCCATCATGAAGTAGAGCTTGACTGAGGTGTAGCCCGCGTTGAATGCAATGGTGCAGGTCTTTTCGATCTCGTCCCATGTGACATTCTTGTTGATGACGTTGCGCAGGCGCTGGGTGCCGGCTTCGGCGGCGAAGGTCAGGCCGCTCTTGCGCACCTTGGTGGTCTTTTCAATGAGGCTCTGGGAGAAGTTGTCCACGCGCAGCGAAGGCAGCGACAGACTCACATGCTCCTTGGGTGCCCACTCGTTCAGATCATCCAGCAGCTCTTCCAGCTGGCCGTGGTCAGAGGTAGACAAGCTGGAAAGGCTCAGTTCTTCATAGCCGGTGTTGGCGCACAGCTCCTGCGCCGCCCTGTTCAGAAGGCCCGCGTCACGCTGGCGCATGGGACGGTACAGAAAGCCCGCCTGACAGAAACGGCAGCCACGCACACAGCCGCGCAGCACCTCAATGCTGGCGCGGTCCTGAATGGCACCCACCATGGGCACCACGAAATTCGTAGGCGGGGCAAACTCGTTCAGGTCCTTGATGATGGCCTTGGTGATGCGCGCCGGGATGCCCGGCTCATTGGGGGTGATGGCCTTGACCCGGCCATCCTCGTAATACTCCACATCGTAGAATGCCGGAATATAGACGCCGGGGATCTTTGCAATGCGCAGCAGCAGCTCCTTTTTGGAGACGCCGCCCTCCTTCTTGGCCTTTTCGATCTCGGCGCAGATGCCGGGCAGCTGGTTTTCGCCCTCGCCCAGCTGGACCACATCAAAAAAGTCCGCAATGGGTTCCGCGTTGCAGGCGCAGGGGCCACCCGCCACGATCAGCGGCCAGCTTTCATCGCGATCCTTGGAATAGAACGGGATGCCCGCCAGATCCAGCATAGCCAGAATATTGGTATAGGAAAGCTCGTACTGCAGGGTGAAGCCCACTGCATCAAAAGCGGTGAGCGGATCCTTGCTCTCCATGGTGTAGAGCGGCAGACCAAGACGCTCCATCTCGGCCTTCATATCCAGCCACGGCATAAAAGCACGCTCGCACCACCAGTTTTCGTGGCTGTTGAGCAGCTCATACAGGATCTTTTCGCCGAGGAAGGACATACCCACCTCATAGGTGTCCGGAAAGCAGAACGCAAAGCGGACATCCACTTTTTCTTTGTCCTTATATACACTGCCGGGTTCTCCGCCGGTATAACGACCAGGCTTCTGTACCCGTCCCAGTGCTTCTTTCAGTTTTGGATCAAACATCGAGTCCTCCAATAAACAGTCCATTTTTACACGTCATTTTATTGTACCCGAAACGAGCTGTTTTTTCAATCATTTCCCTTAAACTTTTTGCCTGCACGCCGCATTTCGCACAGGCAGGATGCCAGCTGCGCCCCATCCAGCGGTGGAACGGGCAGCAGATTGAATCCCCCGGTCAGCAGATTTGCCGCCCAGAAGGCACTGCCGCGGATGGTCAGTTCCTGTTCCAGCCGCAGTGCCCAGATGCCTGCCAGCATGAAATTGACCGCCGGGCCTACAGCAGCCAGCCAGAAGAGCCGCCCCGGTGAAAGGCCCCGGGCCGGAGCGTCCATCCGCATACAAAAGCCAGTCATGGTCACCTCAATGACCGGAAAGCGGCGCAGAAACACACAATACACCAGAATGTGCCCGCACTCGTGCAGGAACGCCGCCAGCAGGCCCAGCCGCAGAAAGCCGCTTGCATCAAAGTAGAGCAGAAAATACAGTGCGCTACACAAAAGCAGCGGGTCGCGGAACACCAGCGGCCCCAGCTGCCGGGAATCATGCAGCTTCATGAGGAAAGGCCCAGCGCATCCGCTGGGTCACAGGCTGTTCCCTTCCGGTACAGTTCAAAATGCAGGTGTGCTCCCGTAGCGCGCCCGCTGCGCCCTGCTGCGCCCAGCAGCTGCCCTGTTTCCACCACCTCGCCCGGGCGGACATAGGCGTACTGCAAATGGGCATAAAGTGACTCGCTGCCATCTGTATGGAGAACACGCAGACAGGTGCCATAGCTTGTGCTGCAGTATGCCTGCACCACCGCACCGCCTTCCGCAGCAATCACGTCTGTTCCCTCTGCACAGGCAAGATCAATGCCCTTATGGAACGTCCTTTCCCCGGTAAAAGGATCCTGCCGCCAGCCGTATCCGTCCGAAACACGGTACTGTGTGGTGTCCAGCGGGAAACAGAGCTTCCCCGTTTTTTTCTGCGCCCTCACCGGAAGCACCACGCACACCAACAGTCCGGCTAAAACTGCCAGAAAAATCACCCTCCGTCTGGGCTGCTCCCTGCCGTGCCCGGCTCGTCCCCATCGCTTTGCCCGCACCTTCTGCCTCCCGCCTTCCGTTTGCTTTTTATTTATGCAGGCAAACACGCAAAAAGACCCGGCAGAGGGTTTGCTCTGTCGGGTCTTGCAAATATTATCTGCGTAACCTGAAGAAATCCAAAATCCGTTTCAGGCGGCTTCTGGGGGCGGGTGTCTCCACCACCACCGGCTTTATCGGCTTGGCTGCAGGGGCAGGCTGCGGCTCTGTACGCTTTTTATGATTGACCATCTGTTCCAGCTGGTCAAAGCGGTCGCCGCTTTCCGGTGCCGCAGCAGATTCCGGGTGAGAAGCTTCTGCCTGTTTTGCAGCGGGAGCTACTTCCGTTTTCGCAGGTTCTGGCTTTCCTGCTTCGGCAGAAGGTTCAGGCTGTTTTTCCTGCGCAGCGGCAGAAAGCCTCCAAGGCTCCGGCTGCGTCCAGTCATTTTTCAACAGCTCATACATGCCCATCTGGCCGTTCACCAGTGCTTCGCCCTCAGCGGGCTTTACCTTCTGGTAGCTGCCGTCCGGGCGCATCTCGCGGGCATTGACGTTATCCCGCAGCTGCAGCTGCAGAATGTCGGTAAGCTTCCGCACCAGCACGGGATCCTCCACGCGCACGCCCACCTCCACGCGGCACTCGGTGTTGCGGGTGAGGAAATCGCCGGATGCAATATAGATGCGGGTATGTGCACCATCGAAGAAGCTGTAAATGCGGCCATGCTCCAGATAACGACCCACAAGGCTGCGGATATGCAGGTTCTCCGTCTTGCCGGGCACGCCGGCGCGCACACAACAGATGCCGCGCACGATCATATCAATGCGCACACCGGCACAGCTGGCTTCCTGCAGCTTCAGGATGATATCCCGGTCGCTGATGGAATTGTTTTTCAGGATCATGGATGCCGGACGGCCCATGTGGGCGGCAGCAATGACACGATCCATCTCTTCCAGCAATACGCTCTTGAAGCGTAGCGGTGCTACCAGCATCCGGTCGCTCTCCTCAGTCAGCTTCTGCACGGCAAGGTTCTGGAACACATTGGAAGCTTCCTCGCCAATGCCATGGTCTGCCGTAATGAAGGAGTAGTCCGTGTAAAGCTCACTGGTCTTTTCGTTGTAGTTGCCGGTGCCAATCTGGGTGATATAAGAGTAGCCCTCTTTGCTCTTTTTGGTGATAAGGGTCAGCTTGGAGTGCACTTTGTAATCATCAAAGCCATAAATGACCGTACAGCCTGCGCTTTCCAGCTGCTTCGACCAGTCGATATTGTTCTGCTCGTCAAAGCGGGCGCGCAGCTCCACCAGCGCCACCACCTCTTTGCCGTTCTCAGCGGCTTCCATCAGCGCCTGCACGATCTGGGACTCCCGCGCCATACGGTACAGTGTCATTTTGATGGAAATGACCTCAGGATCATGGGCAGCCTTTTTGAGCATGGCAATGAAGGGCCGGATGGACTGGTACGGGTAGCTGAGCAGCACATCGTGCTTCTGCACCTCAGCGGCAAGGTCGTAGTCCGGCGGCGGCAGCATGGGCCGTGCAGCCGGGTAGAACAGTTCCGGCCGCCCCTCCGCTTCCATGCGGCCGGTGAGCTTGTAGAAAAAGCTCAGATCCAGCGGGCTTTTCTGCTCGAACACCCGTTTATGGGTGAGCAGCAGACGGTTGCACAGCAGGCGTTCTACCTCCGGGGCCGGGGCAGGCGTGATCTGCAGACGCACCGCAGCCAGCTTGCGGCGGCGCTTGAGCAGCTCGGTCATGATCTCGCGGTAGTCGATATCATGATCCATCATGCCCTCTTTTACGTCGATATCCGCATTGCGGGTAACACGGAAGAGACATTTTTCCTGAATCGTCTCTTTGCCAAAGATGCTGGCCGCAAAGTGCAGCACCAGCTCTTCGGTAAGTGCAAACTGCGTTTCGCCGTCTTTTTTTACAACGTGTATCCGTTCCATCTGGCTGGAAATGGGAATGATGCCAAGGCTCTGCCCTGCCGGGTGTTTTTCCTTGAGCAGAACGCCAAGGTAAATCTCCTTATTGCGCAGGAATGGGAACGGATGGCGGTTGTCCACGATCTGCGGGCTGAGGATAGGGAACAGCTCCGTTTGGAAGTACTTCTTCCAGAAGTGCTCGTCCTCCTTGGACAAGTGGTCAAGATCCACCTTGCGCCAGCCGCACTCCGCCAGTGCTTCCAGCGCCTTTGCGTAGTATTTATCGCACTCCTCCTGCAGCTGTGCCGTTTTGGGCATGATGGCAGTCAGCTGTTCCGCCGCGGACATGTTGGTCTTGTTTTCCCTCTTGACCTTTTTGCCCTGTTCCTGTTCCAGATTGGCGCGCTCCTGCAGAGAACCCACGCGCACCATAAAAAACTCGTCCAGATTGGAGCCGTAGATCGCAAGAAATTTGACCCGCTCTGCAAGCGGAACATTTTTATCTTTGCCCAGCGCAAGAACGCGCCGGTTGAAATCCAGCCAGCTCAGTTCCCGGTTGATAAAAATGGTATCGTCACTCATAATCATTCCCCTTTTTGCTGCGCCGGGCCGCCGGCTGCGGCTCAGCTCACGGTTGCCATTCCTGCCCAGGAATCCACAATGGTCTGTGTCAGGCCCGGAACATTGGCTGCATCTTCTACCCGTTCAAACGGGCCATTCTGCGTCCGGTAATCCAGAATCGTCTGTGCGCGCTTTTCCCCTACGCCCGGCAGTGTGCACAGCGCAGAGAGATCAGCAGTGTTCAGATCCACCAGCACATACTGTTCCAGCCCGGTCGTATCCGGCAGGACCTGCGGTTCGGCAGCCTGCAGCGGCACGGCAAAGCCAAAGGCCAGCACTGTGCACAAAACCACCGCCGCCAGCGACAGCGCAAGAAAGAGTTTTTCCTTCTTTTGCAGGACCAGAAGATGCGTTTCTCTCATTGTACCTGACTTTCCTCCAAAAAGAAAGGCTTCTGCGAAAGAATTTGCAGAAGCCTTGCACAAATTTTACGCCAAATTTTCAGCATCCCGCACCATACGGTACAGCACTTCCACTGCAGAACCTGCCGCAGCATCGGTCAAAGTGACCTTTTGGGCAGCAAGACGCAGCTCAGCCGGGGCATCCGCAGCTGCGGTGCTCTGGCTGGAAGCGCGCACCATGTCCAGCATAGGCAGCCCTCCGGCAAGTACCAGCACATCTTCCGGGTCGGTGCCCACCGGCATACACACGGCATCCAGCATTTCACGGCCAGAGACGGTTCTGGGGGTCAGGATCAGCGTATCCACTGCGGCACGCTCGCCCAGCAGCACCGCTGTGCGGTCGCCCAGAGATTTTTCCAGCAGCGAGATCATGGGCACTGCCTTGCTGTCCTGATACAGCAGCACCCGCAGCACTTCTTCCCCCTTGATGTCTGCCGCGTTTGCCAGCAGATAAGGGGTCCATTCCTGCCGCAGATGACGCTCCAATGCCTCGCTCATGCGCAGCACGCGGGTAGTACCGTCGGTCATCTGCAGGGCAATGCCCACGCCCTCTGCCACCGGCAGGCGGGCGAACAGGTCGGCATCCTGCCCGGCAAAGGTGCACAGCGGCTGGCAGGTGCCATCGGAAAAATGGTAGGCCATGGCACCGCCGCACACCAGCGCAGGAGCGCTGAGCCGCACACTGCCCAGAATGGACCGCACTGCCCGCGGCGTGCGCTGGGAAAACACCGTAAAACGTCCGCCGCGGCGGACGAACAGCTGCAGCACATCCCGCACCACCTGCGTCAGGTTGCCGTCGGTACCCAAAAGCAGATGGTCCAGATCACACAGTACAAGCGTTGAAGAAAGATGGTTCATACCGTTCCCCTCCTGAGCGTTGCAAGAAAATGAGTGAAGTATTCCGGCAATTCCGAATCGAACCGCAGATGTTCGCCGGTGATCGGGTGCACAAAGCCAAGCGTTTTGGCGTGCAGGCACTGGCCGTGCAGGCTGGTGATGCAATTGTGCGGGCCATACACCGGGTCGCCCGCCACCGGGTGCTGGATGGATGCCATGTGCACGCGGATCTGATGGGTGCGGCCGGTCTTCAGGCGGCATTCCAGCATGGTAAAGTTGTTCAGCCGTTCCAGCACCTGATAGCCGGTATAGGCATATTTGGTGTGCGGCTCACCGGCCGGGTAGACCGCCATCTTTTTGCGGTCGGTCTTGCTGCGGCCCAGATTGCTTTCCACAAAGCCCTCATCTTGTGCAAAGCCGCCGTACACGATGGTGCGATACGCGCGCTCCACACTGTGCACCGCCATCTGCTGGGAAAGGCCGATGTGCGTTGCATCGTCCTTTGCCACCACCAGCAGGCCGCTGGTGTCCTTATCGATGCGGTGCACGATGCCGGGGCGAATCTCGCCGCCGATACCGGACAGGCTTCCCTTGCAGTGCCACAGCAGCGCGTTCACCAGCGTGCCGTCCGGGTTGCCGGGAGCCGGGTGAACGACCATTCCCTTGGGCTTATTGACGACAAGCAGGTCGTCGTCCTCATAGACGATATCCAGCGGGATATTCTGGGGCCGGGCCTCGATGGGCTGCGGGTCGGGCAGCTCCACAGTGTAGACTGCGCCGGGCACGACCTTTTCTTTCTTGTTGACCGGCGCGGCGTCTTTCGTCACACAGCCCTGCTCAATGAGATTTTGCAGCGCACTGCGGGACAGTGCCGGGCACTGCGCGGCCAGCCAGGCATCCAGGCGGCCGGTATCGCCGGCCGCAGCGGCAAATTCAAGCTGCTCCATCATCGTCCGCCTTTTGCTCTGCGGGCTTTTCCTTCTTGCAGGAGTCCAGCAGCACGACCAGCAGCAGCAGGCCGACGCCCACGCAGACGCAGATATCCGCAAAGTTGAAGATGGCAAAGTGCATGAACAGCACATTGATGTAATCCACCACAACGCCGTTGAGCACGCGGTCGATGAGGTTGCCCACACCGCCGCCGAGCACCAGCGTCCAGGCAACGCGCTCCCACGCCGTCATTTTGCGGGTGAACAGCATGACGAGCACGACCAGCAGCATGACCGATGTCATACCGATGAGCAAGCCCTGCTTGCCCGCCAACATTGAGAACGCCATACCGTCATTCAGACAGTAGCGCAGCTCCACAATGCCGGGCAGCACGTTCATCTGACCCACCGGCAGCAGCGCCGCCGTGGCCCAATGCTTGATAAGCTGGTCAATCACGACCAGCGCGGCCGCCCCCAGCACAGAAAACAAACCGAAAATCATACAACACCTTATCCGAAAAAATCAGCGGTGCTTACCACTATAAGCACCGCTGACGGAGTAAAACTTACTGTTTCAGGACCTTGGCGCAGCGCGGGCACAGACCGTCCTCACCGACGGAAGGCTCATACTTCCAGCAGCGCAGGCACTTGTTGCCGGCCGCGTGGGCAGCTGCAACGCCGAGACCTTCGACCAGGCCCTTGACGCCGCCCTCGCCTTCGACGAGGTCAACGTGAGAGACGATGAACAGGTCAGCCAGCTCATCCATCGGGATGGCGTTCAGGAAGTCGTAGACCTCCTTGCTGCAGTACAGCGTCAGGCCGGCTTCCAGCGCGGAACCGATGGTCTTGTCAGCGCGGGCCTGCTCCAGGACCTTCTTGACATCGTCGCGGATGGCCATGATGCGGGCCCACTTGGCTTCAAACGCCTCGTCGGCATCGGCCTTGGCCTCGGGCATCTGCTCAAAGACAACGTAGTCCTTCATGCCGGGCAGCTTCGGGATGTAGCTCCAAATTTCCTGGCTGGTAAAGCAGAGGATCGGGGCCAGCAGTTTCGTGAAGTCGACCAGGATGCGGTACAGCGCGGTCTGGGCACAGCGGCGTGCGTGGTCGTCAGCGCAGTACAGGCGGTCCTTGATGACGTCCATGTAGAAATTGGACATATCAATGACACAGAAGTTGTACAGCGCATGGTAGGCACGGCTGAAATCGTAATGGTCGTAGGCGTCGCGCAGGTTGGCAGTCAGCTTGTTGCAGGCATCCAGCGCCCAGCGGTCGATTTCAAACAGCTGGTCATCCGCGACCATATCCTTCGCAGGGTCAAAGTCGTTGATGTTGCCCAGCATGAAGCGGGCGGTGTTGCGCATCTTGCGGTACGCCTCGGACAGCTGGCGGAAGATTTCTTTACCGGCGCGGACATCGACGGTGTAGTCGCTGGATGCGACCCACAGACGGATGATATC
>OJOH01001397.1_pt1 | contig 11108 bp, 8 predicted proteins | sample 1598201 | NCBI WGS metagenome assembly OJOH01 (sample SAMN03922462, study PRJEB24848) | human gut metagenome | isolation source: stool sample | host: Homo sapiens | place: Germany | collected 2009-11 | reverse complement strand
AAGACCATGGCGTCCACCAGCGAGGTGGGCAAGGTTGTCACGGCGATTCAGGAAAGCACCACCAGAAGTGTGCGGAGTGTGGAAAGCGCGGTGGAACAGATTGCGCAGGCGGCGGATCTGGCCCACCAGTCCGGGCAGGCACTGGAAAATATTGTCACCGATGCTGACGCTGCCGCCGATCAGGTAAGCGCAATAGCCGCCGCCAGCGAGGAGCAGTCCGCCGCCAGTGAGGAAATCAACCAGAGCATTGAGCAGGTGAACGCCATTTCCGGTGAACTGGCCCAGGCCATGGGGCAGGCCAGTCAGGCCATCAATGATCTTGCCGCCCAGGCCCAGAACCTGAGCCGTCTGATTGAGGACATGAAGCACGCCTGATTGGTTCCCGCATGGACGTGAAAAGCGGACAGCCTTCCGGGGCTGTCCGCTTTTGTGTGTGCCAAACTCCTTTTTGAGTATGGGGTTAAATTACATTGCCTGCACACCAGCCGCTGTCGGTGGCATTGCGGATGTTGGCCGGCCCCATGCAGTCCCCGGCGTTGATGACGTCAAAGGCGATTCCGAAAGGGGGGTGGAGCCGGCGGAAATAATGACGGTATCGGCCGGGAAGAACTTCCTGCCGCCGTCCCTGCCGGCGGCGGAAACGCCTTCCGGTGTGATTTCCGTACATGTGGTATCCACATGTATTTGGATGGCGTGTTTAATCATGTGTTCTTCAAGGCTCATGCGCTCGGCGATTTCCGACTTGGGGGCGAAAAAGTGCCCCATTTCCAGGATGGTGACCTTTTTTCCCTTTTCCGCAAGGGAAATACCGAGTTCGCAGCCGACAGAACCTCCGCCGACAATAACGATGTTTTCGCCCATTTTTTCTTCATTGCCGAAAACATCCCAGGCCATGACCACGTTTTTGCCGTGTATGCCGGGAATGGGCGGAACAGTCTGTTCCGCTCCCACAGCAACGACGACGGCGTCATAGTCGGCTTTGGAAATCATGTCGGCGCTTACTTCGGATTCCAGCAGTATCTTGATGTCTTCGTGCTGACGTACCTGATGGATGAAGTATTCGCGGAGAGCCTGAATTTCCTTCTTGAACCAGAGATGTTCGGGATAGATGGCCGTCTGCCCGCCCAGGAACGGGCGTTTTTCAAACAGTGTGACGTCATGCCCCTTATCAGCGGCGGAAAGGGCCGCCTGCATGCCGGCAATGCCTCCGCCTATGACGGCAACACGTCTGCGCCCATGGAACCGAAAAGCCCTCACGCGGGCGCTTCCCTGACCGACAAGCGGATTCACGGAACAGCGGTTGTCGAATGTGGCATCGTTAAGGATGGTTACTTCCGTCGTGAGCGCGTTGCGGCGGCCTCCATCCACACAGAAGTCACAGTGAATGCAGGGGCGGATGTCCTTTTCGCGTCCGGCGCGAATCTTGTTGACCCACTCGGGATCAGCTATGGCCTGACGGGCCATGAGAATATAGTCAGCTTTGCCTTCAGCCAGAATCCGCTCGGCCAGATACGGGTCATGGATAGAGCCTATGACGCCGATGGGCTTTTTGACGCCGGCCTTTTTGAGAGCGACAGAACCGTCCACGTTATGTCCGGGCGCGACGAAGCAGGTCGGGTGCATCTTGGGGCGGGCATGCGCGTCCAGCCTGGTGCCGCAGGATACATGGAACATGTCCACATAGTCTTCCATGATGAGGGCCTGCATGGCTGCATCTTCAGGTGTGATGCCGCCCTCGGCTCTGTCATTTCCGTTCATGCGGATTTCTATGACCATGGAGTCACCTACGACTTCGCGGATGCGTTTGATGACCATGAGCGGGAATCGTACCCTGTTCTCCACCGAACCACCATATTGATCGCTACGCTGATTGCTCAGAGGAGAAAGAAAATTGTTCATGAGCCAGCCGTGGCCGTAATGCAGCATAATGGCATCAAAACCCGCTCTTTTGGCGTCGGCCGCAGCGGATACATACATCTGCGCCACGTCATCCATGTCTTTTTCCGTCATTTCACGAACCATGCGTCCGTTGTACATGAAGGAACTTGGTCCCATCAGGTCGCATGTGCCTGCCAGAGCGCAGATGCCGGGGTGATAGATTTCGCAGGCTGTGTTCATGCCGAACGCATGTACAGAACGCTGAAGAATATGCATGAACGTGAAGCCCTTGGACTTCTCATCAAGGCGAATGGTGCCGAAATGAGCGCTGTGACTGGGAACTTCAACAGGAACGGCGCATGAGGCGAATCCTCCGCGGGCAAGATCGGTGTAATAGTCAACACCGTAGTCATTGATGGTTCCGTTGGCATCAGTGGAGTAGGCTCCTGATACCTGCATGGGGCCGACCATGATGCGGTTTTTGTAGACAAGCTTTTTCTTGCCCGCAGTCATCGGCTGGAACAGATGGGGGTACTTTTCCAGATACAGCGGCCTGGACATGGCGTCCTCCTTCGATTGTCATGAGGGTAAAACTGACGGCAGAGCCGGACATCCGGCCCGTATCCCTTCTATATGCAAGGAGGCCCAGTATTCTCTATTGATCACAGTCTGATAGAAGTATAAAATTTTTTTTGATATCATGATATGATCTTTCTCCCGCGGGCCAGGACGTACAGGCGGGCACGTCTCCCCGGGGGGACGCCGGGAGAGGGGGCGGACAAGGAGGCAGGAAAATGCGTCTTCGCCATCTTGAATATTTTGTGCATGCCGTGGAATGTAAGTCACTGAACAGAGCGGCCCGGCGTCTGGATGTCAGTCCCCAGACGCTGTGTGCGGGAGTATCTTCTCTGGAAAAGGAACTGGGATACCCGCTGCTCACCCGTTCCCCCTCCGGAGTATCACCCACGCCAAACGGAGAAATCGTCTATACTGATGCACAAAAGATGGGAGATATGGTGCGCCGGTGGCATAGCCTCCTTCATTCACGAGAAACTGATACGGTGATGGTGAAACTGGGCGCATCCACCACGCTGATGCGCTGGCTGGTGCCGCAGATTGTCCTTCAGGTCAAGAAGGAGTATCCGCATATTTATTTCGATCTGTATGAATCCTTTGTGGAGCAGGTTTTCCGTACGGTGGTGGACAAGCGCATGCCGGGTCTGATTACCTGCGTGAACGAGCGAGTGGAAAGCTCATACCGCATTCAGCTCCTCCAGAATGACATGGAAGCCGAGGTAGGCCCGGAAGATGGCTGCGTTGTGGTGTTGAACCGCAAACATCCCCTTGCCTCCCTGCCGCGCCTTGCTCTGAGGCATCTGGCGGAACTGCGCATGGCCTGGAATCCGCAGCGGGATCGCTTCTTCGTGTATCGCGACATCTGCAAGTATTTTTCTCCGGCAGGCATTATTCATATTCCCGAACAGGAAAATCTTCTGCGCCTCATCTCCATGGAGAGCGGCATTGCGGCAGTATTGCCCCGCAGCGTTCTGCGGGCACCGGGAGACTGGGGGCGCAATCTGCGCGGCATGGATGTGGAGGATTTTCCCATGCCCGGCCGGATATGGCTTATCTATCCCCGCAGGCCGCGTTCTTCCGAAAGCGTGGTGCTGGAGGCCGTTCGCAGAACGCTGACGGCAGTGACATCCGATGCCGGAGCGGGATGCTGGGCATAAGTCATGACCGCCCATTGAAGGGGCGGTTTGATTGTATGAAGAAAGGAGCCTTCCCTTCAGGGAAGGCTCCACAGGTCGTCCGTGGTTGAAAGGAACTCGAGTGGAGGGAGCGTTACTGCCCGTATTCGGCGTTGGCCCGTTCCATGCAGGCGGCAAACAAATCAATGGCTTCCTTCGCCCGCGTAAGCCCGCGTTTTTCACGATCCGCCACCCAGGCGGCCCTGAACGGAGCGAGAGCGTCCCGCATTTTCGCCTGTTCGTTGTTGGACATTACGTTCAGAGTGCATTTGTCGTTGTCATGCACCCATTCCAGAGAGGTGTCGATTTCCGCGTCGATGATGCTTCCCACCTGGCGGGACATGGTTTCTCCCGTGCTTTCATCAAGTATCGCACGCAGATCCTCGGGGAGTTCGTCCCATACCTTGCGGTTCATGATCAGGTAGTGGTAGCCGGGAGCCATGGGAAAGTCCATGATGTCGGAGAGTACCTCATACAGGCGGAAGGGCTGGAGAATGGTGAGCGCAAAGAACTGGGTATCGGTCTGGCCGCGCTGCACGCTCATGTAGATATCTGGAGGAGAAACTGGTACGGGTACGCCGCCCAGCGCCGTGATGATCCTGTCCACGCCGGAAGTGTGGTAGCCGATCTTTTTGCCCTTGAAGTCGGATACTTTCGTCATGGGGGATGTGGAGCAGACCATCATGGGGCCGGTACTCCATACGGCGAGCAGTTTTGTCCTGTCGTTGTCAAGTTCGTTCTTCACCCATTCATTCTCGTTGATGTAGCTGTGGAAGCCCATGGAAGCAGCCATGCTGTTCACGCCGGGGATGTTGGCCTCGCCGGTGTCGGCATAGCCATAGAGGCCGGGGTTGGCTCCGAACAGGCTATGCCCTATGTCAACGCGTCCCTTGATGACGGCGTCCGGAACTTCCTTGGACGAGCAGATGGTGCCGGGGCTGTAGAAGACAATTTTCAAACGCCCCTGACTTCGCTTCTCTATTTCTTCCATCCAGGGCTTCCATACATTCACAAACACCACATGGTTTTCGCGGTAGCCTTCGCTGGTGAAGGTCAGCTCATAGGTTTTCGCGGCGTTTGCCGGGGCAGGCTGGCATAGTGCCAAGGCTAGCAGGGATGCAGATAAAGCCTTTTTCATGAGTCCTCCTTGCATATGTTGATGTTGAAGCTTTTGCCGCTCAGACAGATGTTCCGTCCCGCAGAGGGTATGCCTGATGCCGGAGCTGTATGGCGCGAATTGCGGCGGCAAGCGGAAACGCGCTATTGGAAAAGGAGGCCGGGAAGCCACAGGGCAAGTTGAGGGAAAAGGATAATGAGGAAAATCTGGAATGCGATACAGCCGAAGAACAACCAGACATTCCTGAAAATTGCAGCCAGGGGAACATCACGGGCCATGGAGCCGATACCGAACACGTTGATGCCCACCGGCGGCGTGATGACGGCCATTTCAGTCAGCAGCACGATAATAACGCCGAACCAGACGGCATCGAAGCCCAGAGCCTGTACGGTGGGAAAGATGGTGGGCAGGGTGAGCAGAAGCAGAGGCAGTACGTTCATCATACAGCCCATGAGGACATAGAAGCCGATGATGGCCGCGAGAATGACATAGCGGCTCACAGCCAGCCCGGCCACTGCATTGGCCATATTTGCCGTAATGCGGGTATAGGTAATGAACACGCCCAGCAGAGAGACGCACATGAGAATGAACATGAGCTTTCCTGCGATGTAGACGGTGTTTTCCAGGCAGAGCAGGGTCTGACGCCAGCTGATGCGGCCCATGGTCAGAGCGAAAAGCCATACGGCCACTGAGCCGATGGCACCCGCTTCCGTCGCGCTGAAGAACCCGACCAGTATGCCGCCCATGATGATGAAAATGAGGAGGATGATGGCGACAATGCCTTTAAGCGAACGGAATTTCTCTTCCATGGAATACGCCCGGCCTCGGGGCAGAAGATCCGGTCTGCGACGCGCCATGAAGAGCAGTAGGAGGATGAACATGCTGGTAAGCATGAGACCGGGCACGACTCCTGCCATAAACAGTCTGCCGGTGGATGTTTCCGTGATGATGGCGTAAATGATGAAGCTGAGGCTCGGGGGAATAAGCACTCCCAGCGTGCCTCCGCAGGCCAGTGCGGCGCAGGAGAAGGCGGGATCATAGCCTTGTTTGCGCATTTCTGGCAGAGCGACGGAAGCCATGGTCACGCCCGTGGCCAGGCTGTCGCCGCAAATGGCGGCAAACCCCGCGCATCCGGTAATGCCGGCTATGCCGAGAGAGGCCGGAGTCCTTCCCATCCAGATACGTGCTGCGCTGAACATGTCGCCGCTGATGCCGGAAATGACGGAGAGTTCACCCATAAGGCAGAAAAGCGGCACGACGGCCATGGTGGAGGAAAATGCGGCGTTATAGGAAGTCTGGCTCAGTGTGCTGAACTGGGCGATGATGTCCGGGTTCAGGCACAGCAGACCAAGGAATCCGGAAATGCCCATGGCGTACCCGAGAGGAAAGCCCAGAAAAAGAATAAGCATGAACCCCAGCATGCCGAAGACCCCCAGCTGCGAACGGGAGATATCCATGGAAGCGGATTCCAGAATCCATGGCAGAGCGGCGGCCAGAGCTGTGATGAGCAGGACGGCGGGGATATTGCGGCTTTTTCCTGCACAGCGCAGTGCGCGGAATTTTTCAAGACAGTTGACCAGCAGCGTCAGCGCAAAAAGACTCATGCAGCACCCGAAAAGAAAGACGGGAATGAAGAGCGGGATATGCATGACCGGGGTCATCTCTCCTCCGGAGGACTTTTCCGCCGCGAGGACCAGAATCTGCCAGCCCAGCATGGAAAAAAACACGAATCCCATGAACTCAAACAGGGCATCAAGAAATTGTTGCAGACCTGCCGGGAATTTGGCGTAGAAAAAATCAATGGCGATATGTCTGTCGCGGCAGGCAATGACAATCATGCCGCAGACGGTAAGCAGCCCCATCATGAGTTCCTGAATTTCAAAAGCCCCGGCGAAATATGTTCCGGTATGGCGCAGCACGATATCCAGCGTCACGGGGATTGCCAGCAGTACCAGGGCAGCCGCGCCCAGAGTCAGAGCTGCTTTTGAAACAATCTGGTAAAACAGAGAAAAAGGGCGGTCGGTATGTGGCGCGGGGATCATGGCGTACTCCTTGCGATGGATTGAGGGTCTGACCGGAGGCAGACCCGCATTTCGCGGGGCCGAAGGCTAAGATGGCATGCTGCGCTGAAGCGGCGGATAAAAATCAGCATGCGGGAACATTAATAAAAAAAATAACGAGCAACAATTCACGGAAAACTGATATAGGTGTCAATTTTTTTTTGATACCATCGGCTCTACCGCCAGAGCGTCACACTGTGAGGACTCGCGAGACATTCACACTTTCGATGATTTTCTGATTTAAGGTGAATGTTTCAGGACTCGCTGCCCTGTGGACATGAATAGTCTCCAAAGGTAAGAGATTTCGACTCGGCTCGGACAATCTTTCCCTGTGTTCGGCGAGGAAGTCTGCTGAAACAGTCCATGGATATACGGAAACAGCGTATTCAGCGCTCTTTTTCCGGGAAAGATGCTAACTGTGCCATATCTGCTGTTTCCGGAGTTTTCGCAATGGATAATGTCTGGGTGAACACCGCGGTTTTTGTCGGCTGGCTGCTGGGCGGCATTATCGGAGGCGCCACCGGCATAGGAGCGATCATGATCGCCATGCCGATTCTGACGATGGTGCTGGCTCCCGGCGACGCCGTGCTGGTTTCGTGCCTTGTCGGTCTGTACGGCTGCATACATCTGGCCCTCGCCTACCGCAGGGACTGTAAATGGGCTGATATCCGGGATCTGGGCATCGGAGTCGTGCCGGGGTGCGTCGTCGGCGTTCTGGCGCTGAAAATCGCCTCGGTCAGATCGCTTGAACTCATGATCAGCGTCATGCTTGCCGTTTTTGTCCTGCTGCGGCTGTTCCGCGGAACAGTCCGGCAGCGCCTTCCGGAGTCCGCACCGCTGGGTGTCGCCGCAGGGGCGGCATGCGGCTTTGTCGCCGCTTCGGTCGCCATGGTCGGCGCGCCTCTGGGAATATATGCGCTGCTCAGGCAGTGGGAGCCCAATCGCGCCCGCGGCAACATGAGCGTGCTGTATGTCTTTACGGGGGTGGGAGCGGTGGCGATGCAGGCGTTTTCCGGTCTTTATGACATGGCGCTGCTTCGGATCGCGCTTGTCGGCATGGCGGGGTGTTCACTGGGGCAGTTTGCAGGGGTGCGCCTGGGCCGGAATATCAGAGGGGAGACATTCGGCCGTCTGATCGTCGTTTTTCTGGCGATAGCGGCGGTGGTTCTTTTTATCCGCGCCGTGAGCTGAGAGGGGCCGGGGCTGCGCTGCGTCACTGTCCCTGGAGGGACTCCATATTGATGTCCGCCTTAAAGAACTGGCTCTTTTTGTGCGTGGTATCCGGCATGCTATTTAATTATCTTCTGTTTCACGCTTAAACAAGGTGAAATTTAATTTTGTGCTGCGCTGGTACAGGTACAAAATTTTTTTGTATATGGGACTTTTTTCTTTTTTTAATTTGTTGGACACGCCCTCTGACATGAGTATGCTTGACATGATTGTGAAGAAAGATTCATGCCATGCATGAAAGGAGGAAACATGAGCATTGATTTCAGGGTGCGTCCCCCAATTCCCAGTTACCGGAACGCGGAATTTTACAACGACATTGAAGATGTTTCACAGCGTGCCGCACGTTTCGGGGCGGAAATATCTCCCTGCGCCCATACCTTTTCCATGGAGGATCTGATCCGGGAAATGGATGCCAGCGGAGTGGAGCAGGCTGTTGTGCCGATCCGAAAGGGCTGCGGAGGCGACAATGAGGATTTGCTTCATCTCTTCAGCGAGTGGCCTTCCCGGTTTATCGGCCTTGCGGGGCTGGCGCCTCTCGCCGGAATGGAGGAGGCCCTGCGGGAGCTGGACAGGTATGTTCTGAGCGGCCCCTGTTCCGGCATTGCCCTGGAACCGGCGTTTGATCCGGAACGCTGGCATGTGGACGATGAACGGGTGTTTCCCCTGTATGAGAAATGTCAGGCCGAGGGCGTTCCCGTGGTGTTCACGTTTGGCGGAATTTTTACTCCGGGTCTGGAATATTACGTTCCTCTTGCCATGGACAGAGTGGCGGCGCTTTTTCCGGATATGCGGATAGCTCTGAGTCACGGCGGCTGGCCCTTTGTCACCGAAGTATGCCAGTTGGCGTTTAATCGGCGTAATATTTATCTTGCACCCGACATGTACATGATCAACGCTCCGGGCAGTGCGGACTATATCGCGGCAGCAAACGGACTTTTGTATGATCGAATGATTTTCGCTTCGGCCGCTCCGATTATTTCTGTGCGTGATGCGGAGCGGCATTACCGGACATGCGGCGTACGCAGGGAGTATGTGCCGTATCTGATGGAGAGAAACGCGCGCCGTTTTCTGGGGTTGTAGGCGGTCTGGAAGGTTTCTGAGCCCTTCCCCGGTTTTCGGGAACATTCCGTATTCCGGAGAGAAATTTCTGTTCCGGAAAAACACGGAGGTGTCCATGCGACTGGAGCAGCTTGCAACCCTTTTGGAAGTGGAAAGACACAAATCCCTGAGTCTGGCCTGCATTCCGCTGCACATGACGCAGCAGACGCTCAGCGCCTGTATACGGAGCATGGAGCGAGAGCTTGGGATTGCCATACTGAAACGTACAGGACGCGGAGTCCGTTTTACGGCGGAAGGGGAGAAGGTGCTCGCCTATGCCAGAGAGGCTGTTCCCGGCTACCGGAATCTTCTTGCCGAGTTTGCCCGAAGCAGCCCGAAATGCGGGACGGCAAAAGGCGCGGAACTTCGCATTTATGTGAATTCTCTGTTCTATCTCGCATGCTTGACAGAGATGCTCAAGGATTTTTGCGCCAGTCATCCGGAAGTCAAGATTATCACATTGGGAGCCGCGCCGGACTTTATCCGCGAACGCCTGCTCGAACCGGAGGAGGACGGCGTGTATCGTGTGGGCCTGCTGAATGTGCCGTATACGGAAGAAGGCAAGCCGGAAAAGGTATTCGTAAACTCTTCCGAGCTGAACTTCATTCCTCTTGAAGGCGGAAGCTACCACGCCTGTGTGGGAAAGAATTCACCGCTTGCGCGTAAACGGGAACTTTCCCTGCGTGCCCTGCTGCGGGAGCCGCTTGTTATCGGGGCGGCCGATGAATTCAATGTTACACCTCTGCATTACATGCTTTCGCGTCATGGAAAACCCAATATTGTGCTGTCGTCCTCATCGCTGAATCTGTGGCGTGACGCCATAGCGGCAAATATGGGGGTGGGATTTGTGCATGATATTTTTCTGGATGGACGTGAACCGTTCCACAGCAGCCTTAAAGATATTGTTCCCGTACGCATCAGAGAAAAGTTATGGGCCGTCACCGGCTGCCTGATTGCGGGCAGGCCGCAGGGCATTATTGAGAAGTTTATCGCCTTTCTGCCAAAGAATAAAGCCACGAAGGAGAAAAGATATGACTAAAGCCGCGACATCGCGCCGCAGCGCATACTGGCTGCACGCCCTTGTCTATTTTCTGCTGACCTTTGGGGCAGGGTATGTTCCCTTATCTCATCTGGAGCCGCTTGGCATGTCGGTTATGGGGATATTTCTGGGACTCCTGTATGGATGGACGTTTATCGGCTTCATCTGGCCGAGTATGCTGAGCATTTTCGCCCTGGGAGTATGCGGCTTTTTTCCTACGCCGCAGGCGGCCTTTTCCAACGCGTTCAGCAACCACCTGGTCATTTTCATGCTGCTCGTTCTTGTATTCACCGCATATTGCGAGAAAAGCGGCCTCAACAGGAAGCTTTCCTGCTGGTTTCTGAGCAGAAAAATAGTGGTGGGCAGGCCGTGGACTTTTACGTTCATGGTGCTTCTCGGCTCGTTTGTCGTGAGTTTCCTGGTGGACGGCAATGCGGTGGTTTTTCTTGTATGGAACCTTATGTACAGCATATTTGAAGAAGTGGGATACAAAAGGGGCGAACGTTACCCCGCTTTTCTGCTGGCCGGGGTAGCCATAGCCGCCATTCTTTCTTTTGGCTGCAAGCCCTGGGGCAATGTGTGCATTCTGGCCATCGGAGCGCTGGAAAATTCCAGCAGCGGGGCCTATACGGTGAATTATCTGACGTTCATGGCCGTTACCATTCCCATCTGCATCATGTTTGTCGCGGCCTATTTCGTGGTGATGAAGTATGTTTTTCGCCCGGACGTAAGCAGACTCATGAATCTTTCCGATGAATATCTCAGCCGTATCCGCAGTGAATTGCGGCTTAACCGTCAGGAAGGGATTGCCCTGGCCGCTCTTGTTGTGTTTATGGGACTGATGATCCTGCCCACCCTGCTTATGGGAAAGGATGGAGTGGCCGGACCTGTCTCTTATACACATCTCCGAGCCCACGAGACAAGAGGCAATCTCG
>OJOH01001396.1_pt1 | contig 11115 bp, 16 predicted proteins | sample 1598201 | NCBI WGS metagenome assembly OJOH01 (sample SAMN03922462, study PRJEB24848) | human gut metagenome | isolation source: stool sample | host: Homo sapiens | place: Germany | collected 2009-11 | reverse complement strand
AGGATTGCACTCCATCCAACTCTCCGACTTCTTTTTCAATTTTTGCGGAACAATTCGGACAGTCCAACCCTTTTAACGAATAACTCTTTGTAACATTCATAACGGTTTCTTCCTGAACTTCCACATCTGGCTCATGACTATGAACAATCGTTTCAATCTGACTGGCTATCGTATCTGCGGCTGTCTGAGTAACATTGATTGTAAGCGTCTGCTTCATCAGATTTACCACTGAGGATTGCACTCCATCCAACTCTCCGACTTCTTTTTCAATTTTTGCGGAACAATTTGGACAGTCCAACCCTTTTAATAGAAATATGCGTTTCATGATAATCTCCTTATAATTTGTTTAATTGTTCAATTACTCAACTATAATGTTAAAAAATATTATTTCTGCCAAAGATGCTCAAATCCCTTGTCAATAATCTCTTTCACATGATCATCTGCCAGCGAGTAGTAAACTATCTGTGCTTCTTTACGGAATTTTACCAGATTCGCTAGGCGTAATGCCTTTAACTGATGCGAAATTGCAGATTTTGTTACCCCCAGTAGCACTGCAAGATCACATACACACATCTCACTCTGTTCTAGAGCGTGTAAGATTTGTACTCTAGTTCCATCTCCAAATAGCTTAAACAAAGAAGCCAACTGGATATAATCATCTTTTGGCTGCATCTTGGATTTCACATCATTCACAATATCCTCATGAATTACATCGCAATTACAAATATAAGACGTTTTTGGCATATATTCACCTCCAAATAATAATAGTTGAACAATTACTCAACTATTATTATACTTATTTTTAAATTTATGTCAATAAGCTGATGTTAGTTCCCCATAAATTTTACAATTAAAACCAGCTCTTTATTCTTTTCTTAATCTTTTTTTCCCAGTATACCGTTTTGGCTTTCTTGTCACACTTCCTGTAAATTCCGATTTTGTAAAACACATCTGGAAAGTAATTATTGATTATCACTGCACGAAAACAATACTTGTATCATGAATGTTCTTTCACATACTGCAAAAATTCCGGTGTCTTTGACCAGTATTTTACACCCCAGTTTTCAAAATTCCATTTTTCCATGTAATCGTTGCACTCGAAATCAACATAATATATTTCTTCGTTATGTACAACAAAATTCGTTGGAAAATAATCAATATTTCATCAATCTGCTCCGCAGACCAGCCTGCCGTCTCATAAGCTTCCCGCAAACCGTCATAGGTCTCTCTTGCCTTACCGGAGCCATAGTATTCATCATTTTCAGCCATAAAGATGTACACCGCCACACCATTTTCCGCTATTGGATCATAGGTTCCGTCCCACTGTGAAGCTCCGTGCAGATATGCTGCATACAAATCCGGCCGCATAGCTACTGCCTTGGACATGGTTTCACCTCCTGCAGAATACCCGGCAGCATACACACGGCTTTTATCAACCGAAAAATTCTGAATAAAATACTCCGTCAGCTCCACGGCCTGCCTTGCAGATGTTTCATGCCAGTCCGTCAGTTGCGCAGAAACGACAATCATATCCTCCGGCAGTTCTGTCCATACCCGAAAACCGCTCCACTCCAGGTTGCTCCCGGAGGAGTCCTCTCCAAACCACATCCTGTCATATCCAGGCATAGTCATCATCAGCGGATAGGCTTTATTTTCATCATAATTCTCCGGCAAATAATAATTGTAGTGAATGTCACCCTCATTTCCACTTAAAATTTGTTCTGCGATCACACCCGTTTCCATGTTGGCAGCTTCCGGCTGCTGCGTGACAGTTTCTGGTGTTGTTTCAGAATCACTTTGCTGCATCTGTAATGCCTCCTGACTATCCTCATCGCTGGGATTTCCACAAGCAGTCATGCAAAGGGCGCTTACGATGAGCAGTACCAAAACAAACGCTATTTTCTGTTTTTTATCTGCTTCATTTTTGAAACCTCCAAATTCTCTCCCAATGTTTGAGTTACTATAACTTTATTATAAGGAAAGCGAGACCTCCGCAGAAGTCTCGCTTTGTTCGCCAGTTTTTACTTTTGGGTTATAACTTATGGTGCATTATTTCTGCGTGTCAACCGGAGGCACCATCTCCACATATTTCTTCAGCAGTTCCGGTGTGCTGGTGTAATATCTCTTATCCTGATTCAATGCTTCAATGTCTGCCATTTCTTCCTCCGACAGTGAAAAATCGAACAAGTCAAAGTTGTCCCGAATGTGGGCAGGGTTTTTAGAACCGGGGATCACCACATTTCCTGCCTGAATGTGCCAGCGGAGAATAATCTGGGCATTGCTCTTGCCGTATTTTTTAGCCAGCTTTGTAAAGGTGGTTTCTTCCAGCAGAGCCTTATCGCCATGTCCCAACGGATACCACGCCTGGATCACAATTCCTTCTTTCTGCAGGAAGTCCTTTAACTCCCGCTCTTGGAAATACGGATGCACCTCCGTCTGCAAAATGGTCGGTTTCACTTCGCACACAGATAGAATTTCCTTAATCTGCTCTGCGGTAAAATTAGATAAACCAATGGCCTTTACCTTTCCGGCCTTATAAGCCTTCTCCATCAACCGATACCCCGCGATGTAATTTCCTGCAGGCTGGTGGATCAGAAGCAAATCGATGTAATCGGTATCCAGACGTTCCAGCGTTTTTTCCACCGCATCTTCCTGCTCATAAAAGGACGGCCATATCTTTGTTTCCAGAAAAATTTCTTCTCTTTTCAGACCAGACTTTTTCATAGCACGACCCACAGCCTTCTCGTTCAGATAGGCATTGGCTGTATCAATTAGACGATAGCCGGAAGCCAGCGCACTTACGCAAGCCTCCTCCGCTTCGTCCGAGGTAAGTAGAAAAGTTCCAATGCCCGCCATCGGCATCTTGACTCCATTGTTCAAAGTAATATATTCCATGTTCGCATCCTCCTATTATTTCAGTTTATTTCCATCTTTGAAAGCATTCCCGACTTTCTCACCAAGCACGAGATAATCATTGTGTACCGCATCGTAGGCAATCGCTCTCAATTTTGCTGCATCAATCAGACCATCCTCACCAAGCACACACTCGTCTGCACTGACATTGACGATCTCTCCGATGATATTGCCGTCCTCATTGAATTTCAGCAGCTTGCATTCCAATGCCATCGACAGTTCACAGATGATCGGAGCGTCTACAAACGCACTTTTTTCTGTGGTAAATCCTGCCTTTTCCAGTTTATCAGAAACCTTATTGCCTGAGACCAGCCCTACATAATCGCAGGCTGCCATATGAGTCGTATCTGCAAAGCTGATGGTAAAAGCCCCTTTTAGCCTGATATTTTGTGTCGTTTTATGACCTGCGCTTAAGGAAAGCACCACATGATTATAGTTGTAAATACCGCCCCACGCCGCATTCATCAGATTGGCCTTTCCATTTTCATCATAGGTGCCGATCATCAATACTGGCATGGGATACATCCATGTTTTCTGTCCAAAATTTTTTCTCATCACAAATCATCCTTTCATTTCTCTTAATGCCCGCCGAACACCAACAGTTCCATAGTATTCAGCTTTTCATCAATCACAGCAATTTCATCCTGACTCAAACAGATATTTGCCGCTTCAAAGTTCTCTTTCAGGCGTTCTGGTTTCCGGCTGCCGGGAATCGGCACGATAAAAGGCTTTTTACACAGCATCCACGCCAGAGAGATTTGTCCCGGCGTCGCATTCTTTTCTGCAGCCATATCACGCAGCATCTGGAGCAGCTCCCGGCTCTTTTCAAAACCTTCCGGAGTATACTGAGGCATATTACTGCGGAAATCTGCACCCTTTTCAAAACTGGATTTTTCGTTGTACTGCCCACTTAAAAAGCCGTTTGCCAGCGGGGAGAATGCCACATAAGTGATCCCCAGTTCTTCCACCACAGGGAACAGATTCTCATACCATCTAGCCATCATAGAGTAACGGTTCTGAATCGCCGTCACAGGGCAAACGCTATGCGCCCGGCGCAAATACGCTTCATCTGTCTCTGAAATACCCCATGCCCTGATTTTTCCTTCCTTCATCAAATCGGACATGGTGCCCGCCACTTCCTCCGGCTCTACCTTAGGATCGATCCGGTGCTGATAATATAAGTCGATGTAGTCTGTGCCCAGGCGTTTCAGGCTGCCCTCCAGTGCTTTTCGAATGCTCTGCGGCCTGCTGTCCATAATCAAATGGTCTTTGCCATGAGTAACTCCGCACTTACTCGCTAAAATAACTTTATTGCGCACCGGCTTTAGAACAGCGCCCACAACCTCCTCATTATAAGCCACCGTGCCATCCGGATTGGTTCCGGTATAGCACTCGGCTGTATCAAAAAAGTTATAGCCGATTTCCAGCGCCGATTCCAACACTTTCATTCCTTCCGCTTTTGTCAGCGGTGTACCACTGGCATGGGTAATGCCCATACAGCCCAACCCTACCGAAGATACCTTCATACTTTTTCCTAAATTTCTCTTCTGCATTTTATCTCCCTCCGGTTATGAAATGTTATTATGAAAGTTGGTAAAGATAGCAGGCTCTTTTTCCGGCAGCCCCAGCTTCTCTTTTCCCATTTGGATGCTTTTCATCAGAAAGGCCATGTTGCGTCCCAAAGTACGCATAGTCTGTAAGCCTTCTTTATCTTCCAGCACTTCCTCCGGCCTGCCGCCATATACCATGTTCCAATACTGGCTGCTTACAATCGGCATTCCATTCATGGTAAAATACTTGTTCAGCATATCAAAGGTGGCCGTATTTCCTCCCCGTCGGCAGGAAACTACCGCAGCTCCCACCTTCATGGTTTTGTCTGTGTTCAGCGTGCTGAAGAACAGCCGATCCAGGAAAGACACAACGCCGCCAGCCGGGGAGGCAAAGTACACCGGAGAGCCAATGACGAATGCGTCTGCCTCCGCCAATTTTGGAGCTACTTCATTCACAATATCATCAAACACACATTTCCCACTGCCAGTAGAGTGGCATTTACGGCAGGCAATGCAACCACGCACATCTTTGTTTCCAACATGGATGATTTCGGTCTCAATGCCTTCCGCTTCCAGCGTCTTTGCCAGTTCAGTCAGGGCAGTATAAGTGCATCCTTTTGCTCTTGGGCTGCCGTTCACAAGTAATGCTTTCATAAGGGATTCCTCCAACTTCTAAGATTCTTCTTGTTCTGTTTCTTCCATTTTATCACATGGTTCTCAAAACAGAAGTCTCCAGTTGTTCATCAGCTCCAAACCCAAGGTTTGCACTCGTAATAAAAGCAGCACAGCTTATTACGGGCTGTACTGCTTTTCGTTACCGGCGCGTATATCGAAGCCAGAGCGTATCTCCATCCAGAGTTTTTGCTTCCTTTAATTTGAAGACTGCCGGAGATCGGGCCGGAAGGAAATCTGCTTTTTCAAAAATAGATACTGCCCGTGTACTTCCATCCGCAACCGGAGCCATAACAATACTCAGTTCATCCAGTAAATCCTCCTGTACGAATGACCAGTTCATCAATCCACCACCAGCAATCATCAGCCGTTCAATAGAAAAGAGACGGTGAAGTTTTTCCAAAAGAATCCAACAGTCAAGAGTATCCTTGCCAGCAAAAATATAGGAAATTTCTTTTTTACGAAGATACGCAAGATAATCTATATGTACTGCTTCGGTCAACACCTCCACAATATGGGCTTTGGCACGCCCCTTTTTTTCAATTGTTTCCACGCTTGCGGCAGGGCCGCCACTCATGGGCATGAAGTAACGAAAATAGCCAAGACCATACCGGAAAGTACACCATGTATTTACAGAACCCATAGAGAAACCACCAAATCCACGGTGATCACGGGAAGCAATCAAACCATCCGATGTGGTATCTTCTGCATAAGTGCTGTATTTGCTCTCCACCGCAGGAACGAGGTCATTCAGCAGTTCGTTATGAAATTGATCGGTTAATTGCAGCGCAAGGCTGTAATTCCCGCTGTCCTCACCGCTGGTATTGTTGTAAGTAGGCAGGACAATGATGAGCGGCTGTATTTTGCCGTCCTCGATGGCATGATCGATTACATATTTGAAGGAATGGGGGGCCTCATCGGTTCACATAAGGCTTGTTTCATTTGACCAGCCACCGTGGCTCAAATAAAACACATTATACTTTTGTTCCTCAGAATAGCCGTAGGGGAGATATACCCAGGCTTCTTTTGTCAGTTCCTGTGCATGATCATCATAGGAGAAGGACTCCCACGTCTGATAGGTCAGCTTTTCCAAAGTTCTCGGATACTCTGGCGGACTTCTGTATCCATCCGGAATGTATTCCAGTTCATCTGAAATGGTTCCGCTTAAATTGTTTCTCTGCTCGTCATCCACCGTATCAATTTCTGTCTGTGTGTTCTCTGTCACTGTTTGCTCCTGCTCTATATTTTCTGTTTGTGACAGCTGCTGCTCCATGCTGTTTCCGCAGGCGGTCATGCCAAGGAGTAACAGAGCAGCCATCACAATAAATACTGTTTTTCTCATAGGTACCCGTTCCTATTCTTCGCCATATACTTCCCGAATCAGCGGAAACGTACTCCACGCCTTCGGCCATCCGCAGTAAAATGCCAGTTGCGTGACAATTTCCACTGCTTCTTCCTTCGTGATCCCATGCTCTTTACCAAGCGCCAGATGAGATTTCAGTTGTGGGTATAAGCCTGCTGAAAACAAGGCTGCTATTGTGACCATGCTCCGATCTCTTGCGGAAAGCTGTTCCTCTCTCGACCAGACTTCTCCAAACAGAACATCATCGTTCAGCTCTGCAAATTTCGGAGCCAGCGCCCCTAATTTATCCCTTCCTGCTGTCTGCTTCTTTGCCATCTTTACCATCCTTTCTATTGGAGCTTCTCCAAATTTTACAATTTACTGTACTCATTTTCATCTACTGCTTCGCACCACTCCGTCGAGGTTTCTTCTCCCGGACGAAGCTCTCTGGGTACTTCTCCCCATGCCTGATAGTAACCACGGCCTGCAGTGACTAACAAAATCTGACCGCCACCCTTTTTTGCGTGATGGATATGCCAGTGATTTCGGCAGCCCGCCTCAAAGGTAACATTTCCAATCATAACCTGTTGCGTTGAAATCATGTTCAAATAGCTCTTTCCATCGAAGTGCTGCGCAAAAGCAGAATTTTCGTCCCCGATAGGAAAAATGCTTGTATTCTCTAACTCACACATATCATGTATTTCTTTCATAGACCGCATCTCCTTTACAAACCTAAGCCTTCCACCCAGGCAACAATATCATCCTCAGAAGCACCGGAACGGAAACGCTGGCCTTCCTGCCAGTCACCGGTTCCTGCCATTTCTGCAAGCAGTTCGCCGCTTTGTCCCATACCGGAACTTGCAGATGTAGCAAACGGAATGACTGTTTTACCGGTAAAATCATTGGTCTCGATAAATTCATCAACTGGCCATGCGGCGATACCCCACCAGATTGGGTAGCCGATGAATACCGTATCGTATTCACTCCAGTTATCGACTGTTGCGGATACAAGCTCCACATCTCTTTCGTCCTCATTTTCATGCTCTCTGGTTACTCGGCTATCATCGTTTGTCCAGTTCAAGTCATCGTTGCTGTACGGCTCCACGGGTTCCAGTTCAAACAAATCGGCTCCCAGGGTTTTTGCGATTACGTTTGACACATTCTCGGTATTTCCAGATGCGGAGTAATAAACAACCAGTGTCTTTCCACCAGTGCTTTCCGTATCCGCAGCTTCTGTTTCTTCCGATGTTTCAGGCTCCTGAGTTTCTTCACTCACAGGTGTAGAAGTGGCAGGCTCTGTTTCTGCTGCCTGCGGATTGTTACCACAGGCGGCAAGACTGAATACAAGCATCAGGCTTAAAAGTAATGCGATCAATTTTTTCATTCTTGTCAGCTCCTTTCGTGCTTAAAAACATTCTTTGAAGATCGCATAGATTTCTTCATGGGTCATTTTTTTGTAGCTGCCGGGCATGATGACACAGGAGTCTGCAATCGCTTTCAGGTCAGTGTTCTCATCCACTCCCAAGTCCTGCAAAGATACCGGCAGTCCAATTTCAACGATGAAATCTTCCAGCGCCTCAATACCGGCCAGAGCGATTTCCTCATCTGTCTTTCCATCAGCAGAAACGCCCCAGACATTCAGAGCAAACTGCTTGAATTTTGCCAATCCTTCTTTGTAGATATGGCGGTAATACACCGGATGCAGTACGGCCAGCCCTGCACCATGGTTGCAGTCCGTATATGCCCCAAGCTGATGTTCCATCTGGTGGCATTCAAAATCCATCCGTTTTCCCAGCTTGATGATACGGTTTTCACCCATAGTCGATTCCCACATCAGATTACTTCTCGCTGTGTAATCCTCCGGATTCTTAATAGCTGCCCGCAGATCGCGGATTACGCCACGCATCAATGCTTCGGAAATATCATCGGACACATTGGCTGCATCCGGATCGCTGAAATAAGTCTCCATGATATGGGAAAGAATATCGAAACCTCCAGATGCCATCTGGAATTCCGGTACACTGTAAGTGTAGGTAGGATCAAGCAAGGCAAACAGGGGATTGCACTGCGGGTAGTCCCGTCCGGTCTTTATTTTCAATTCCTCATTGGTAATGACCGCACCGCCATTACACTCGCTGCCAGTACCTGCCACGGTAACGATCACCCCAAGGGGAAGCGGCTCAAAGTCAAAACTACCCGCTCTTTCCCAGAAATCTTTCCAAACATCTCCCTTATATCTGGCCGCAATGGAAATTGCTTTGCAGCAATCCATCACACTGCCGCCGCCTACGCCCAGCAACAAACCTACATTGTTTTCTCTTGCCAGCTTTGTGCCTTCCAGCACCTTTGCGTAAGTAGGATTTGCCATGATTCCCGGAAACTCGATCACCGTCTTTCCTGCGGCAGTGAGGATAGACATTACTTCCTCATACACTCCGTTTTTCTTAATGGAACCGCCGCCATAGCAGAGCATCACAGTATCGCCATATTGCTTTGTCAGGCACGCCAGATATTCCTTGACACAGCCTTTTCCAAAATAGACCTTCGTTGCGTTTTCAAAAATAAAGTTGTTCATTTTGATTCCTCCTGTATTATTTCATTTGCTTTTCCCAGAAAGCAATCGCTTCCTCTACCCAGCCATCGGCCACCGTATCGGTTCCAATTCCAAAACCGTGACTAAGCCCCGGATAATGATGAAACTCTGTGTCAATACCAAGCTTCGCCATGCGGTTAAGCCGCTACTCCATCGTTCGCCAGTTAGCAATGCCATCATTTTCTCCTACACAGGCAAAGGTGGGCGGATCGTACTCCGTATAGTCACTATGGCCGGTGTACTGCATGATCACCGCTCCAGGCTGAGGTAGTTCAGCCCCACCGAAATCTGCCGGACCATAAGAACCGAGCCATGCCGCCATTCTTGCTCCAGCAGAGCCGCCCCACAAAGAGTAGCTGTCTGTATCTACTTCCAGTTCCTCTGCGTTTTCAAAAACAAAGCTGATTGCCCTTGCCAAATCCTCACAAGCAGTCTGTGCGCCGGGACGGTAAATCAAAGCGAAAGCATTATAACCTTGCTTCGATAATTCCTCATCTCTTCTATGGGAGTATCCACGATATAATCGCTTGTTTTTGTTTCCTGCATTGATGCGCCCCCTTCCAGTCTTGATTTGCTAGTGGCATCAGAAGCTGCACTCGTTTCCGGAGCTGTATCCAAATTCCCACTGCAACCTGCAAGGCAAATCAGCAAACAAGTAACCTCTGTCATCCATACAGCCCTTTTCAAGCATTCCACCATCCTTTCCGTTTGTTCTGGTTATAGTATAAAGAAAACGAGACCTCATAAGAAGTCTCGTTTCGTTCATCAGATATTACCCGAAGGTTTTAAGTCTTATTTAGAAGCTGCGGCTTTTGCCGCTGCCAAAAAACGCACCACAGTCTTTGACGGCTGTGGTGAATGAAGCAATCCATACGGAATGTAATGCTCCCATTCCACCGGAATCACCTTTAGCAAAGGATGCACATTGGCCCATCCTGGAATCGCCATCAGAATATCATTGCCATTCTCGCAACGGTTAAAAATATTTACATCATAAAAATCAAAATCAATAATATGAATCTGGGAATGGTTCTTCCACAGATCGTCCCGAAGCTTATCCACATAACGGCTCCACCCCCGGTGCATGAGGAAAAGATTTTCCCCATACAGATCTTCTATCTTTAATTTATCCTTTGCCGCCAATGGGTGATGCACTGACACCGCACAGCAAAGCGGTTCACGGGATAATTCCAGCCCGGCGCAGCTACGCAGATCCAGCATTGTCTCGTCAAAAATCCCACCGACCACATCTATGTTTTTGCCCAGGTTTCTTAAAATTTCTCTGGCATTTTCCGGTGTATTCTCAAAGGGAATGATCTGGAATTTAATATCTGGGCATTGCTCCTGTATCTTCGGCCATAGCTGCATCAGAAGCTGTGCCGGTGTAATCGGAGAAGTTCCGATCCGAATCACATTGCTATCTTCCTGCATCGCATTTTTAGCCCGTGTCACGGAGTCCTTGCAATACTGGATAATATACTTGGAATCTTGGTATAAGGACTTTCCGGCTTTTGTCAGATGCAGTCCCCGATGCGTTCTCTCAAACAATTTCAACCCCAAAGATTCTTCCAGGAGGTTAATCTGCTTAATCACCGCAGTAGAAGTTATGTGAGATTCTTCCGCTGCTTTATTAAAACTGCCTGCGTCTGCCACACGCAAGAATGTTTCCAGTTGAGGATTATACACGTTGCCACACCACCTTTCCTGTCATTTATTCCCTGGCAGCCTTTACTGCCGCCGAGATGAATCTTTTAACCAGCTCCGCTGGAGCCTGATTATGAAGCAATCCATAAGAAATGCTGTACTCCCATTCCACGGGTATTACCTTTAACAAAGGATGCACGTTGGCCATCCTGGAATCGCCATCAGCACATGATTGCTATTTTCACAATGATTAAAAATCTCTGTATTATAAAAATCAAAATCCTCTAGTATGATTTGGGGATGATTTTTCCAGATTTCATCACGGAGCTTATCCACCTGAATGCTCCATCCCCGCCGCATCAACATAAAATGCTCTCCATGCAAATCCGCCTAATCCAAAC
>OJOH01001392.1_pt1 | contig 11128 bp, 8 predicted proteins | sample 1598201 | NCBI WGS metagenome assembly OJOH01 (sample SAMN03922462, study PRJEB24848) | human gut metagenome | isolation source: stool sample | host: Homo sapiens | place: Germany | collected 2009-11 | reverse complement strand
CCGCACCTCGCTCGCCGTATCGGCACTTAGAATTATGCGGTATTGCCTAAAATATCTGTAGGGAACGGTCTTGACCGTTCCGGAACCTCAAAATCATCTCCTCACATGGGATGTTTGCCAAGGCAACGGAACGGTCAAGAACGTTCCCTACATTTTAATTTATATATTTTGGCCGACCTTTAACGGTATCTGCGACCCAAAAAACTCCTAACTTCTAACTCTCAATTCCACTTTTCCTCCCCCGTTCTCCCCGTTGCTTACGGTTAGGGTGCCGTTATGGGTTTGGGCGGTGCGGCGGGCGGCAGCAAGGCCAAGGCCCCAGTGCTGGCCGCGGGCGGCATCGGTGGTGAAGAGTTCCCGGCCCGCTTTCTGCAGGGCTTCCGGGCTGAACCCCGGCCCGGTATCCGTTACAGTGAAAACAATTTCCTGTCCCTCTTCCACAGCATCCAGCGTGATGGTTCCGCCAGCGGGGGTAAAGCGAACGGCGTTTTCTAAAATATTATCCAGTGCCCGGCCCAGTGCCTGCCTTTGTGCGGGGATGGTTCGGGCGTTTTCCATTGCGTTGTTTAGTACAAATTGTATACTTTTATTTTTGCACAACAATTTGGCATCATTAGCGCACCGTGTCAGAATTTCCTGCACCTGCACCCGCTGCATCGGCTCCTGCGGGCTGGTTTCGGCGGTGTTGACGGTGCGCAGGGTTTGCAGGTAGCGGTCCGCTTTTTCCGCGGCGCGCTGCATGGCGGCAATCTGGGCTTTCTGGGCTTCGGTCAGGTTCTCATCCTCCGCCAGCAGGTCGGCGTTGCCGGTTATGATCGCCAGCGGGGTTTTCAGGTCATGGGCCAGGGCAGCGGTCTGCTCGGCGCGCTGCTGTTCCAGCTTCCACTGACTTTGCAGGCTGGCTGTCAGTTGGCTGCCCATTGTCTGCATAGCCCGCAACGTTTCGGCGAACTCCCTCACCTTAGCGCCGGAAACCTCGATTTCTTCCGGGCGCTGGGCGGCGATTGCTGCGGAAGCTTTGGTCAGCTTGCGGGTCTCCCCCGTCAGCACCTTCACCGTGCAGTGGGTACACAGCGCCAGCCATATCACCTCCAGCAAAATCAGCAGCAGAATATACATGGTCTGGAAATCCGGCAGGACTTCCCGCAGCGCCGGGTCCGCATAGGGCACCGAATAATCATACTGCAAAATGCAGCGTGCGCCATCCGCCATATCCACCACGTATTGGTATGATGCCATCACCCACTGCCTGCCGCCCGCTAATATGTTCCTCGCTTTTTTCAGCTGGCCGGCTGTCATGTTGGTTTGCAGCACATGCGCTGTCCCGGCCTGTAATATGGCATAGCGGCACAGCGGGTCAATGGCGTTAGGGTCAAAGGTTTCAACGGTGGCGGTTGCGGCGTAATCCCGTGCTTCGCTGCACACCTGCGCCCCGGTAACGGGAGGCAGCAAAAACCCATTGCGTATAAGCGACATAAACAGCCCCCACCACACCAGCAGGATCACAATGCTTCCACCGCCGCACACCACAAGGTAGCGCACCAGCACATTGCGCAGCGGGGTCAGGTTTCGCTTTTCCATTGGTAGCCCACTCCCCATATTGTTTTCAGTACGGTTTCCGGCGCGGCAACGCCCGCTGTGCGCAGTTTGGCGCGGATATTTTTAATGTGCTGGGTCACTGCCGTATCGTCCGCTGTGCCATCATAGCCAAAAACAGCTTCATATATCTGTTCTTTGCTGAACGTCTGCCCCGCGTGCAGGGCCAGATACTCGCTGATTGCGTATTCCGACCGGGTGAATGGCAGCGGTTGCTCCCCCACCATCGCGGTTTTGGCCGCCAGGTCGAACCCGATTCCGCCGCGCACCATGCGGCTGGCGGGGGCGCGGTTCTGCCGCCGCAGGTGGGCGGCCACGCGGGCGCGCAGCTCCGCCACGCGGAACGGCTTGGTCAGGTAATCGTCCGCCCCAATGCCAAGGCCGGTCAGAACCGACTGTTCATCGGTGCGGGCAGTCAAAAATAAAATCGGTGCCTGCGTTATGGCGCGGATGCGGCGGCAGGTGGCAAAGCCATCCTCGCCGGGCATCATCACATCCAGCAGGATGCAGTCCGCCCAGCGGCACAGGCTTTCCGTCACGGTCACGCCGGATGTGCGGATTTCTACCGCGTGGCCGTCCCGTTCCAGTGCCGTTTTCAGCAGTGTGCAAAGATCTGGGTCATCATCAACCGCAAGAATATGCGCCATAACATCTTCCTCCTTTTTATGCAATCAGGCGATACACCAGGCAGGACACCCCATACAGCAGGTAGACATGGGCCGGGTAGAACCAGTAAAACAGCTGTTTGTGCCCGCTGCCGCGCATGCCGTTGTAAGCCAGCATCAGCACCGCGGCGGCCACGCCAAACCATTCGTAATAGGTGGTAAACATCTGGGAAAGTTCAAACCCCGGCTGACCGCGCAGCTGCAGGTACACCAGCACAAAATCCCACAAAAAGCTGTTCAGTGCCCAGACAGCTACCTGTGCTTTGCGGTGGTTCCGCAGCAGATACAGCAGCACGCCGCTAACCAGGTAGCCCCAACCACCGTCCGTGATGCTGGTCCACATGGGCACCGGGCTGGTGATGACAAACGCCAGCACGGCGCTGACAATCGGCCTCTGCATAAGCTGCGGGAACATTCCCAGCACTGCAGCAAACAGGTACGGCCAGCCGACCACTGCCGCGATAGCGGCAATGCCCTTCCCATACTTTTTGGCGCGCACCCAGTCGATGCCCTGCCAGATCACACAGAGCAGAACAAAATCCTGGAAGATCGCGTTCTGCGGGTAAAAGCCATCCCCGCGGCGGAACGCCTTGGCATAGATCATGAAAAATTGCACCGCCGCCATGCCCGCACCGATGCACCAGATACGGAAGAAATACCGCTTGCGGTCATGCGTATGGGCAAAGCCTTCCACCGTGCAGAACAAAAACAGCGGTGCCGACAGGCGCGCCAGCATGCTGAACCATTCCGGGATGCATCCGGTAAATTCAAAAAAGTAGTGGATATGATCCATCAGCATCAGTACCAGCGCAATGGTTTTGAGCGCCGTGCCGGACAGACCTTTGTGTGTTGTTTGCAGCATCTCATCATCCTCCTTATGTTTGCTACACATTCAGTTTACGGCTGAATTGTGTAGAAACCATAAAGAAGAATACGATTGCCTGCCATAAATTCTATAACAAAAATGCGATCCTCACATTCAGCAAGGACCGCAGCGGGTTCAGCAATTATTTTGCAGTTTCAACGGTGTAGGTAAAGCCGTACTCTGCCTGCAGTTCCTTCACGGCGGGCTCCAGGTCCTCGATGAAGGTCGGGGAGTAAACGCTCTGGCCGTTATGGGCCTTCTTGTAATCTTCCAGCAGGGCGGTCAGCTTCTCCCAGCCTTCGTCTGCCTTTTCCTGAGAAACCTCTTTCGGGAAGTCGATGATAAATTCGCGGTGTTTGGGAATGCGTGCTTTCATGGTGATTCCTCCAGATAAATTGTTTGCGGCAAAGGCTGCACAGCTTGGTGCAGCGCTGCCTTATTGATTGAAGATGCGTTTTGCATTTTCAGCGGTCAAATCCAGGACGCTCTGGGCATCCATCTGCCAGATCTCGCCGATCTTGGCTGCCACATGGGCAATGTTCCGGCTGTCGTTGCGGGTGCCGCGCACCGGTTCTGGGGACATATAGGGGCAGTCGGTTTCCAGCACAGCCAGTTCGTGCGGCACCATGGCCAGCACCTTGGCCGCGCGCTTGGCTCCTTTATAAGTCACAGCGCCGCCAAATCCAAGGGCCATGCCCTGCGCCGTCAGCCAGGCGGCGTCCTCAGCGCTGCCGCTGTAACAGTGCAGCACCCCGCGGGGGCGGTACTGGCGCAGCAGCTCATACATTTCGGCGTGGGCTTCGCGGTCATGCACCGAAACCGGCAGGTCCAGCTCCTGCGCCAGCTGCAGCTGCGCTTCAAACAGGTCGTACTGTTCCTGCGCTGGCAGCGGCCAATGGTGGTCCAGCCCGATTTCCCCCACCGCGATCACAGCGGGGTCATCAAACAGGGGGCGCATGGCGGCAAGCTCGGCCCGCCAGTCCCCGTGGTAAGTGGCCACAGTGGCGGCGTCCTCCTCGCCAAGGCTTTCGGGATGGATGCCCAGCGCGGCATGTACAAAAGGATATTTGTGGGCCAGTTCCAGCACCGCAGCGGCATCGCCGGAATGCGTTGCACATTCCAGCACGCCCACCACGCCGCTTTCCCCCAGCGCCCGCATCACCGCATCCCGGTCCGCATCAAACTGCCGGGACGAATAATGCGCGTGGGTATCGAAGATGTTGGTCATAGCTTTGCCCTTACGTTGCATGAGGAATTCGAAATTAGAAATTGCCAAACATTGTTCTTAATTTCTCATTACTAATTTCTAATTCCTAATTTTCCTTTTTCTTCCCTGCTGCCGGCCTATTAACCAAATAGATCCCTCCGCACACCAGCACAAGGGCGGCGAGGTATTGCCATTCGAACAGGGGCTCGCCGTTCAGGATGGCGGAGAGCAGAACGTTCATGATCGGAATGATCAGGCCGAACACGGCAATGCGGGAAACAGGGTTGTTTTTCATCAGCAGTGCCCAGATCACATAACCGGCACCGGAGATAAATGCCAGGAAAAGCAGCACCGGCACAGCGCCAAAGCTTTGCGGGTGCAGGCTGCCGCCCAGAACAAGGCCGATGACCAGCAGCGCCGCACCGCCGACCCCAAGGTTCAGGCAGGAGACGGTGAACGAATCCACCTTTTGGGTCACGGCTTTGTTCCACGGCCCGGCCAGTGCAAAAATCACCGAAGCGATCAGCATATAGGCAACGCCCGCCGGGCTGCCGCTGCCGTGGTTGCCAAGAGTTGCCACCAGCACACCGCTGAACCCCAGCGCACAGCCAATCGCTTTGCGCGGCGTCATGCGGTCGGCTTTGCCGTACAAAAAGTGTGCCAGGATAACCCCCATAAAGCTCTGGGTGCTGTTCAGAATGCCGCCCATAGCCCCGGTCAGCAGGGCAACGGCGGAATAATAAAAGGTATACTGTGCAGCAGTCTGCCACAGGCCCAGCCCGCAGCAGGAAAGCAGATTTTTGCCCTTTGGCATGGGCAGCGGCCCGTGCCGCAGCGCCGCGCCCCCGGCATACACCAGCAGCGCGCTGAGCATAAAGCGGACACCGGCAAAGCACATGATGGAAGCGGTATCGGTGGCGTCAATAGCAAACAGCCGGTACCCCATTTTGATAAATGGAAACGCCGACCCCCACAGCACATTGCACACTACCGCCATGCCCACCGCAGCCGCCGGGTTGCCAAAAAAGGCATCCAAACGAGAGGGAGAGGAAGATTTTGTCATAATTTTTGGGGGAAGCGGGAGTTAATTAGGAATCAGCAATGCAGATGCCGTGCCGCAGCTGCCGGAGCGGTGCTTAAGCCGTAAGGCGGGAATTGTGCGGTGTTGCCCTAATTCAAAACGGCCTTTGCGCCCCAAAAATTCCTAACTCCTACTTCCTAACTCCTACCTTCCTCAGTGTACTCTCGTTCCGGTGGGCACGTTATCGCTGTAGAAAGCGATCTCGCAGCCGCCGTCAGCGGTGTCAGCGGCAACGATCATGCCCTCGCTGGTATACTTGCCCTTCATCATCGGGCGGGGTGCCAGGTTGGCCACAATGGCGATCTTTTTGCCGATCAGATCTTCCGGCTTATACCACTTGGCAATGCCGGACAGGATGCAGCGCTCGCGCTCGCCGTCAAACACGGTCAGGTGCAGCAGCTTCTTGCTTTCTTTCATGTTTTCGCAGGCGCGCACTTCGGCCACGCGTAGCTCCACCTTGCAGAAGTCGTCAAAGCTGATCTCCGGCTCATGGTCGGTGATTTCAGCAACGGCTTCCTCTTTCTTTTCCTCGGCCTTGGGGGCAGCGGCGGCTTCGGCAGCAGCCTTCTGCTTGGCGTCCTCGGCTTCCAGATACTCGATTTCCTTCTTCACGTCAATGCGCGGGAAGAGGGCTTCGCCCTTGTGCACATGGTATTCGGCCGGATGGTTTGCCAGGTCGGCATAGCTCAGGTCGCTCAAACCCAGCTGCTCGGCCATCTTGGGTGCGGTGTTGGGCAGGTAAGCCTGCATCAGCACGGTAACGGTGCGCAGGGCATCGCACAGGTTGTAAAGAACAGCTTCCAGGCGGGGCTTGGTTTCCTCGCTCTTGGCCAGCACCCAGGGGGCAGTCTCGTCAATATACTTGTTGGCGCGCTGCACAACCTCAAAAATAGCGATCAGTGCAGTGGGTACATCCAGAGCATCCATGGCGGCATCCACCTTGCCGGGCAGGGCGGCAGTCAGGCTTTTCAGCTCATCGTCCAGGGCATCGGCCTGGCCGTTGGCGCTCACAGCACCGCCAAAATACTTTTCGCACATAGCGACCGAACGGGACAGCAGGTTGCCCAGGTCGTTGGCCAGGTCGGTATTGATGCGGTTGATCAGGGCTTCATTGGTGAAAGCACCATCGTTGCCGAACGGAACTTCGCGTAACAGGAAGTAACGCACAGCGTCCACGCCGTAACGGTCGCACAGCTTGACGGGGTCTACCACGTTGCCCTTGGACTTGGACATTTTGCCGCCGTTCAGCAGCAGCCAGCCATGGCCAAACACCTTGGTGGGCAGGGGCAGATCCAGAGCCATCAGCATGGCAGGCCAGATGATGGTGTGGAAACGCAGAATCTCCTTGCCGACCATGTGGATGTCAGCGGGCCAGTACTTATCAAAGTCGTGGTAGGTATCGTTATCATAGCCCAGTGCGGTGATGTAGTTGGAAAGTGCATCGATCCACACATAGATGGTGTGCTTGGGGTCAAACGGAACCTGGATGCCCCAGGAAACGCTGGTACGGGATACACAGGTATCCTGCAGGCCCTGCTTGATGAAGGCGATCATCTCGTTTTTGCGGGTAGCGGGCTGGATGAAATCCGGGTGCTCGTCATAATATTTCAGCAGGCGGTCAGCGTATTTGCTGGTCTTGAAGAAGTAGGCTTCCTCCTCTGCCTCATAGACAGGGCCGCCGCAGTCGGGGCACTTGCCGTCTTTCAGCTGGGCTTCAGTCCAGAAGCTTTCGCACGGCTTGCAGTACATGCCCTTATAGGTGCTCTTGTAGATATCGCCCTGGTCATGCAGCTTGGTAAAGATCTTCTGCACACTCTTGACATGATAGTCATCGGTGGTACGGATAAAGCGGTCATAGCTGACGTCCATGGTCTTCCACAGGTCCTTGACGGTAGCCACAATGGCATCCACGTATTCCTTCGGCGTTACACCCTTGGCGGCGGCCTTATCCTGGATTTTCTGGCCGTGCTCGTCGGTGCCCGTCAGGAACATGACATCATAGCCCTGCATCCGCTTATAGCGTGCCAGTGCATCACAGGCCACGGTGGTATAGCTGTGGCCAATGTGCAGCTTATCGCTGGGGTAATAGATGGGTGTTGTGATGTAAAACTTTTTGTTTTCCATATTTATAATAACTCCTTCCCGGAATAAAAACGATAATGCGCAATTAGCAATCAGAAATGCGGAATTCGTAATTTGAGGTAAGGCTAACACCGCAGGCAGCTCTTAGGCCGGAGCCGAGCCGTTTTTTACGGAGCTTTTTCAACTCTCAGCCGCTCCGTTTTCCCTACCGCAAAAACTCCTAATTCCTACTTCCTAACTCCTAACTCAATCCTCAAATCCCACCGGCTCCACGCCGCAGGCGCGCATGGCGTGCTTGCAAAGAACCTCGGTGCTGTCGATGAAAAACGGTCCCAGGTGTTCGTCCCGCTTCACAAGGCTCAGTTCCGTGCAGCCAAGCACCGCCATATCGCACCCCTGGGCGTGCAGGTCATCCACCGCTGCGTTAAACAGCTGCATGTCTACGCGCTTGCCCTGCTTGATCTCATCATAGATGATGGACATGATACCCTTTTGGGCCTGTTCGCCGGGGGCGGCCCATTCCAGGCCGATATCCCGGCAGGCGATCTGATACGTTTCCGCCAGCAGGGTGCCGTCCGTTGCCAGAATACCCAGCTTATGGCACCCGGCCGCCTTGGCATCCGCCGCGGTCAGGCGCGGCATGTTCAGTACCGGTACCGGCAGGGCCGCGGCCAGGCGGTCATAAAAATAATGCGCGGTGTTGCAGGCAATGGCCAGCACGGTAGCACCGTAGCGCACCAGGCTGATGCCGTCCTGCTCCATCACATCAAAGGGGTCATCCTTGCTTTTGCCCACAATAAAGGCTGTGCGGTCCGGGGTGGACGCGCGCGAGGAGATGACGATATCAATGTGGTCCTGATCTTTCTGGGCGGGGGTATGGTCGGTGATCATCTGGTACAGGTAGCAGCTCGCCGCCGGGCCAAGGCCCCCCATAATTCCCAATACCGGGTGTATGGCTTTTGTTGTTTGTTCCGGCGTAATTTGCGCCATGCGCACCCCTCCCATCATAGATATTACTCATTATAAAGCGTTGGCGCAAATTATGCAAGCAAATCAAGCAAAATCCCGCCGGGAGCCATATGCGCAGCTCCCGGCGGGATTTTCAACTATTTATAGGGCAATACCGCATAATTCTAAGTGCCGATACGGCGAGCGAGGTGCGGCAGCTGCTAAGCCAAAAGCGCAGATAATACTGGATGCTGCAAAGGTGAGCGCCGCCAGTGGCGGAAACAGCGAACCGAAGCACGATGCGGGTACCGCAACCCGACATTATCGAGCATTTTGGCAACGCAGATGCCGTGCCGCAGCCGCCGGAGCAGTGCTTAAGCCGTAAGGCGGGAATTGTGCGGTGTTGCCTTAGGAGTTAGAAGCTGCAGCGGGGCAGGAAAGGCGCAGAACAAGGCAAAATGCGTATTTTCGGGGAAAAATGCGGGGGTTCCTTGCAAAACAGTGCAAACCGCTGTATAATAAATTGTCACTTAACAGAAAAGGGGAGTTACCTATGGAAACGATGGGCAGCCTGCGCCGTACCAACTATTGCGGCGAAGTGAGTATGTCAAACGTTGGCCAGGAGATGACCGTTTGCGGTTCCATCGCCCGTGCACGCGACAAAGGCGGTATTATTTTTGCCGACCTGCGCGATACAACCGGTATTTTGCAGCTTGTTTTTGATGAGGATACGCCGAAAGACGTTTTTGCTAAAGCAGAAAGCCTGAAAAGCGAGTATGTTGTGATCTGCCGCGGCCTGCTGCGTGAGCGCGCCGCCAAGACCACCAAGATCGCCACTGGCGATGTGGAGCTGTATGTCAGCGAACTGCGCATTCTGAGTGAAGCCCAGACCCCGCCGTTCGAAATCCGCGATGATATCAACGTCAACGATGACCTGCGCCTGCGTTACCGCTACCTGGATCTGCGCCGTCCTTCGATGCACGAGCCCATTGTGCTGCGCAGCAAGATCATGCAGATCATCCGCAGCTATTTCTGCGATAACCACTTTACCGAGATTGAAACCCCGACCCTGATCAAGTCCACGCCGGAAGGTGCCCGTGACTATCTGGTGCCCAGCCGTGTGCAGCCCGGCCATTTCTACGCCCTGCCGCAGAGCCCGCAGCTGTACAAGCAGATTTTGATGCTGTCCGGCTTTGACCGCTACTTCCAGATCGCCCGCTGCTACCGCGATGAGGACCTGCGCGCTGACCGCCAGCCGGAGTTCACCCAGGTGGACGAGGAAATGTCCTTTGTCAATGAGGACGATATCATGACCATCAACGAAGGTCTGATCAAGCGCCTGTGGAAAGAAATGCTGGGCGTGGATGTGCAGACCCCGTTCGTGCGTATGCCGTGGGACGAGGCTATGGGCCGTTTTGGCTCCGATAAACCGGATACCCGCTTTGGCCTGGAAATTGTGGATGTGACCGACATTTTTGATGGCACCGAGTTTAAGCCCTTTGCCGCAGTGTTGGAGCAGGGCGGCAGCATCCGCGCCATCAATGCCAAGGGCCTGGCTGGCAAGCTGACCCGCAAGCACATTGACAAACTGGGCGAGGTTGCCAAGACTTATGGCGCTAAGGGCCTGGCATTCAGCCGCCTGACCGAGGAAGGCACTTCTTCCAGCTTTGAAAAGTTCCTGACCGAAGAGGAAAAGGCAGCCCTGTACAAGGCGATGGAGCTGGAAACCGGCGACGTGCTGCTGATCGTCAGCGATGCTGACTGGGTCAAGGCCTGCACCGCGCTGGGCCAGGTTCGTTTGGAAATCGGCCGCAAGTACGGTCTGATCGACCCCGACAAGTTGAACTTCCTGTGGGTGGTGGACTTCCCGCTGTTTGAGTACAGCGAGCAGGAGGGCCGCTGGATGGCCATGCATCATCCGTTCACCCTGCCCAAGGCAGAGGATATTGACAAGGTGGAAACCGACCCCGGTGCCTGCCATGCCGTGGCATACGATATTGTACTGAACGGCGTTGAGATGGGCGGCGGTTCTATGCGTATCAATGACCCCGCTTTGCAGGACCGCATGTTCAAGGCCCTGGGCTTTACCGAGGAAAAGGCTCGCGAGAGCTTTGGCTTCCTGATGGATGCCTACAAGTTCGGCGCACCCCCGCACGGCGGCATGGCTTACGGCCTGGACCGCATGGTAATGCTGATGCTGAAGAAGGATTCCATCCGCGATGTCATCGCATTCCCGAAGGTGCAGAACGCAGGCGAGCCGATGTCCGGCGCACCGGATATTGTTGACCCGCAGCAGCTGAAGGACCTGTCCATTGCATTGACGTTGACAGAGTAAAGATTAAAGTTGAAAGCCCCGCCGGGCGGCCATTGATGTGGCTGTTTGGTGGGGCTTTTGGTGTTGGTGGGGAAAAAAGAGGGCGGTTAAGGTATAGGCACGAGAACGTTTTAAAGAAAACATCCCGTTATAAAATGTTATGTAAGGGGCAGAACAAAAAGAGCGGCAAACAATAAAAAGACAGCTGCTCATAAAACCCTTGGGCAGCTGCCTAAATTATAATTTAATATAATATTGTATTAAAGTTTCTTCGGTTCCCTTCTTTTCAAAGAAGGAACAAAATCCCCCGTATAAATCTTAGGCAATACCGCATAATTCTAAGTGCCGATACGGCGAGCGAGGTGCGGCA
>OJOH01001390.1_pt1 | contig 11132 bp, 9 predicted proteins | sample 1598201 | NCBI WGS metagenome assembly OJOH01 (sample SAMN03922462, study PRJEB24848) | human gut metagenome | isolation source: stool sample | host: Homo sapiens | place: Germany | collected 2009-11 | reverse complement strand
ACGAGATTGCCTCTTGTCTCGTGGGCTCGGAGATGTGTATAAGAGACAGGGGGAGAAGCGGCCCGCACGGACGGCATCCAAAAGATCCTCCAGACGGTCCAGGAGCCGTTTGCGGCCCTCGGGCCCCAGGATATTGAGTCGCACATCCACGGCGCCTCCCGACCGGAAGGCCAGTTCCCGGCAGACCAGGGGGGACAGGCCGCCGAAGGTGTCCAGCAGCCACTGGTCGGCCTGGGCCTCCTCGGGCGCAGAAGCCAGCAGGGCCTCCAGGGCGGCGCGGTCCTGGGCCATGGGGTCCAGCTTGGCCTGGGGGGGTGGGAGGCGGTAGAACATACCGGGGAGGAGGGCGCGCTGGGCGCTTCCTGTCCCCAGGCTGGACTCCACCCGGCGGATGCAGTCCAGGATCCGCCCCTCCTCGTCCAGCAGGATCAGGTTGGAGCGGCGTCCGATGGCCTCCAGCACCAGCCTGCGCTCCACCCGGTCGCCCAGCTCGTTCAGCGCCTCCAGGGTCAGGGTGACCACGCGCTCCAGCGGGGGCTGGGCCACCGACAGGATGCGTGCGCCGGACAGGTGCTTGCGCAGGAGCATACAAAACATGGGGGGCGTATCCGGATTTTCCCGGGACAGCTGGGTCAGCTGGGGCCGGGGGTGGCTGGGATTGGCGGAGAGCAGCAGCCTCACATTTCCGTGGGCCGGGGTGCGCAGGGCCAGGACCACCTCGTCCCGGCCGGGCTGATAGATCTTGTCGATTTTCCCGCCGGTGACCGACTGGTCCAGCTCATGGACCAGTCCGGACAGGCAGAGTGCATCTAACGGCATACAAACACCTCATTGTGACAGTGGAGAATCAAGGGGCGTGGGGAGCCCCGCCGTCAGGGACCGGGGACTCCGCGGGCTCCATGACACACTGAAAAAGCTCATTGAGCCGGTCAGTCCGTCCCTGGAGATAGAGCCAGCCGAACAGGGCCTCCAGGCCGGTGGCGGACTGGTACTGGGCGCGGCTGGCCGCCTTGGGCACGGAGTGGGGGGCGGTGTTCCGACCGCGGCGGTACACATCGGCCTCCTGCTCCGTCAGGATGGGGAGCAGCCGCTCAATGGCCGCGGCCTGGGCAGGGGCGGCCACATATTTGACTGTGGCCCGGTGGAGATCACGGGGACGGGCCTTGCCCCGCAGGCAGAGCCAGGAGCGGACCATGACCTCAAATACGCCGTCCCCCAGGTGGGCCAGCCCCAGGCTGCTCATGGAGAGCAGCTCGTCCCGGGGCATATCCAACTTGAAATAGTCCATAAAAAATCCTCTTTTGTGTAAAAATGCCTGCCAGTATGGCTATGCCATGATACCACATCCGGGCGGGAAAGACAAGGGGAGGGGACGGCAAAGAGCTCCCGGTCCGAAGACCAGGAGCTCTGCTTTGTAAAGTAAATGCCGGGGGATTTTCTTCCGGTCGGGTGGAAAACCCTCAGTCAGCCTTACAGCTGACAGTTCCCTTTGCGAAAGGAGCCGATGTGGTGGCATTTGTAAAGGAAATGATCAAATGATCAGCCTGGGATTAGTCCTCGACCTTGGGGCCGGCGGCCACCAGAGCCTTACCGGCGTCGTTGCCGGTGTACTTGACAAAGTTCTTCACGAAGCGGGAAGCCAGATCCTTGGCCTTGGTCTCCCACTCGGCGACGTCGGCGTAGGTGTCCCGGGGATCCAGGATGCCGGAGTCCACGCCGGGCAGGGCAGTAGGCACTTCAAAGTTGAAGTAGGGGATGGTCTTGGTCTCGGCCTTCAGGATGGAGCCATCCAGGATGGCGTCGATGATGCCGCGGGTGTCCTTGATGGAGATGCGCTTGCCGGTGCCGTTCCAGCCGGTGTTGACCAGATAGGCCTTGGCGCCGGACTTCTCCATCTTCTTCACCAGCTCCTCACCGTACTTGGTGGGGTGCAGCTCCAGGAAGGCCTGGCCGAAGCAGGCGGAGAAGGTGGGGGTAGGCTCGGTGATGCCGCGCTCGGTGCCGGCCAGCTTGGAGGTGAAGCCGGACAGGAAGTAGTACTGGGTCTGCTCCGGGGTCAGGATGGAAACAGGGGGCAGCACGCCAAAGGCGTCGGCGGACAGGAAGATCACATTCTTGGCGTCGGGTCCGGCGGACACGGGTCGCACGATCTTCTCAATGTGGTCGATGGGATAGGAAACGCGGGTGTTCTCAGTGACGGAGTCGTCGGCGAAGTCGCAGTGGCCGTTCTCGTCCACAGTCACGTTCTCCAGCAGGGCGTTGCGCTTGATGGCGTTGTAGATGTCGGGCTCGGCGTCCTTGTCCAGGTTGATGACCTTGGCGTAGCAGCCGCCCTCAAAGTTGAATACGCCGTTGTCATCCCAGCCGTGCTCGTCGTCGCCGATGAGCAGGCGTTTGGGGTCGGTGGACAGGGTGGTCTTGCCAGTGCCGGACAGGCCGAAGAACAGGGCGGTGTTCTCGCCGTTCATATCAGTGTTGGCGGAGCAGTGCATGGAGGCCATACCCTTCAGGGGCAGGTAGTAGTTCATCATGGAGAACATGCCCTTCTTCATCTCGCCGCCGTACCAGGTGTTCAGGATGACCTGCTCCCGGGAGGTGAGGTTGAAGATGGCGGCGGTCTCGGAATTCAGGCCCAGCTCCTGATAGTTCTCCACCTTGGCCTTGGCGGCGTTGTAGGAGATGAAGTCAGGCTCGAAGTTCTCCAGTTCCTCAGCAGAGGGCTGGATGAACATATTCTTGACGAAGTGGGCCTGCCATGCCACCTCCATGATGAAGCGGATGGCCATGCGGGAGTCGTGGTTGGCGCCGCAGAACACATCCATCACAAACAGGCGCTTGTTGGACAGCTGCTCCTGCGCCAGCTTCTTGCAGGCATCCCAAGCCTCCTGAGAGGCGGGCTTGTTGTCGTTTTTGAACTCGTCGGAGGTCCACCACACGGTATCCCTGGAGGTGTCGTCCATCACAATGAACTTGTCCTTGGGGGAGCGGCCGGTGTAGATGCCGGTCATGACGTTGACGGCCCCCAGGTCGGTGACCTGTCCCCTGTCATAGCCCTCCAGGCCGGCCTTGGTCTCCTCCTCAAACAGGAACTCATAGGAGGGATTGCGGATAATTTCCGTGGTACCAGTAATACCATATTTACTCAGATCAATGGTTGCCATTTGAATGACCTCGTTTCTGAATAATCTTCCAGCCGGCGCGGCGGAGGGGCATTTTTCGTATCAATATCATACACGGTGCGGGAGATAAAGTCAATCTCCATCCGCCTCCCGCCCCAGCGCGGCGGAGAGGGCCGCGAAGTCCTCAAGCGTCAGCTGTTCCCCCCGGACGGCGGCAGGCAGGCCCATATCGGCGATGGCCTGTTGGATGGATTCCTTGGGAATCCCCGGCAGGGCGGCGGAGAGGCTGTTGGCCAGGGTCTTGCGCCGCAGCAGGAAGCCGCCCCGCATCACTTTGAAGAAAAAGCCCTCGTCCGCTACATCCACGGCGGGCCGCTCCCGCCGGACGCAGCGGATCACGGCGGAGGTCACCTTGGGAGCGGGGAGAAACTTCTCCGGCGGCACGTCGAACAGCAGCTCCGGCTTCATGTAGTACTGGAGGAACAGGGAGAAGGAGCCGCCCTCAGAGGAGCCCTGTGGGGCGCACAGCCGCTGGGCTACCTCCCGCTGGATCATCACCGTGAAGGCAGTAAAGCAGGGGGACTCCACCAGCTTTTCCAGAATGGGAGAGGTGACGTTGTAGGGCAGGTTGGCGCAGACTATAGGCGTGAGGCCCTGGAACTTCTCTGCCGCGATGGCCGTGAGGTCCAGTTTCAGCACGTCCCCCGGCACGACCTCCACATTCGGATAGGGGGCCATGGTCTCCGCCAGCACCGGCAGCAGGGCCCGGTCCAGCTCCACGGCCACCACCTTCCCGGCCCGCTGGGCCAACTCCGCCGTCAGGGGGCCGATGCCCGGGCCGATCTCCAGCACGCCGCAGCCTGCGTCCGCGCCGGAAGCCTCTGCGATCCGGCGGGGCACCTCCGGATCAATCAAAAAGTTCTGTCCCATGGATTTAGAGAAATGGAACCCATGCCGGGCCAGCAGGTCCCGGATGGTGTTGTAGTCACAGAGATTCATACCTGATCCCGCCTTTCTTCAGCAGTATATCAAATTTTTGCGGGGCTGCCAACCCCATCCCAGCGAGGGAATGGTCCTTGCAAAATACCGCCTGATCCGGTAAACTGGTGGCATCAAAAAATCCCCAGGAGGGATGCAGATGCGATTCATTTTTCTGGACCTGGACGACACCATTCTGGACTTCCACCGGGCGGAGCGGCAGGCGCTCTCCCAGACCCTGCGGCACTTTCATGTAGACCCCACGGACGCCGTTTTGGACCGTTATCACGTCCTGAACCGCCGACAGTGGGAGTTGCTGGAAGAGGGGAAGCTGACCCGGCCCCAAGTGTTGGTCCGGCGGTTCCAGCTGCTGTTTGATGAGCTGGGGATCCGTGCTGCTCCGCAGGAGGTCTGCCAGCTTTATGAGGAACAACTGGCCCAGGGCCACTTCTTCGTGCCCGGCGCCCAGGAGCTGCTGGAGGCCCTGCACACAAGATATGAGCTGTATCTGGCCACCAACGGCACTCCCGAGGTCCAGAACAGCCGGATCGAGAGCGCAGGCATCGCCCGCTATTTCCAAAACATCTTCATCTCCGAACAGATGGGGGCCTATAAGCCCAGCCCGGCCTTCTTCCACGCCTGCTTTGCGGCGATCCCGGACTTTGATGCGGCGGAGGCCATGATGGTGGGGGACAGCCTGACCTCCGACATCCGGGGCGCCCGGAACGTCGGCCTACGGTCTTGCTGGTACAATCCCCACTACCTGCCGCCCCGGCCGGACATCCCGGCGGATTATACCATCGGGGCCCTGCCGGAGCTTCCGCCCCTGCTGGAGCGGCTGTGAGCGCGATTGAAAAGAGGTCCCCCGCCAAAAGCGGGGGACCTCTTTTCAGAATGTGCCTCTGCGGGCAGTTTCATCACTCCAGGATATAGACATTGCACGTCCGCCGTCCGAAGTTGATGCACTGCTGATAGGTGTCGTAGTACAGGTCCACGATATTTCCCCGCACGCCGGTATCCGCCGCCACGGCGGTGCCGTAGACCACGGAGCCGTCGGCCGCCACGATATACATCTTAGTGCCCAGGGGGATAACGTTCTTGTCCACAGCCACGGTGCCCACCTTGACCAGAGTGCCGGTGGCGGTGGTGTAGTCAGCGCCGCCGTGGCCCGCGGTGTAAGCGGTGGCGGTCATGGACTTCACGCCGGAGAAGTTCAGAGTGGTGCCGTCTGTCAGGGTCAGGATGCCGCTGCCGTCGGCGTTTTTAGAGACGCTGGCGACGCCCGCCCTGGTGGAGGCGACGGCGGTGCCGTACTCCACGACTTCATTCACGGCGGTGCTCTCCAGCTCCTCCACAAACTGGCGGGAGATCTCCTCGCCGCCGGACCAGACCACCTCATAGATGGAGGTGCGGACGCCGTCGGCGCCCTCCTGGACCACCTTCTCCGTGCCCTTGGGCAGGGAGGGATTGGCCACCCGCACTGTCTCGTAGGTGGCGGGCTCCTCCACCTGGTCGTAATAGGTCAGCTCGGAGGCAATGGTCAGCTCGGCGCTGTCCTCGTCCAGATCCACGGCTACCATCTCCAGGGGACTGGGGGTGATGTGGAGCCGTTCCAGCAGCTCTGCCACAGTCTCGCTGCGGGCCTTGGCGGTGACGGTGCTGCCGTCGTGCGTGACCGTGACCTCCTGTCCGGCGGTCAGGGCCATGTCATAGCCACTCTGGCCGCTGGAGAGGTACACCAGCTGAGAGGACATCTCGCCCTCCCGGACTTCCTCCTCGTTCAGCACGATGGCGGCGTCCTCCGGACCGGTGAGAATATACACGGCGTTTGCGTGATCGGTGACGATCCAGCTGGTGCAGACAACGGCGGCCAGCACAAAGAGCTGCAGACCAAACCGGGCCTTGAGGCTGTGCAGCTTTTTCTCAAAAGCATGTGTGTTCAAAATCAGATACCTCCTCAGAAAAGGTCTTCCATGCCAGTCTTCCCTGGTTTTGGAAGGTCTATACCTCGGTGTTTTCCTGAATGAAAACAACTTGTAACTTTTGTTACCGATTGGAAAACTGGGGCTAGTATACACCGGCTTCCCACTTTTGTCAAGTTTTTGTGGGGGTTACGGTGTTATGTCTCCCACTTTGCAGAAAAACAACGCGGTCGAGCTGTGCAAAAGTCTGGAGAAAAAATAAAAAAAGTAACAAATTGGTGACATAAAACCGACGCAAAAAAACAGACCCCGCGCCTGTCTGTTCAGACGCGGGACCTGTTGGGGAACCCCCTCTGTTTTCAAGGGATTCAGCGGACCTCCGGCGTGAAGCCCAGATCCTCCAGCTCGCTGACGGCTGTCTTGACGCAGTTGTCACAGCCGTCGATGGTGACAGTCTTGGTGTCCAGAGAGACGGAGAACTTCAGCTCCGCGGCGGTGAGGGCGTTGGTGATGCGCTTGACGCAGTTCTCACACATCATATCAGGGACAGAAATCGTAGTCATATTGAGTGCTCCTTTTCATTTCATCAGTTTTTGAATGGTGACCAGAAGGTCGTCCACGACCTCCAGATGTCCGTTTTGGATGTCCTGCACCACGCAGGAGTGAATATGGTTGCTGAGCAGCTCCCGGGAAAAGGCGTTCAGCGCCGACTGGATGGCGGAGACCTGGGTGAGGATGTCCGTGCAGTAGCACTCTTTTTCCACCATGCCCCGGACGCCTCGGACCTGGCCTTCGATCCGGTTCAGCCGCCGGATCAGGGAGTCGTACTCCGGGGCCTCCCGGTGCTTGTGGCGGCAGGGACAGCCTGCCGCTGTCTCCTCCGCCGGTGCCTCGGCGGCGGGGACTGCCTGCAAAGTCTGATCTTCCATATAGAATACTCCTTTTTCCCGTTTCCCGTCAAATCACAGTTTGGCCCGGCCCAGCCGCAATGCGTTGCCTACCACGCAGACGGAGCTGAGGCTCATGGCCGCCCCCGCGAACATGGGGGACAGCAGAGGGCCGCCGAAGGCGAACAGCAGGCCCGCCGCGATGGGGATACCGATGGTGTTGTAGCAGAAGGCCCAGAAGAGATTCTGCTTGATGTCCCGCAGGGTCAGCCGGGAGAGCCGGATGGCCCGGGGCACATCCTGCAGGTCCGAGCGCATCAGCACAATGTCCGCGGACTCGATGGCGATGTCGCTGCCGCTGCCGATGGCGCAGCCCACGGTGGCGGCGGTGAGGGCCGGGGCGTCGTTGATGCCGTCGCCCACCATCATCACCTTGCGGCCCTGAGACTGGAGCCGCTCCACCACGCCGGCCTTCTCCTCTGGCAGCACCTCGGCGATGACTTCGTCCACACCCACCAGGGAACCGATGTGCTCCGCCGCCGCCCGGTTGTCGCCGGTCAGCAGCACGGTCCGGATGCCCTGCCCGCGCATTTTCTGGATGGCGGCGGCGCTGGTCTCTTTCACCGGATCGGCCACAGAGATCAGGCCCAGCAGGGTGCCGCCCCTGGCGAAGTACATGGGGGTCTGGCCCTGGGCGGAGAGGCGCTCCGCATCAGATGCCAGAGAGGAGACGTCCACGCCGTGCTCCTCCAGCAATCGGCGGTTGCCGGCCAGGACGGTCTCGCCGCCCAGCACGGCCTTCAGGCCCCGGCCAGACAGGTTCTCAAAGCTCTCCGGCCGGGCGGTGCCGCCGTAGCCATGCTCTTGGGCGTAGGCGGTGATGGCGGTTGCCAGGGGATGGGCGGACACCGCCTCCACCGCCGCCGCGGCGGACAGCAGGTCGGATGCCTCACACCGATGGGGTAGGACCTCCGTCACGGCGGGGGTGCCCTCGGTGACGGTGCCGGTCTTGTCCAGCACCACCGTGTCCACGCTGTGGGTGATCTCCAGAATCTCGCCGGAGCGGATCAGGATACCATGCTTGGCCCCCAGGCCCGTGCCTACCATGATGGCGGTGGGAGTTGCCAACCCCAGGGCACAGGGGCAGGCGATGACCAGCACCGATGTGAACACCCGCAGCACAAAGGAGAAGGGCTGCCCGGCGATGGCCCAGATGACGGCGGCCAGCAGCGCGATGCCCATGACCACCGGCACGAACACACCGGCCACTTTGTCGGCGGTCTTGGAGATCGGGGCTTTCCGGCCCTGGGCGTCCTCCACGAACCGGATGATGCGGGAGAGGGTGGAGTCGTCGCCGGTACGGGTCACCTGGACGTACAGCACGCCGTTCTCATTGACGCTGCCGCCGATGACCTCGCTGCCCACGGCCTTCTCCACCGGCAGGCTCTCGCCGGTGAGCATGGCCTCATTGACGCTGCTCTCGCCCTGGGTGACGGTGCCGTCCGCCGGGACCCGGGCGCCGGGCTTCACCAGCACCACGTCGCCCACCTTCAGTTGGCTGGTGGGCACCTCCCGGCCCGTGTCCGCCAGGATGGCGGTGTCCGGGGACAGCTGCATCAGGGCGGTGATGGCGCCTTTGGTCTTCTGCATATTCCGGCTCTCCAGGAACTTGCCCAGGGACACCAGAGTCAGCACCACGGCGGCGGACTCATAATAGAGATTGTGGACGTAGCTGGGATCGTCGGAGATCAGAAAGGTCATCACCAGGCTGTACGCAAAGGAGCAGCCGGAGCCGATGGCCACCAGGGAGTCCATGTTGGGGTTGCCGTGGAAGAGGGACTTGAAGCCCCCTTGGAAGAAGTTCCGGCCGCAGTACAGCACCGGCACGGCCAGGATCAGCTGCAGCACCGCGAAATTCATGGGATGGGTGTGCATGGAGAAGAGGTCCGGCAGGGGCAGAGCTGGCAGCCCGAAGGGCAGCATCTGCCCCATGGACACATACAGCAGCACCGCGGAGAACACCGCCGCCGCGATCAGCTCGATCTTCCGCCGCTTCAGGGCGGCGGTCTCTGCATCCTCAGCATTCTGGACCGTGGCGGGGGCCGGGTGCTCCAGGTGCAGGGCGGCGCCGAAGCCTGCCTTCTCCACCTTGGCCACGATCTGCTCCTGGGTGCATTGACTTTCATCGTATGCAATGGTCATGATACCGGTGGTGAGATTCACCTCGCTGCGCGCCACGCCGGGCAGCTTCCGGGTGACCCGCTCCACGGACGCGCTGCACGCGGCGCAGTGCATCCCGGAGATGTCGTATTTTTCTTCTCGCATAGGAACCTCCAATCTGCCGGAGAGATACCCTCCGGGGGTATTCTTTCTGAGACCTACTATATACCCCTAGGGGGTATTTGTCAAGGGGGGAATTTTCGGCTGTGAAAAAATGCCGTGGAATCCGGAAAACCCCTTGACAACCGGGGGAACTATGGTATGATGAATATGAAATCTAACAAAAAATTTGTGAAACTAAAAAATTTTGTATGGTGAGGATTATGAGAGATTCGATCAAATGGGTCGCCAATCGGATGCCCAAGAGCGACGACCGGCAGCTTTCCATCATGTCCCTGGGGAACGTGGCCAAGGCTCGATTCTTCCACAGCAGCTTTCCCCAGTATTCCATCACGCCTCTGGCCCGGCTGGACGGCATGGCCAAGTACCTGGGCCTGGGCGACCTGTTCGTGAAGGATGAGTCCTTCCGCTTCGGCCTCAACGCCTTCAAGGTGCTGGGCGGCTCCTTCGCCATGGCCCGGTACATCGCCAAGGAGATGGGCAGGGACGTCAGCGAGATGACCTACGACTACCTGACCAGCGAGGCATTCCGCCAGGAGTTCGGCCACGCCACCTTCTTCACCGCCACGGACGGCAACCACGGCCGGGGCGTGGCCTGGGCGGCTCACAAGCTGGGCCAGAAGGCAGTGGTCCACATGCCCAAGGGCTCCAGCCAGGCCCGGTATGAGAATATCGCCAAGGAGGGCGCCCAGGTCACCATCGAGGAAGTCAACTACGACGACTGCGTCCGCATGGCCGCGGCGGAGGCCGCCGAGACCAAGCACGGCGTGGTGGTGCAGGACACCGCCTGGGAGGGGTACGAGGAGATCCCCGCCTGGATTATGCAGGGCTACGGCACCATGGCCAACGAGGCGGCGGAGCAGCTGCGGCAGGTGGGGATCAACCGCCCCACTCACGTGTTCGTGCAGGCCGGTGTGGGTAGTTTGGCCGGAGCAGTGATCGGATATTTCACCAATCTGTTTCCCAACGATCCTCCCACCTTCGTGGTGATGGAGGCCCGGGCGGCAGACTGCCTGTACCAGGGCGCCCTGGCAGGGGATGGACAGCCGAGGATCGTGGAAGGCGATCTCAAGACCATCATGGCGGGCCTGGCCTGCGGAGAGCCCAACATCCTCTCCTGGGACATTCTGCGCAACCATGTCTCCGCCTTCGTCTCCTGCCCGGACTGGGTCAGCGCCCGGGGCATGCGGATGCTGGGCGTGCCGGTGAAGGGCGACCCCACGGTGATCTCCGGCGAGTCCGGCGCGGTGGGCATGGGCCTCATCGCCGCCATCATGGAGACCGATGAATACAAGGAGCTCCGGGAGGCCATCGGCCTGGACCGTTTCAGCCAGGTGCTCATGTTCTCCACCGAGGGCAACACCGACCCCATGAAGTTCCGCAAGGTGCTGTGGGACGGTGAATATCCCACCGCTTAATTCATCCCAAAAGCGGCAAAGCCGCTTCTGGGATGAGATACAGCCCGCCGCGCGCAGGTGCTGACCGCTGAAAGCGCTCAGCACCCACACTTGCTGGCTGAGCGGAGTTCGTTCCGGGGCACATGTCCCCGGAACGAACAAACTGCGCGCCTGCGGCGCGCACTCTGTAAGGCCTTTAAGAAAATACAACCACCTGTGGATCAATGATGGAGGGAAACGAACATGGATTACGAGCAGATCAAGAAGGCAGCCGAGGGCTACAAGGCCGATATGGCCCGCTTCCTGCGGGCGATGATCTCCCACCCCAGCGAGAGCTGCGAGGAGAAGGAAGTGGTGGCCTGCATCAAGGCCGAGATGGAGAAGCTGGGCTACGACGCGGTGGAGGTAGACGGCCTGGGCAACGTCATCGGCTGGATGGGTGAGGGCGACAAGATCATCGCTTTCGATTCCCACATCGACACCGTGGGC
>OJOH01001384.1_pt1 | contig 11173 bp, 8 predicted proteins | sample 1598201 | NCBI WGS metagenome assembly OJOH01 (sample SAMN03922462, study PRJEB24848) | human gut metagenome | isolation source: stool sample | host: Homo sapiens | place: Germany | collected 2009-11 | reverse complement strand
CCTCTTCGTCGGCAGCGTCAGATGTGTATAAGAGACAGCAACTTTATCTCCACCTTATCCTGATTACCGCCAGTCACTTCGTCAATCACATCGCTTTCGTTTGAGCAGCTGCTCAAAACTGAAATGCTTGCAATAGCAAGCATGCTTACTACTAAATTTTTCATGATATTCTTTTTAAAATTGTTATTATACCCTATATTGCTTATCATTTATTCGATGATTAGACTGTCTCCGGCTGCTACTTCCCAATGGTTGATTTTGACTGTGAAAGTGGGGCCGGGAACGACGGAGGCTTCTATAGCTACGTCTATGTCGTGGCCTTCGGTTTCGTCGATGGAGGTTCCTAAGTCGATGGTGGAAGAACTGTTGCTACCGTCGGATAAGGTAAAATTTAATGTTACCTCATGAGTGGGAGTCTCCGGTTTTTCCGATGGTTCTTCTCCTTTTTCTTTAGGTTTTCCCAGTATCAGAATGTTTGCATTTACTCCTTCCTCTGAAGGGGTGGTTTCGAATGTCAGGTCTGTCTTCTCACCGGTTACAATCTCCTGTCTGCTTAGATTGATGGAAGTCGACATACCGCTGATGGTCCCTTTACAATTTGTTATCTTCTCCATTCCGTCTACTTTGACCTTGATGGACAGGTTACGGACCAATGGTTCGGGAGTGAATTCGATTAACTCGTTGCTCCCGGCTTTTATTTCTAATTCTTCAACAACAACCCCGTATAAGGGGATTTTTCCTGCTTGAGCGCTTTCGGCCGCCTTTGTCGTTTGAAGGTAAGCCTCGGCTGTTTCAAACTTATTGGTGTTTCTAAAATCGATGTCTGCGGCATCACAATTAAATATCAATAATTTATAGCGGGCAGGCGGCAATGTGAAACTCAATTCATCGGCATCATCTTCCATCTGGATGACTGAACCTCCGTCTGTCGGATAGAAACAGTATCTAACCCGTTCCGGGGCCGGATATCCTTTCAAGCGCTTATCCCATTTGAAGGAATATTGTATGTCGCCCTGTTTGTCCAGACTCGGTGTCTTTTCCGTACTGCATCTGATCAGTGTGATGATAATGCAACAAATGGTAAAGACGATTCCTGTTTTTATACAATTCTGAATGTTCATTCTTTAAATAAGTATTGATAATCAATACTATTTTTTCTTTATGTCGCAAATATAGAGGGATAACAGGTAGCTGGAATTGCTTTTTTTAATCAAAAGGTTGCAAAACCTATGAAATATATTGATTTTTATACGTTTTCGTCTCTTTCGTTACGGATGGCCCGCGGAGACTTGCCGAAGTTAGCCCGGCAGAAGTGGGAAAAGTTAGACAAGGATTCGAAGCCGTACTTATAGCAGATCTCGGATATGCTTGCATTCGTGGTGGTCAGGTCGTTTTGTATATCCAGGCATTTCTTTTTGGTCATCCATTGGTAAGCCGGCTCTCCGAATGTCTCTTTGAATAAACGCCGGAAGGTGGGAGTGCTATATCCTCCTAATTGCGCAAAAGACTCGACATCTTTTGCTTTCAGGTAGTTTTGCATGACAAAGTAGCGGAATGTTTGGCTATACCTATATATAGGTGCATAGAAATTGGCAATCTCTTTCAAGGTATAGTAGCAGTTGAGCAGGAAATACAACTCCGTCTGCTTGGCTTTCAGGAATTCCGCACACAGGAGATCATTGTTGAGGTACATCTTGAGCCCGTTGATAAAAAGGCGTAACGGGAAACACATATCCATGACGACCGGGAGCATGGGAGACTCTTTCGCCAGTTCCAGTCCTTTGTTGAAACGGTCGGTACAAATGTTTTGCGGAGCCTCGAACAGGTAAAGGATGCATTCCGTAGATTCCAGGATGTGGAACTCTACACGTGAACCGATCGGTTGCATGATGAACTGCCCGTCATGAAATACCGTGCCCGGATGCTCGTCGCTGGTTACCCGAACGGAGCCGGATATCAAAAAATAGATCGTATTTTGTGAACACCGTTCTTTCGGGATCATCATTCCTTTCAGGAAAGAACGGTATTTGAATATCTGCTTCTGATAGTGGGAGCAAGAAGAACAGTCTGTATATTTCTGACAGATAAAATCAGACATCCGTGGCTGAATTTAAAGTTTTACCTTTTTGCTTTTACCTTGATTTTCATTATGGAAACGGTCTACGGCTGTGACTACATAACGGTATTTGCGTTTCCCGTCGTCGTAGGGCAGCAGATAGTTCGTCTCGCGTGTGACCGCTACGATCTTGGAAGGATCGTCCAGATTGACCGGCTCCTTGTTTTCGAAGCGGTAAATGACGAAATAGCTTGCCAATTCGGGATTGGTCTTGCTCTGTTCCGCCTGCCAGTGCAACATATATCCCTGGGCTGTCCATTCGGTTTTCAGTTTCTTGACCTCTTGCGGAGCCCGGTTGTGCAGATGGGTATAGGCCGGGATTAAGGCTGGATAGCGGTGGTAGTTCCGTTTCAGGCTGTCGGCTACCCCCTTGTTGTTCCAGAGTATTTCGTTTGCGGGCCAGAAGCAGTTACCTTTTACTTTCGAGAGCGAACGTTCGTAAAGCATTTTGCGGGTGAGCTGGTCTGCTTTCATGGTGCGTGCTACGTCTTGGCCGATATACAGATGCGTGCCTTCCCGTGTCGCGTTTTTGTTCCACCATTGGATCAACGTGATATAGTCGGCTGCCGGATGTCCGATCTCCCAATATATCTGTGGAATGTTATAGTCTATCCAACCCTCTTTTACCCAGTGTGTCACGTCTGCATACAGGTCGTCGTAGTTTTGCAGTCCGTTGGTGTTGCTGCCTGAACCGTCGGGTGTGCTTTTCTTGTTGCGGTAGATACCGAACGGACTGATACCGAATCTTACCCAAGGTTTGGATAACAGGATGGTGCGCTTGATCTCGCGAACCAGCTTGTTCACATTTTCCCTTCGCCAGTCTGCACGTTGTGATGCTTTATATCCTTTGTTCAAACCGTATCTCTGAAAACTTTTGTCGTCCGGGAAAGAGATACCCGCTACCGGATAGGGGTAGAAATAGTCGTCCATATGGATCGCGTCTACATCATAACGGCTGACGATATCCCGTACCACGCGACAGATGAACTGCCGGCTTTCCGGTAATCCCGGGTCAAACAGGATTTGCTTGTTGTAGGTTACGAACCATTCCGGATGCTTATTATATATATGTGAATCTGCAAAACGGGTATTCCCGGCTGTGCTTGCCCGGTAAGGGTTCAGCCAAGCGTGAAATTCCATATTCCGCTTGTGGCATTCTTCGATCAGGAAAGCCATCACGTCGAAGTCTCCGTCCGGGGCGAGCCCCTGCCTGCCGGTGTAGAAACGGCTCCAAGGTTCGATATCCGATTTATAGAAAGCGTCGGCTTCCGGGCGTACCTGGAAGATGATAGCGTTGATCCCGCATTTTTGCAGATAGTCGAGTTTGCGGATAAAGTCTTTCCGCATTTGTACGGGTGTCATATCCTTGTATTCTCCCTGGAAAGCCGTCTGTATCCAAGCTCCGCGAAATTCCCGTTTCGCTTCTTTTCCAGTCGGTTGCTGCGGTTTTTGTTGTGTCGTCTTACATGACGTTACTGCTCCAAGCAGCAAGATCAGTAACAGACGAAGGTATTTTGCCATCATGAAGTCTGTGAGTTTGAGATTCTTTTGTTTGTTGTCCTATACACTTTGTACAAGCCGACACAAAGATAATAAAAGTTTAAAAGCCTCTATCTTTTTTATGTTATAAACAATGGTTTTGGAGATAACGCTTGATAAAAACTTATTTGAAAAAGCATTTTTGAAAACATATAAATCAATATAGAAAACAGAAGCGAGGATAATCTTATTACTTTTACCGCCGGAATCTTAAAAGAACAGATCATGAGGAAACCTCTGCTTAAAATACTGCTTTGCCTTTCACTATTGTCCCCTTTTACGGGGAGTGGCCAAGATCAAAATGTGCTTGAATCCGGCTTCGTGAATCCGGAGAAGCAAGTACAGACTTCCGTTTATTGGTATTGGATTTCTGGGAATATCTCGGAAGAAGGGGTGAAGAAAGACCTGTATTCGATGAAAGAAGCCGGGATCAACCGGGCTTTTATCGGGAATATCGGGCTGGAAGGAATCCAGACGCCTTATAAGACCGTGCCGTTCTATAGTGAAGAATGGTGGAAAATACTGCACGCAGCCCTTAAAACAGCAACGGAATTAGGAATAGAGATCGGCATCTTTAATTCACCCGGATGGAGCCAGTCGGGTGGACCGTGGGTGAAACCGGAGCAGGCGATGCGTTATCTGGCATCGGTAAAGGCGGAAGTCAGTGGAGGAAAACAGGTAGAGGTGATTTTGACGAAGCCGGATAAGGACTTTCAGGATGTAAAGGTGATCGCTTTTCCATCTATCGGGAAGAAAACAACCCGGTTGTCGGCTGCAAATACTAAAGTGACATCTGCTATGTCTTTGCAAAATCTGAACCATTTGGTTGACGGGAATAAGGAAACAGTGATGCTTTTTACGGAAAAAAGCGAAAAGCCGGTGGCGATCGATTTCAGGACGGATCAACCGTTTACTTTACGCAGTTTGCAAATCTTCCCTGCCCGCCAGCCGATTCAAACCAATGCCCGTTTATTAGTAAAAGAGAACGGGGGCTATCGGATGCTGTCCGAATTTAAGATCGACCGTTTCAATGCGAATTTGAATGTCGGCTTCGATCCATATGCTCCGGTTGTTATCTCTGTCCCGGAGACGACGGCAAGCGAGTTTCGGTTGGAACTGGCTAACACGGCATCCGGTACGGGATTGGGAGAGGTCGAATTCTTGTCCCTTCCTGCTGTGGAACGTTATCCCGAAAAGACATTAGCCAAGATGTTTCAGACTCCGCTTCCTTATTGGCATGAATACCAGTGGCCGGTACAACCGGAAGCGGGTGATCCCTCCCTGGTCATCGATCCGGGGAAAGTATTGGATATTTCTGCTTTCTTGCAAGGAGACCGCCTTGTCTGGAAAGCTCCGGCGGGAGAATGGACGATCCTGCGTACCGGTATGCTCCCGACGGGTGTGACGAACAGCCCGGCCGATCCCGAAGCGATCGGACTGGAGATAGATAAGATGAGCCGCAAGCATGTAGAAGCGCATTTCGAGGCTTTCATGGGTGAAATATACCGTCGTATTCCGGCTGAAGACCGTGCTTGCTGGAAAGTAGTCGTACAAGATAGTTACGAAACGGGCGGACAAAACTTTACCGACGATTTCTTGTCGGAATTCCAGGCGCGTTACGGTTATGACCCGTTACCGTTCCTTCCCGCTTATGAAGGATATGTGGTCGGGAGCGAGGATCGTTCCGACCGTTTCCTTTGGGATCTGCGCCGTCTGATTGCGGATAAAGTCGCATACGATTATGTCGGCGGCTTACGGGAGGTGTGCCATAAATATGGCTTGACGACCTGGTTGGAAAACTACGGGCACTGGGGGTTCCCCGGTGAGTTCCTGCAATATGGCGGACAATCGGACGAGATAGGAGGCGAGTTCTGGAGTTTTGGCGATTTGGGGAATATCGAGAACCGTGCCGCCTCTTCCTGCGGACATATTTATGGAAAGCAGAAGATTTCGGCCGAATCGTTCACCAGCGGCGGGACGCCTTTCAGTTGTTATCCTGCCATGATGAAACAGCGTGGCGACCGTTTCTTTACGGAAGGAATCAATAATACGTTGTTGCATGTCTATATCTCGCAGCCTTCGGAAGAACGGGAGCCGGGGATGAACGCCTGGTTCAGCAGCGAATTCAACCGGTTGAACACTTGGTATCCGCAGATGGATTTGTTTACATCCTATCTGAAACGAGTCAACTATATGTTGCAACAAGGCTTGAATATTGCCGATGTCGCTTATTTCATCGGCGAAGATGCTCCCAAGATGACCGGTATCGTAGACCCTGAACTGCCGAAAGGCTACCAGTTCGATTATATCAATGCCGAGGTGATCGAGCGAGACCTCTTTGTCAAGGACGGTTTACTGACGTTGCCTCATGGCACTCAATACCGGATACTGGTACTTCCGAAGCTTGAAACCATGCGTCCCGAACTGCTTGCCAAGATCGGGAAACTGATCGAAGACGGGGCGGTTGTCTTGGGGCCTGCTCCGAAACGTTCGCCGAGTGGCGAATCTTTTCCGATGGCTGACAGGCAGGTTAAGAAATTGGCCGACGAATTATGGGGCGGTCTGGACGGGCGGAACGTGAAGGCTGTTAAAAGAGGAAAAGGTGAGTTGTTGTTGGGCATGACGATGGAAGAGGCCTTGAAGCATATCGGTTGTGTACCGGACTGCGGATTGCCGGCGGATGCTCCGGTTCTCTACGGACACCGTTCTGCTGGAGATGCCGAGATCTATTTTGTCTCCAACCAGAAAGACGAGACGGTCGAGATCAGTCCGGAATTCCGTATCCGTTCAAGGCAACCGGAGTTATGGGATGCGGTAACCGGCCGTATTCGTATGCTTCCTGCTTATGAAGAGACAGCTACGGGGACAGTTGTTCCTTTGAAGTTGCATCCTTATGAGAGTGCTTTTGTCGTGTTCCGCCGGCCGGCCGTAAAGGCTGAGGGAACGGAACTGGAATTGAACTATCCGGTTCCGCAGACGCTTGTCCGCCTGGATGCTCCTTGGAGAGTCTCCTTTGAGGAAAAGAGAAGAGGACCGGCAGTTCAAACCTTTGCCCGCCTGGAAGATATCAGCAAGAACGAAAATCCCGATATCCGCTATTATTCCGGTACGATTTGGTACGAGACGGAATTTAAATTGAAAAAGAAACCGGAAGGCGAATTGTATCTGAATCTGAACGATGTCGGGGTAATGGCAAAAGTGAAGATCAACGGTCAGTATGCCGGGGGCGTTTGGACGGCTCCCTACCGGGTAAATGTAACGGATTGGGTTCGGAAAGGGAAGAACAAAGTCGAGATAGAGGTCGTTACCACTTGGATGAACCGTTTGATCGGTGATAGCGGTTTGCCGGAGTCCGAACGAAAAACCTGGACACCCTGCAATAGCTGGAAGCCTGCTGATACGTTGCAGAAATCCGGCCTGATCGGCCCCGTTTATATAGAAAGTGTGAATTGATTGTTTCCGAATGTGAATGCCAGCCGTTTGCTTGGCGAAACGGCAATCCTTTTTTACCTTTGCAATGTTTATATGGGGGGTGTCAAAATCCCCTTGTCCCTGCGCTTGACGCGGAGCCGCAAAAGAGCAAGCCTTATCAATCAGATGTTTATATGACTGGCTTTAATGCGATCCCGCGTCAAGCGCGGGAACAGGATAGTTTTGACACACCCCCCCCTATATGTCATGCTGATAAATCATTGTTATGTCCGAAAACAATTCTATATTCATCAAGGGAGCTCGAATCAATAACCTGAAAAATATCGATGTCGAGATTCCCAGAGATAAACTGGTCGTTATAACCGGCCTTTCCGGTAGTGGAAAATCATCATTGGCATTCGATACGTTGTATGCGGAAGGGCAGCGCCGCTATGTGGAGAGCCTTTCGGCCTATGCACGCCAGTTTCTGGGGCGTATGAGCAAGCCGGAGTGCGACTATATCAAAGGCATTCCCCCCGCCATCGCTATCGAACAGAAGGTGAACACCCGCAACCCGCGCTCGACGGTAGGAACTTCTACGGAGATATACGAATACCTTCGGCTCTTGTATGCCCGTATCGGGAAAACCATCTCTCCCGTGTCCGGGATGGAAGTGAAGAAACACCAGGTAAGCGATATTGTGAAAGAAGTCTTAGGCTACCCTGCCGGAACACGCTTTGCCGTATATGCTCCTGTCGTCCTGCCGGATGGGCGTGGCATCAAGGAGCAGTTGGAAATCTTGCAAAAAGAAGGCTATACCCGTTTGTCCATTGGCGAGACCGTTTACCGGATCGGTGAAGTATTGGCGGATGACACATTGCTTTCCTCCCCGGTGATCGAACTGTTGATAGACCGTCTGGTCGTATCGGATGACAAGACATTGAAAAGCCGTCTTGCCGATTCCGCCGAAACGGCTTTCTTCGAAGGGCACGATACTTGTATCATCCGTATCTACACATCCGAAGGAACAGTTGTAAAAGAATATTCCAAGAAATTCGAGGCTGATGGTAGGGTGTTCGAGGAACCGACCGATATGATGTTCAGCTTTAATAACCCGTTAGGTGCTTGCCCGACTTGCGAAGGTTTCGGGAAGGTGCTTGGTATCGATGAAAATCTGGTCGTGCCGGATAAAAGCCTGTCCGTTTTCCAGGGAGCGGTAGTCTGCTGGAAAGGTGATGTGATGGGAGAATGGCTGAAAGAGTTTATTGTGAAGAGCGAGAAATATAACTTCCCGATCCATCGTCCTTATTACGATCTGACGCAAAAGGAGAAAGACTTGCTTTGGCACGGTGCCCGCGGACTGCACGGCATCGACGACTTTTTTAAGTTTGTGGAAGAGAACCTTTATAAGATACAGTATCGTGTGATGTTGGCACGTTATCGCGGAAAGACCGTTTGCCCGACTTGTAAAGGGTCCCGCCTGCGTCCCGAAGCCCTCTATGTAAAGGTAGGGGGAAAGGATATTGCGGAACTGGTTACCCTTCCGATCACGGAAGCAAAAGCCTTTTTCGATCACCTTCAACTTGACGAGAACGAGGCATCCATTGCCAAACGTTTGCTGACGGAGATCACTAACCGCCTGCAATTCCTGTTGGATGTGGGGTTGGGCTATCTGACGCTTGACCGCCTGTCTTCCTCCCTTTCCGGAGGAGAAAGCCAGCGTATCAATTTGGCGACCTCTTTGGGGAGTAGCTTGGTCGGGTCTCTTTATATATTGGACGAGCCGAGTATCGGGCTCCATTCTCGCGACACTGATTTGCTGATCAAGGTGCTCCGGCAATTGCAGGCATTAGGTAATACGGTGGTCGTGGTGGAGCATGACGAAGAGATTATCCGTGCGGCCGATTACATTATCGACATCGGTCCGAAGGCCGGTCGCCTAGGTGGGGAAGTGGTCTATCAGGGTGATGTGGACGATTTGAAAACCAGTAGCAACAGCTATACCGTCCGGTATCTGACGGGAGAGGACCAGATAGAAGTGCCCCTTTATCGTCGTCCCTGGAATAATTATATCGAGGTGAAAGGTGCCCGTAAAAACAATTTGAAAGGGATTGATGTGAAGTTCCCTTTGAATGTGATGACAGTCGTAACAGGTGTCAGCGGTTCGGGTAAAAGCTCGCTCGTGCGTGATATTTTCTACGAAGGTGTCAAGCATTATTTAGATGAGGCTGCCCGTTTGATGGTTGACTGTTCCGGCTTGGAAGGCGATATGCACATGATCAAAAGCATCGAGTTCGTCGACCAGAACTCCATCGGCAAGAGTTCCCGTTCCAACCCGGTGACCTATATCGGAGCCTACGATGAGATCCGTAAACTTTACGGTGAGCAGCCTTTGGCTAAGCAGATGGGCTATTCGGCTGCCTATTTCTCCTTTAATAAGGAAGGCGGGCGATGTGAAGAATGTAAAGGAGAAGGCAGGATCACGGTCGAGATGCAGTTCATGGCTGATATCACCCTCGAATGCGAAACCTGCCACGGCAAGCGCTTCAAACAGGATGTGCTCGATGTCGAATATCACGGTGCGAGTATCTATGATATGCTGGAAATGACCGTGAACCAGGCGATTGAGTTCTTTGGACAATATCCGGGATCACAGGAAAAGAAGATCGTCAAAAAGCTGAAACCCCTCCAGGATGTCGGGTTGGGGTATATCAAACTCGGACAGACTTCATCCACTTTGTCCGGTGGTGAAAACCAGCGTGTGAAACTTGCTTACTATCTGGGCCAGGAGAAACAGGAACCGACGCTTTTCGTCTTTGACGAGCCGACGACCGGTCTGCATTTTCATGATATCAAGACGTTGCTGAAGGCTTTCAATGCCCTGATCGATAAAGGTCATACGGTTGTCATTATCGAACATAACATGGATGTGATCAAATGTGCCGACTATCTGGTTGATCTCGGCCCCGAAGGAGGAAATGCCGGAGGAAATCTGGTTTGCACTGGAACGCCGGAGGAGGTGGCCATGTGCGAGGCATCTTATACGGGAAAATATTTAAAGGATAAACTCTGATAAAAATGGAGAGGAGCGTTAGTAAAACACGTCTGTTACGATAATTCGAGGAGGGTGTGTCAATTTGATATCACTGGACGCAGATGACGCAGAACACACAGACGGACGCAGATTTATTTTGCTGATAATTAATAATATCTGCGCTCGTCTGCGTTGTCTGCGTCCCATGAATACCGATATTTGACATACCCTCCTCAAACTATGTCTGAATTAGTAAGCAGGATTTTGTTTCGACTATTTTATTTTTTGCTCTTTTCCTGCTCTGCAACCTGATGAACGCGGTCGGCAACATATTCTACTTTGTCCAAGCCTGCGTCTTTCAGGTTCATCGCTTCTTCTTTTGCCTTTGAAGCAAGGTGGTGGAGGTTTGCGTGGAGGCAACGGAATTTACCATCATCTTCCATTTTGCGGAGTACATAACCTGTGACAACTCCGACTACCATACCGATTAATAAATCTTTCATACCATTACGTTTTTAAATGATTACTACTTTAGAAACTGTTTCTTAGTTTTGTTCCCTCAAAACAAGAGGTAAATCCGTATTGTTTCGGTTTTTAAAGTATTTATAGGTATTGCGGAATTGTTTAGGTAAAAAATATACGGCAACCCGTTTCTTTCCGCTGAAAGAGGATTGCCGTATAAAAGTTAGGAATAAGGTCCTGGTGATTTCTTCGCGTCTTCAAAATAAGTAATATAAGTGTGTGTTTCTCTTTTTCTTCAGACAAAGGTAGAAGGGAGATGTTACAAAACTGTTACAGTGGGTGTACAGTTTTGTTAAAAAACTTTTGCTAAATAGAGAATTGCCATTGCAAGGGCCTTAGCTATGAAGCCGGAAATCCTTTTGTTTGACGAACCCACAAGCGCCCTTGACCCTGAGCTGGGCGCCGGGGTACTGAGCCTGATTAAGGAACTGTCACAGGAGGAGTATACCATCATTGTCGTGACACATAATATGTCCTTTGCCAGAGAAGTCAGCGAAGAAGTCGTATTCGTGGAACTGTCTCTTATACACATCTGACGCTGCCGACGAAGA
>OJOH01001370.1_pt1 | contig 11282 bp, 9 predicted proteins | sample 1598201 | NCBI WGS metagenome assembly OJOH01 (sample SAMN03922462, study PRJEB24848) | human gut metagenome | isolation source: stool sample | host: Homo sapiens | place: Germany | collected 2009-11 | reverse complement strand
CGGTTAGGCCGGGAGTTTTTTTACAACAGGAAAAACGGTAAAAAAATCTGCCCTGCAAAAATCCGTTTAGCCGCTTTCTTTTTTACTACCCGCCAGCATAAACTGAAAACGGTTCGGCAGCGGAATCTCTCTATATATAAAAGCTCAGAAACGATCAGGGCGGAGAAATAACAAAACTGTTGAAAAAATATCGGAAACAACATTTTTCTGTTGCTTTTTACGGCAGTAAGAATATAAATAGAATACCTTTTGCGGGTATAATTCAATGGTAGAATGAGAGCTTCCCAAGCTTTTAATGCGGGTTCGATTCCCGTTACCCGCTCCAAATTTTCCACACAATCAATGCTGAGGGGATTGAACCCGGGAGGGCCGGAGGCGGTCAAACAGTCCTGTGAACTGTTTGACAACGACGGGCGTAGGTTGACAGCCTGAGCACAAACGGCGGCAGCCGTTTCGGGCGAAGCCGGCAACCGAGCTGCGAGCGGCAGTGCCGCGCATTCCCGTTACCCGCTCCAAATTTTCCACACAATCAATGCTGAGGGGATCGAACCCGGGAGGGCCGGAGGCGGCAGAATTTATATTGTTGACACTGCGTCGGTGCGGGTATAGTCTGATTTTATGAAAAAATGCTTTTACATAACCGCCATTGTCCTGTTTCTGGCGCTTCAGTTTTTTTCCTTAAATCATTTGTATGATTCGGGGCATTTTTTTGTACACGATTCAAACTGCGAGCAATGTCGGTTCCTGGATCAGTCCGGCAGTGCGGGTGTTCCCGACGAGATTGAACCGGAACAAGCTTTCGTTGTTTATCTGCCAATGCCGGAAACGAACGTTTTATCGGTTTATAAGCCGTGTTTTTTCGCCTATTTCGGTCAGGCGCCTCCATACCTGATTTAAATTATGTAAAATTTTGTCGTATCAATAATTTAAATCAGAAAGAAAAATGAATAATTTAAATGTTTACGGCGGTTTGACCGCCATAAATGATTTTCTTAATCCTGAAAATCATTTGACACCTCTTGTCGAATTACCCTCTTCTCTTAATCCGTTTTTGGCTGACGGAATTCATATTTATATCAAAATGCAGACCTTTCTTCCTTTGATGAACGTAAAATCCGTTCCGGCATACGAGATGTTGAAAAACGACGTCCAACCCAAACGCCGATTGGCAGAATCTTCTTCCGGAAATATGGCATTTTCATTGTCCGTCTTGAGCCGCTGTTTTGGTTATGAGAAGACGAGAGCCGTCATTTCGCACGAAACCAACCGGGAAAAGGTGCAGATGCTTTTACTGGCCGGTACGGAAATATGGGTTAATAAAGAACCGATCTGCCCCGACCCGCATTCGGATGAAAGCGGAATCCGCATTGCCGAAAAGACGGCTCACCGCTCCGGCTGGAAAAACCTCAATCAATATGCCAACCCGGATAATCCGGGCGGACATTATGAATTTTGCGGACAGCAAATCCTGAAACAATTAAACAACGACATCCGTATTTTCTGCACCTCTCTCGGCACCACGGGAAGCCTGTGCGGCATTGCCCGGGCATTAAAGAAGAAAACCGAAGCCCGGTGCATAGGTGTGGCAAGGAAACCAAACAATCCTGTTCCCGGTCCGAGGACCTTAAATTTGTTAAAAATGATAGATTTTGACTGGCAGCAGCAGACAGATGACGTTGTCGAAGAAGGGACAGTCCACGCCTATGACCAAAGCATGCGGTTGTGTCGCGCCGGAATCCTTGCCGGTCCGAGTACCGGGCTTGCGCTTGCCGGACTGTTGAAATATCTGCGTCGGGAAAAACTGAAAAACGATTTTGCCGGTCTGAAGAACGGCCGCCCTGAAATAAATTGCGTTATATTGGCCTGTGACTTGCCTTTTCTGTATCTGGACGAATATTTTAAATATCTCCCGCGCAAACGTTTTCCCAAAATCTTTCATCAGGAACTCTTGTCTGCCCGCATTGATTTTCAAAAGCCTCGCCGGCCGCAAACGGAAATTTCCGCCTCGGGAACGATCAAACTTGTTTTTGGCTGCGGTGCCGCCCGTCTGCAGCATAGGCTGAACAACGGAGAAAAAAGCGAAACAAACGCAAAAGCAATCATCATCGACATCCGAAACAAAGAGCTTTTTGCCGGCGGTCATATACCGTGCAGCATCAATATTGAAGAAAACACGCTGCTCAAAACGATGGACGAACGGTCGGAACAGATGCAGGACAAACAAATTGTTTTGGTTTGCGACTATGGCGAAAAGGCGTACTTCTATGCCCGTATCCTGAGGGATAAAGGATATGACTGTCGTTCCCTGCGCGGCGGGCTCGTCCGCTGGTCGGAGCTTAATTATCCGCGTATTTCCGCAACTTGTACGCTCGGGAGATGACGGATTATCCGCTTTTCCGGGATTCTTGTCGGCGGCATACCGTGAAGTATCCGGAACCTGCAATCGCTGCAGTGGCAAAACGTTCGTATTCGCAGGCCGACATCGTTTTATAGAGAGATTGGCTGATAGTAACAACATTATGAAAACGCCGGTCGTCATTATAAGTGGCGTGATGAAGCATGCCGACCGTTTAACAGGCCGTATCGTGGGCTCGGAGATGTGTACAAGAGACAGGTCCTGCTCTCGTCGATGACGGTGCAGGCTCAAAACACGTCCGAACAGAATCGAAAAGAAACGCCGAAAGCCTATTTCAGTCCCAAGCAACTGGCTTCCGCGTTGTCTGCCATCAATGCCGACGACAAACAAGCGGACATATTCCTGGAAGCTTATTTGCAGAAGCTTGACCCGCAGGGACAAATTTCTCCGGGCGATCTGGTTCAGGTTTTCAAGGAATCGGGAATAGACAAAGACGAAGCGGTAAAAATGTCGGAAGTTTTGCTGTCGCCGCAAAAGCAGCCTTCCTCCCGCGGCTATGACTTCGGTTCTTACGATCTCAGTTTCGCCATCGACGGCAACGGCAATCTTTCCTCTTTAATTTTCAACGGTGACAAAAAAATTGACGATCGCGACATTGATGCCGTGCATAAAGCCCGCTGCCGTCACCGCGGGTTGGCCGCGGACGATAACAGTGAACGTTTCCAATCGTCGCAATTGCTCGGCAAAATGTTGGTCCGGCAGGTGATTTTGGAAAAACGGAAAGACGGACGGGCGGTTCCGAACGGCGACAAATTCCTGCAAAATTTTGACAGGGAATTGCAGCAAAACGGTTTGGAAATAGGCCGGGACGGAAAATTGCACGGTATTGAAGCAAGCAAAAACAAACCTCTGCTGACGGAAAAAGACCTTTACAATCAGTATCTGATGAAAAGGCAGCAGGAGATGAAAAAGTTTTACGAATAGGGAATTTGCACTTGCTTCAAACGGCAACTTGTGTTAAGTGATGTTCTCTTAAACAATTATTCTAAAATTTTTTTGCAATGAAGTATCTGAAAATCAATGAACAACTGGAACTGTTGAAAAACAAACGGTTCGACGAGTTAATCGCGTACGCGAAGGAGCACAACCTCAACCAGAGAGTCGTTCAGGCCCTGCTCTCTCAGCTTAAAGAACTGACGGAAGAAAAGCAATCCGCTGTGTCCATTCATTAACGCAGATCAACATGCACCGCTTTTTTGCCGACGGCAAAAGAGCGGTTTTTTTATGGGGCATTTGTTGATAAAGAGTTTATCGGGTTGAATTTTCAACCATCTGCGTTAACATCATACATATCATTTGCTGAGGAGAAGCGACATGGCTACGTTAAAACAGGTTTCGCAGGATTTTGACCGTTGTTTTCGGTACCGGCGTTTTCCTTCTTTCCGGCTGGCTCCTTTGATTATTCTGATTTTTTGCGGACTGGTGTTGCTGGGCAGTTTGTTTTTTGAATTTGATCAGAATGAACTTTTTTATTATCCGACCTGGAAATATTCTCTCTTTATCAAGCTGCTGCCAAAAATTGTGCTTCTCATTTGGATTGTTCGCTACAATATCCGTCATAAGGTACAGATCGCTGATAATGATTATAACAGGTTTTGGTATTTTGTTTCCTTTTTATTCCTGATTCTGTTTTTCGGTCTTCTTTTCTTTTTGTTCAAGGAGTGGGTCGGTTTGCTGGCAAATTTTGCAATAACTTCGCTTTCCGGTAATGTTCTCTCGTTCTTTATTTTTTCGCTGCCGGCAATTATCGTTACCGCCTATTTTCAGCTGGTGATTTCAAACCAGATTACGCTGCTTATCGTCAACACTTTCGGGAGAAGAAAATGAAAAAAATATTAATTGCTTTATCCTTTATTATTTTTACCGCCGCCTGCGGACCGATCTGATGAACAGGTATTTGAGCTGTCTGCGCTTAAACGCCGTTTTGTTCTGCAAAATTTTTACCTGCGGATTCCTCGGTCAAAAGGATTATGCGGAAGGTTATGACAATGTTGCGGAAAATTACGACGACAACTGGCTTTGCCATATCAAGCCATGTACGCAAAACTTTCTCGACAGACTGCCGCCGCTGCAATCGGACAAACCGATTGTCGATCTCGGATGCGGAACAGGCTTTTCAACCGAATGGCTGACAAAACGCTATGATAACCCGGTCACGGGGGTTGACATCTCTGCCGGCATGTTAAAACAGGCCGCTAAAAAAATGCCGCAAACACAATTTGTTCATGCCGACATGCTGGATTATCTGCGGAAACTTCCGGCAGAAAGCCGGGCAATGATCTGCTCGGCATGGGCAATCGGCTATTCCGATCCGAAACGGATTGCCGAAGAAGCCTGCCGCGTTTTGGAAGCGAAAGGCGTTTTCGCCTTCATCGTCAATACGGCAGACACTTTGCCCAGAGTCTTTGACGCTTTCCGACGTACCATGTACAATTATCCGCAAAAGGTGAAAAAACTGTTGTGGCCGAAGTTTCCCAAAGACTTTTCATTCGTTGACGATAAGCGGTTTGAAACGCTTTATCAACATAAGGACAGCATAAAAATCCATCTCCGGGAAGAAGATTTTTCCGACTGGTTGTTCAAAACGGGCATTATGGCCGGTTTTGAAAAAGTATTGGATACGGATCTTTTCAAAAAGGAACTGAAAAAGAGCACCGCGGAACTCTGTCATCGTCACATTATCGGTATTTACAGGAAAAAATGAATGCTTGGAAAATTAAAACAGATAATCATGCTGCTGCGGATTATGGCCACCCCGCAAATAACCCGGCCGCCGCTTTCCGTTTTGCAGGAATTGCGCAAACGGGGCAAAAAGCGCCTGCCTTCCGCCGTTTGGCAGGAAATTGACGATAACCGGAAATTGAAAACCTCAACCTTCGCTTTTGCCCGTGAACTGCTTTCTTCGGAGTGTATTTCCCGTCATGACGGAAAGTATGTTGTCAATTCCTTTTTGCCTCCCTTCCCCGGCCGCGCGTATGAGCGGATGTTTACCAATCTTTTGTCCGGCCGGAAGCTTTCGCCGGTATCCGCTTATATCGCCGTCACCAAGGAATGCCCCTATAACTGCTGGCATTGCAGTTTCAAAGGCCACGTAAAACCCAATCTGCCGACCTCCCGGCAGCTTGTTCTCATTGACGATTTGTGCCGGCTGGGCGCAAGCATCATCGGATTTACCGGCGGCGAACCGCTGCAGCATAAAAACATTGCCGATCTGATAAAACGCGCGGCAACCGGCGGTGCGGCCGTCATATTGTTCACAACCGGTTGCGGGCTTGACGAGGAACGGGCGCGGAAATTGAAAAAAGCGGGATTATGGGCAATATGCTTCAGTCTTGACAGTTCCGAACCGGAGATCCATAACCGGCTTCGCGGCCGGAAAACGGCCTTTGATGAGGTGATGAGCGCCGTGAAGGCGGCTAAAGGCGCCGGTTTGTATACAATGGTTTCTTCCGTAGCCACTCCCCGTTTTATGCAGACGGAAGATTATCGCAATATTTATCAACTGGCGGTTAAACTGAAAGTAAACGAATATCGGATTGTTGAGGCAATGCCCTGCGGAAAGCTGCTTGACAATGATGAAACGGTTATTTCGGCCGAAGACGTCAAAACGCTGCGGGCTTTTCACCGGCAGATCAACAGCCGCTCTCCGCGAACCAAAGTATGCGCATTTAATCAGATAGAGAGTCCGGAACTGTTCGGCTGCGGCGCCGGAACTCAGCATATGTTCATTGACAATGCCGGAGAAGTCTGTCCCTGCGACTTTACGCCTCTCAGTTTCGGTAATGTTGTGCGGGAGCCGCTCGAAACCGTTTGGCTGCGAATGAACGAAGCTTTTACGCTGCCGAGAAGACACTGCTTTATTCAGAAAAACCATCGTCTGATTGCCGAAAAAATCCGTGCCGATAATATGCGGGTGCCGCTTGACGTAAACAGCAGTCTGGAAATCTGCCGGCAATGTCCGTTTGATGAAATGCCGGACTATTTCAAAACGGTATATAAGCAGTAATTGCATTCGTTCGACCCCGGCAAAGCCGTTTTTGCCGGGGTCGACTTTTCGCTTTTTACCGAACGTTTTTATCTGTTTCTTCTGTTTTGTTTCCTGCTGTTTCAAACAAAAAAGGAAAATGCGTTTTTATCTTTTCCTCAAGTTCCCTCTTCTTTTTTTCGTCTTTTATTCTGTCATATCTGTAGCTTAAGACGTTTAACAGACTGTCATTGTTCAGACAGCTGCTGCCGTCATTTTTGGTTACGCTGTAGCCTTCCGCGGTTAAAAGTTCAGCGGCATCATCAAGTGAATGGAAATTTTGTTCTTCCTGCCGTTCTTTTCTTAATTTTGCAAGCTCTTTTTCCTGCCTTTTGTTCAAGGCGGATTTCTGTTCCAGTTCGTTTAATATCTTTTCATATTTTGCAATATGTCTGCCGGCAGAGATGTTTTTCCCCTTAATCAGTTTATCCATTTGTTTTACCAGAGCCCGGCAATTTTCCTTCCACTGTTTTTCGTTAAGCCCCGAAACGTTTTCCAGTTTTTCCGAAAATCCGTCTTTGTCAAATTTTTTGGCTTTGGCTGCGGTTAAAAGCGTGTTTCTTACGGTCATGTTATGTTCCTCCCTATTGTAAAATACAAAAAAATTGTACTACATTCAATAATATTGTAAACCCGGTTCTCAAAGCTTTCGCGAATCTCCCGATTTCTCTCGCCCGGACAAAGATACGCTTATGGCAAAAAAAGCCCTCACGGATGAGGGCTTTTTTTATCTGGGGCGAAAGATGAGACTCGAACTCACGACACCCGGTACCACAAACCGGTACTCTAACCAACTGAGCTACTTTCGCCATTGTCTTGAAAAGACTTTTACAAAATCCGCGGCAGAAAGTCAAGCGAAAAAAACAACAAAACGAAGTTTTGATAAAAAAATAACACAACAAACCGTTGTTATCGGTGGAACAGTTTGTCAATATCCTTTAATTTCAATTCGATATAGGTCGGACGACCGTGATTGCACTGGCCGGAATTGGGGGTTTGTTCCATTTCCCGCAGCAAGTGGTTCATTTCCGCCAGGTTGAGGCTGCGCCCTGCCCGTACGGAACCGTGGCAGGCCATAGTGGCGACGATATGGTTCAGTTTTTCCGTCAAAGCGAAATCGCTGCCCCATTCCGCTATCTGTTCGGCCAAATCATGAACCAGCTTTTGTGTGTCGCAGTCTTTGATTAAGGCCGGAATTTCCCGGACAATTACCGCCGAAGGGCCGAACTCTTCCACCGACAATCCCAGCTGGTCAAGATTTTCCGCATTTTCCAGCAGGCGTTGTTTGTCGCAAGCGTCCAATTCGACGATTTCGGGAATCAGCAGCATCTGGGTTGCCGGTTTGCGCCCCTCGTTCAGGGCTTTTTTCATTTTTTCCATCACGATCCGTTCGTGGGCGGCATGCTGATCGATCAAAACGATGCTGTCTTCGGTTTGGGAAATGATATAGGTGTTGTGAAACTGTGCTTTTGCCTGTCCCAAAACGCCGTCAGCATCCGCATAACGGCTGTTGTCGTCTTCTTCCGCACGGACGGAAAACTTTCTTTCCAGTTCCGGCAGCGCCGCCGTGCGCGGGCGGGACGGCAGCGGCGGAAGCGTCCGGCGAAAGGCCGAAGGCGCCGGTTGATGACAGTCGTTTAAAAAGGCCGCTTCCTCTTTGTCGTCGCTCATCAGCAGCGGCGCCGTCAAAGACGCATTTTCCAGGCTGTCCTGCAAAAAACTCTCCAGGTTGGCCGGTGCTGCCGTCTGCCGGCTGCCGGCCGTAAGAGCGTTGCGGATTGCGCTGACCAGCAGGCCGCGAACCGCAGCGCCGTCAAAAAAGCGCACTTCGGCCTTGGTCGGATGCACGTTGACGTCCACATAGTCGGGATCAACGTCAAAGAACAAGGCGCATAACGGATAGCGGCCGATTTCCAACACTCCCTGATAAGCGCCTTTAACGGCGCCCAAAAGCAGTTTGTCGCGTACCGGCCGGTTGTTGACAAACAGATACTGAGAAAGGGAGTTGGCCTTGTTGTAAGTCGGCAGACTGACGTAGCCGCTGATGCGGAGATGATCACGTTCGGCATTAATCAGGAGAGAATTTTCACCGAATTCGCGTCCCATAACGTCGCTCAGGCGTTTCAGACGGGCGTCGAACAATTCTCCCTGACAGGCGTTGAGACTGATCTTTTTCTTTTGTCCGTCGATCAGGTAAAAAGAAATCTGCGGGTTGGCCAAAGCAATCCGGTTGACGATGTCAACGCATTGCGTAACTTCGCCGGCAGCGGTTTTCAAAAATTTGAGCCGGGCCGGCGCGGCATAAAACAAATCGCGCACTTCCACCCGGGTGCCGGCGGCGGAGGCTGCGGGAACAGGAGACTGTTTGACTCCGCCGTTGACTTCCATCCGCCAGCCGTTTTCCGCCTGCCGGCTGCGGGACGTGACGGACAACCTGGCAACGGAGGCGATGGAAGGCAGCGCCTCGCCGCGGAAACCGAGATAACCGATGTGGAACAAATCGTCGTCCGGCAGCTTGGACGTTGCATGCCGCTCAACCGCCAGTTCAAGATCTTCCCGCGCCATGCCTTTGCCGTTGTCGGCAACCGCAATCAGCGACTTGCCGCCGTCCACCAGCGTTATTTCAATCGAAGACGCGCCGGCGTCAATGGCGTTTTCAACCAGTTCTTTGACCACCGAAGCGGGACGCTCGATCACTTCGCCGGCGGCAATCTGGTTAACCAGGGTATCGGGCAGGATGCGGATAGCCATTGCAGCCTCTTTTCGTTATTTGCGGATTTTCTTGATCAGACTGATCAGGTTTCGGGTCGAACTGTCATGCAGACCGGAAGCGTGTCCCTGTAACTCGGGCAAAATGCTCAAGGCCATCTGTTTGCCGAGTTCAACTCCCATCTGGTCAAAGGAATCGATGTTCCAGATGACGCCCTCGACAAACACCTTATGCTCGTACATTGCCACCAGCATACCCAAAGTGTAAGGATCTACCTTTTTGATGACGATGGTGTTGGTCGGACGATTGCCGGAGAAGAATTTAAAGCGCTTAAGACGGCTGACTTCGGCCGCGCTTTTGCCTGCTTTTGAAAGCTCTGCCGCCGCTTCGGCAACGGTTTTGCCGCGCATCAGCGCTTCTCCCTGCGCCAAAGCGTTGGCGACCAGAATTTCGTGATGTTCGCCGATTTCGTTATGGGAAATGGCGGGAACGATCAGATCCAGCGGCACGATCCGACTGCCCTGGTGCAAAAGCTGGAAAAACGAATGCTGTACGTCGGTGCCGGCGCCGCCGAACAAAACCGGACCGGTGGCATATTTGACGAACTTGTTGTTTTCGTTCACCGATTTGCCGTTGCTTTCCATATCAAGCTGTTGCAGATAACTCGGCAGATAGCGCAGGTCCTGATCGTAGGGAACGACGCAATGGCTGCCGAAACCGAAAAAGTTGTTGTACCAAACGCCGAGCAGCGCCAGAATGACCGGAATGTTCCTGTCAAACGACGTATGACGGAAATGCAGATCCATTGCGTTGGCGCCGTCGAGCATTTTCTCAAAGTTTTCCATCCCTACGGCAAGGGCAATCGACAAGCCGACCGCCGACCACATCGAATAGCGGCCACCGACGAAATCCCAGAATTCGAACATGTTGTCGGTGTTGATGCCGAATTTTTCCACTTCTTTCGCGTTGGTGGAAACGGCGACGAAATGTTTGGCAACCGCAAACTCGCCCAAAGCGTCGATCAGCCATTTGCGGCAGGTTTTGGCGTTGGTCAGGGTTTCTATGGTGGTAAAAGTTTTGGAAACGATGACAAACAGGGTCGTTTCCGGATCAACCTGACTTAAAACGTCTTCGCAGGCGGATCCGTCAATGTTGGAAATAAAATAACATTTTATGTCTTTTGCCCAGTATTCTTTCAGTGCGGCGGCGGCCATTACCGGCCCCAGATCGGAGCCGCCGATGCCGATGTTGACGATGCTGGTCAGCTTTTTGCCGGTGGCGCCTTTAAATTCGCCGTAACGGACCGCGTCGGTAAATTTTTTCATTTTTGCCAGCACGGCGTTGATCTCGGGCATCACGTTTTTGCCGTCGACATATACCGGCGTGTTCTGACGATTGCGCAAAGCCGTATGCAAAACCGCCCGGTTTTCGGTAATATTGATTTTTTCGCCGGTAAACATCGCTTCGATTTTGTCGCGCAGCTTTACTTCGTCCGCCAGTTCCAACAGGTATTGCAAGGTCTTTTCGTTAAAACGGTTTTTGGAATAGTCCAGATAAAGCGGTCCGAGCTCAACGGCATATTTGGATCCGCGTTTGGCATCAAACGCAAACAGGTTTTTCATTTCAACGTTCTTAAAAAAGCGGTAATGAAGAGCCAGTTTCTTCCATGCTTTTGTTTTGGTAACGTTTTTTTCCATTTTTATTTCTCCCAGTCTGATTTGAAATTTCCGAGTCCGATGATCTTGAGGTTATTCGGCGTAAAATAGCGTGCGGCCGCACGGTTGACCTCGTCAAGCGTCACTTCGGAAACGTAGCGGTTGCGTTCCTGCAAAAAATCAATGCCGAGTTTTTCCTTCTGCATGTAAACAAGCATCTCGGCAATGGCGGAAATGTCGGCAAAACGCAGATTGTAGGAAGCGATCAGATAATTTTTCGCTTCTTCCAGTTCTTCGGCGGAAACGCCTTCGGCGCCCATTTTGTTCCACTCTTCGTTGAATATTTCCATTACCCGGTTAAAATTGCCGGACGTTGAAGAAAAGCCGCCGACAATCATTTCCGTTTTGTCGGAAACGGAAAGCCCGGTATAAACGCCGTAGGTCAGCCCTTCCTTTTCGCGGGCCGCAAGATTAAGG
>OJOH01001348.1_pt1 | contig 11435 bp, 6 predicted proteins | sample 1598201 | NCBI WGS metagenome assembly OJOH01 (sample SAMN03922462, study PRJEB24848) | human gut metagenome | isolation source: stool sample | host: Homo sapiens | place: Germany | collected 2009-11 | reverse complement strand
CGAGATTGCCTCTTGTCTCGTGGGCTCGGAGATGTGTATAAGAGACAGGTTCTGCTTAAATATATTAAACAATCCAATGATACCTATGATGCCATATACATGATTGCCGATGTATGCGGCGCAAACGGTTGCGGCTCAATGTATTCTGTTTTATCCAGAGATGCCGTTGCAACGCGAGTCAAGATAACAGTTGAGGAATACGTTCAGTTTTTGCGGCGGTCTTTGGATAACAAAAAATAGCATATTTAATACCTGCTTGTTCTCGGAAACCAGCCGGGAAAATTGTCGCAATTTGGACGCTCATTAAGAAATTCCCGGCGGCGGCGAATGATATTTTCTGCCACTTTGTCCGTGTCACCGGCATCGGCTGCGGCATTTAATGCTCCGATGCTTTCAGAACCAAAAACGCCATCCTTTTCCACATTATAGCCGCTGTCAATGAGACCATCCTGTATAATGTTGGCAACATTCTTAGGGCTTGTCATGACGTGCATGTCAAAAATAATTCTGGCTAATCTGTCGTTTTCAATATTATGTATCCTGTATTTCTGATAAAAATCCTGAAAATATATATTTCTTGCCTGATCAACTGTTAGATTTTTTACATGATCCGGATATCCCAAATCCGGATGTCGGCTTGTATAACTTTGCAACGTGCTTTGTGTAATACCGTAGTTAGTCGGCTGCTCAATTTTTCTGGGATTATCTTCATATCCACCCTCTTCTCCCAGCGTATTTCGCAACACCATCTCAAATTGGCTGCCGTCTTCATTATAATTATGATGTGCCAAAGAACGCCATTCATTTCTTCTGTTTACACTATTTTCATCTTCCGGTTGAGCAGAAGCAAAAGCCATCGGTTCGCAAAAACGTCTGTTTGCTCGTTTAGGATACACCGCCGCTTCCCTCAGTTCTTCACGGTCATCATCATACTTGTAATAAACATTTTCCGTTTCTCCGGTTTGCGGATTTTTCCGCTTAACCGGTATTTCTCCGTTAAAAATGCCCCGCAGATAATCGCCTGTTTCGCTCATTTTATTTTCTCCCCCTTTTACGAATTACAAAATATGTATTAACATATAATGTATTTAAAGTCAAGAAAATTTACATTTCCCCGCTTGATTTTGCAATTAACCGCAGTATGATGAAAAAAAATCAACCCGGAGGCCGATTTATGAAAATATTTGCCGTTATCTTATCCATCCTGCTTTTTACTGCCAACGCTTTTGCATGGCCGAAAAGTTATCACCCCGTTTCGTTCAGCGATGAAATAATTCAAAAAGACGTTGACACTTACAACGCAGAAATGAAAAAATGCGACCAAACCCTTGACAAGGATACGAAAGCCGCCAAAAATACAGAACAAATGATCAAGAGCAATCAAAATGTCGTTTCCTGTTATGAAAATATCATTCATCAAATTATCACGAAATATTATTCGGAATCTATACCGGAACTGACAGAATCCCATACTAAATATATCCAACAAATCAATGAGATGTATGATTACATGTATACGACTGCCGACGAATGCGGTAACGGCGGCTGCGGTGAAAAAAATTTACTTTTATCCAAAACCGCGGTTGCAAAAGCCGTCAGGGCAATGCTGGAAGAATATGTCATGCTTTTGAAACTGACAACTTCCTAGAGAAAATAACTTTTGCCGCAATCTTTTATCCTTTCGGCATGCGGTCGGTTTGCAAAAACCGATCGTGATTTTTATATAAAAAATTTTCCCCTTCTGATTTTGCCGCCTGAAAATCCGACCGGGAAAAAACAGCGGGCAGACATAAAAAACGGCCGGGAAAACATCCCGGCCGAAACTCAAATCAGGAACAAAGATTAAATATCCAGATTGACCACGTTCAGAGCATTTTCCTGGATAAACTCCTTGCGCGGTTCAACCACGTCGCCCATCAGGGTTGCAAACACCTGATCGGCTTCGTCCAGATATTCCGCCTTAACCTGCAACAGGGAACGCGCTTCCGGATCAAGAGTGGTTTCCCACAGTTGTTCGGGGTTCATTTCGCCCAAGCCTTTATAACGCTGGATGGTGATGCCTTTGCGCCCCATGGCCATAATTGCGTCGACAAAAGAAACCGGCCCGTAGATTTTCTTTTCTTCTCCCAGTTTGGGTGAAATCAGGCGTTGTTCGGCACTGTAGTTTTCATGCAGAAAAGCCTTCATCTCGTTCAAAACCTTGGCTTCCGGACTTTCAAAAACGGAACTGCCGACAACATGCTTTTCTTCCACGCCGCGGAGTGTGCGATGGAAATTGAGCGAACCGTCGTCCAGCCGGTCGGCCTTCCAGCCCTTGTCGTATTCGGCTTCCATGCTGTCGAGTTTGACCGCCAACGCTTCGGCCAGAGTTTTCTGTTTTTCCGGATTTTGCACGACGGCAGGATCAAACATGCCGGCCACCGCCAGCTGCTCGACGATTTTTTCCGGCGCTTTCTTGCTTAAAACGGCGATCATGCTGCGAGCCTTGCGGGTATTTTCCACCATCGAAATCAGGTCGGGACCGGCAATCTGCTCGCCGTCGGCACGTTTCAGAACCGCGTCTTCGCAGCCGCCGCGCACCAGATAGTCTTCCATTTCGTGTTCGTCTTTGATGTAGATGATCGAATTGCCGCGTTTGGCTTTGTAAAGCGGCGGCTGGGCAATATAGACATAGCCGCGTTCGATCAGTTCGGGCATCTGACGATAGAAGAAGGTTAAAAGCAAAGTTCTGATGTGGCTGCCGTCGACATCCGCATCGGTCATGATCACGATTTTGTGATAACGGCATTTGTCGGCGTCGAAGTCATCACGGCCGATACCGGTGCCGAACGCCGTTACCATGGTGCCGATTTCCGCCGAATTGAGCATTTTGTCGAAACGGGCGCGTTCAACGTTCAAAATTTTACCGCGCAGCGGCAAAATCGCCTGGGTTTTGCGGTCGCGTCCCTGTTTGGCGGAACCGCCCGCCGAATCTCCCTCGACGATAAAGATTTCCGACAGAGCCGGATCTTTCTCCTGACAATCGGCCAGCTTGCCCGGCAATGAGGCAATGTCGAGCACGCCTTTGCGACGGGTCAGTTCACGCGCCTTGCGGGCGGCTTCACGGGCGGTGGCAGCTTCGACGATTTTGCCGACGATGACTTTGGCTTCCGCCGGGTGTTCTTCCAGCCATTCCTGCAATTTGGCGCTGACGACGCCCTCAACCACCGGACGCACTTCGGAGGAAACCAGCTTGTCCTTGGTCTGGGACGAGAACTTCGGATCCGGCACTTTGACGGAAAGCACGCAGGTCAGACCTTCGCGCATGTCTTCGCCGGTGATCAGGTTCTTGTCTTTTTTCAGAAGGTTGTTTTCCGCAATATAGTTGTTGACGGTGCGGGTCAGCGCGGCGCGGAAGCCGGCCAGATGGGTACCGCCGTCTTTCTGCGGAATATTGTTGGTAAAGCAGAGCATGCTTTCATTGTAGGCGTTGGTCCACTGCAGCGCCGCTTCGACCTGAATGTCACTGTCGCCGTCGGCGCCGGCAAAAGCGATAACGCTTTCGTGCAGCGGCGCTTTCGACTTGTTGATGTGGTTGACGAACGCGGTCAGACCGCCTTCATAATGCATAACCGCTTCCCGCGGCTCGCTGCCCCGGTTGTCGATCAGTTTGAGATAAACGCCGGAATTGAGGAACGCCTTTTCGCGGATGCTTCTTTCCAGCGTGTCGAAATTAAATTCGGTCATGGTAAAGGTTTCCGGCGACGGCAGGAAGGTCACTTCCGTTCCGTGGCGGCCGTGGGCGTCGCCGACAACTTTCAAATGCTCGACCACGTTGCCGTGGGCAAAGGTAACCACATGCTCGTGCCCTTCGCGCCAGATGCGCAGCTTAAGCCAGGTGGAAAGCGCGTTGACGACGGAAACGCCGACCCCGTGCAAACCGCCCGAAACCTTGTAGGAATTGTTGTCGAACTTGCCGCCCGAGTGCAGCTGGGTCATAATCACTTCCGCCGCGGAAACGCCTTCTTCCTTGTGCATGCCGACCGGAATGCCGCGGCCGTTGTCGCGGATGGTGGCAGAACCGTCGGGATTGAGGATGACTTCGGTTTTGTCGCAATAGCCGGCGAGCGCCTCGTCGATCGCGTTGTCCAGCACTTCGTAAATCATGTGGTGAAGGCCGGTGCCGTCATCGGTGTCGCCGATATACATGCCCGGGCGTTTGCGAACCGCGTCCAACCCGCGCAGGACTTTGATCGAATCGGCATTGTATTCCTGTTCTTCCCTGTCGATTTCGGCTTGTGTCATGTCTACCATAAGTAATCTTCCTTACAATTTATTTTCGATACGTTTTCACTATTTGCAAACATACAGTATTTTCGCGCAAAACCCAAGCGAAAAGTACGAAAAATTAACGCTTTTGTGCATATTTTACATTGTTTCCGGCGGGCTTTTTCAGTGCGCTTCGGCCCAGTTGCCGCCGATGCCGGTATCGGCGACGAAAGCGACGTCGTAACTCACCGCGCCTTCCATCGTTTCCTTAAGCAGGCGCGCCGTTTCTTCCGCCTGTTCCGCCGGCGCTTCCAGCACCATTTCGTCGTGCACCTGCAGCAGAATTCTGGCCTTGAGACCGCTTTCCTTCAGCCGGGCGAAGACTTCGTTCATCGCCTTTTTCATGATGTCGGCGGCACCGCCCTGCAGGGGGGCGTTGATTGCCGCCCGCTCGGCAAAGGAGGCGATCCGCTGGTTCTTGTCATTGATGCCCGGCACCGCGCATTTGCGGCCGAACGGCGTGGTCACGTAACCGTTTTTGCGGGCAAATTCGACGGTCTGCTCCATATAGCGCTTAATCTCCGGCATTTTGGCGAAATAAGCGTCGATGTATTTTTTCGCTTCGTCGTTCGAAATGCCGATCTGTTTAGCCAGGCCGTATTGGGAAATACCGTAAATAACGCCGAAATTGATCGCTTTGGCATGGCGGCGGACGTTGGGCGTCACCTCTTCCCGCGGCAGGCCGAAAACCTGCATGGCGGTCGCGGTATGAATATCAATGCCGGCGGCAAAAGCTTCTTTCAAGGCCTTCACGTCGGCCAGCACCGCCATCAGCCGCAGCTCCACCTGCGAATAGTCGGCGGAAATCAGCCGGCAGCCCGGCCGGGCGACAAAGCAGCGGCGGATTTTCAGGCCGTCTTCGCTGCGCACCGGAATATTTTGCAGGTTGGGGTTAACCGACGACAACCGGCCGGTGTTGACGGTGGTCTGACTGTAGGTGGTATGAACGCGCCCGTTTCCGTCGATCAGCGGCAGCAGAGCGTCGGTATAGGTCGATTTCAGCTTGGCAACCGCGCGCCAGTCGAGAATTTTGGCCGGCAGCGGGTGTTTTTCCGCCATTTTTTCCAGCACTTCCGCCCCCGTCTGATAGCCGCCGCCGGCGCTCTTCTTGCCTTTCAGCCCCAGCTTGCCGTAAAGTATTTCGCCGATCTGCTTGGGCGACCCGAGGTTGAACTCCTCGCCGGCCAGGGCAAAAATTTCCTTTTCCAGTTCGTGCTGACGGTTCTCCAGTTCCGCGCTCAGTTCCTTCAGGCCGGCGGCATTGACCGCCACCCCGTTTTTCTCCATTTCAAACAAGGTGGCGACCAGCGGCCGGTCATAATGTTCGTAAACGGTCGCCATCCGCTCCTGCGCCAGCCGCGGACGCAACACCTCGTGCAGCCGGAAGACAACGTCAGCCTGTTCGCAGGCGTAAGCGGCGGCAATTTCCGGTTCCAGACCGCCGGCACTTATCTTCTGCCGGCCGACGCCGAAAAGCTTGTCGGGATTGGTCATTTCCACCCCGAGAAAAAGGCTTGAAAGTTCCGTCAGGCCATGGCCGTGCGAGGTTGAATCGAGAACGTAGGAAATGACCTCGACGTCGTCATAAGGCGAAAACGCCGTTTCCCCGGTCAAAAAACGGGACAGGAAATGCATATCGCGCTTGACGTCATGGCCGATTTTCAACAATCCCGGATCAGCCAGCAGCGGCTGCAGAAAAGCGGCAACGGCCGCGGCAGACAAACCTTCCGGCCGTTTGCTTTCAGCCGCGGAAAAAAGGTCGAAGGCTTCCGCCTTTTCCGCTTCGGCGGCAAACGGCAGATAAACCGCACGGCCGCCGCCGACGGAAAGCGCCACGCCGACCGCCCGGTCAAAAACCGGGTTGATTCCGTCGGCCAGCACCTTGAAGGCAAAAGCGCCCTTCTCCTCAATCAGCCGCCGCCATTCCGCAAGCGTTTTGCCGTCCGCGGCCAGCCGGTAATCTTTCGTTTCTTCTTTTGCCGGCGCCGCTTCGGGATAAACCTTTTTGCACTGTTCCTCAACCCAGCGAGCCAGCCGCGGCTTTAAGCTGTTAAAGCCGTATTTGGCGGCAAATTCTTCCACCAGAGTCAGTTCGGGACAGCGGCAGGGATAATCTTCCGGCTGTTTTTCCACCGGAACGTCGTCCCGCAGCCGCACCAGAGCCAGCGAAACACGGGCATTGTCAAGGTTGGCCAAAAGCGTTTCCCGCCGCTTGTTCTGTTTGATTTCCCCGGCATGAGCCAGCACCTGTTCCAGCGAGCCGAAAGCGTTGACCAGTTCGGCCGCGATTTTGGGACCGATGCCGGGAACCCCGGGCACGTTGTCGGTGCTGTCGCCCGACAGCGCCTGCACGTCAACCACTTTGTCGGGATAAACGCCGAATTTTTCCCTGACGTCTTCGGGGGTAAAAAACTTGTCTTTCATCGGATCGTAAAACTCAACCCCGGGACGGATCAGCTGCATCAGGTCTTTGTCCGCCGACACGACCACCGCTTCCATGCCTTGTTCGAGCGCCAGCCGCGCGTAGGTGGCAATCAGGTCGTCGGCTTCATAGCCTTCCATCTCCAGATAATTGAGCTTTAAGGCGTCGACCGCTTCGCGGATGATCGGAAACTGGGGGATCAGCTCTTCCGGAACTTCGCGCCGGGTAGCCTTGTATTCGGGGAAGATCTGGTTGCGGAAATTTTCTCTTTTGGCGTCAAACAGCACCAGCGTATAGTCGCAGCCGATTTTGGAGGTGAGCTTCAAAAACATGTTGGTAAAACCATAGACCGCGTTGACCGGCGTGCCGTCCGGCGCATTAAGCGGCGGCAGGCCGTAAAATGCCCGGAAAATGTATCCCGAACCGTCGATCAAACAAATTTTTTTTGCCGTCATTGCCTTTCCTTTCCCGTTTTCGTCTTTTGCGCTCAATATAAACCATCAAAGCCGATAAGCCAACCGGGAAATATACTTATGCTTAACTTATTGGTGACATTTTCCGGTTATAATCGGCGAAAGAATCGCAACCGGGGAAGACAGATGGCAGCAAACGCAAAAGAAGAGAAAAAGGGCGGCAAACGGCAGACGGCCAAAAAAACGGCGGCAAAAAAGAAAACCGGCGGCGGGAAAAAAGTTTCCCGCGGCAAAAAAACGACCGGCGGCTTCCGCTGGTGGAAGCTGCTTTTCTTTGCCGCCCTTGCCGTCGGCGCCGCGCTGGCGTTGTACGTCGGCTATTGCTTTGCCACCCTGCCCGACATTGAACAGGCGGTTTCCCGCACCCGGCAGCCCTCGACTTCGATCATTGCCGAAAACGGACAGGAAATTGCCACCTTCGGCAACGTTTATTCGGAAGTGGTCTATCCCGACGAACTGCCGCCTTACGTCATCAATGCGGTAATTGCCACCGAAGACCGGCGTTTTTATTCCCATTTCGGGTTCGATATCATCGCCTTCACCCGCGCCATGACCGCCAACCTGATCAAGGGACGCTATGCCCAGGGCGGCAGCACCATCACCCAGCAGGTGGCCAAAAACCTGTTTCTGACCCCGCAGAAAAACATCAAGCGCAAAGTTCAGGAACTGCTGATGGCCTTCTGGCTGGAAAGCAAATTTTCCAAAGACCAGATTCTGACCCTTTACCTCAACCGCGTTTACATGGGCAGCGGTACCTACGGAATCGAGGCGGCGTCGCAGAAATATTTTCACAAAAGCTCGCGCGATCTCAACATGCTGGAGGGCGCCGTCATCGCCGGCCTGCTGAAAGCGCCGGCGCGTTATAACCCGGCCGCCGACAAAGAGCGCGCCCTCGAGCGGGCAGCGGTGGTATTGCAAAACATGGTCAACGCCGCCGTCATCACCCCGGAACAAAAGGCCAAAGCGCTGAAAATGCCGATCGGCGCCGGCATTCACGACAAACTCGAAGGCGGCAGGTATTTCGCCGACTGGGTCTATCAGGAAGTAAACGCCTATATCGGCGAACGGGAAAACGACATCAACGTTTACACCACACTTGACAAGAAAATTCAGAAAGCGGCGGAAAGCGCCCTCCGGCAGGCGATTTTTGCCAACGCGAAAAGCAAAAACGTCACCAACGGCGCGGTGGTGGTGCTGGACAGAAACGGCGCCGTAAAAGCGATGGCCGGCGGCATCAATTATGAGAAAAGCCAGTTCAACCGAGCCACTCAGGCGCTTCGGCAGCCGGGTTCGGCATTCAAGACGTTCGTCTATCTGACGGCTCTTGAAGAAGGCTGGGATACCGACGACGAAATCGACGACTATCCGATCACCATCGGCAACTGGAAACCGGAAAACTACAGCAAAAAATATTACGGCACGGTAACCCTGGAAGAGGCGTTCGTCCGTTCGCTCAACCTTGCCACCGTCAACCTGGCGCAAAAACTGCCGTCCGGGGACATTATCCGCACCGCCCGCAAAATGGGCATTTCGACCCCGATCGACGACACCCCGGCAATGGTGCTCGGCAGTTCGGCGGTCAAGGTGCTGGATATGGCGGTAGCCTATACCGCGGTTGCCAACGGCGGGTATGCCGCCTGGCCCTATTCGATCACCGAAATTTACACCCGCGAAGGCTATCCGCTCTACACCCGTCTTTACGACGAAGACGAACGGCAGCGGATTTTGGACGAAGACACGGTTGAAGCCATGACCGAGATGATGGAAAAAGTGATCCTTGAAGGCACCGGCAAAAGAGCGCAACTGCCGTTCTTTGCCGCCGGCAAAACCGGCACTTCGCAGGATTACCGCGACGCCTGGTTCGTCGGCTTTACCGACCGTTACGTGGCGGCGGTATGGGTCGGCAACGACGACAACTCGCCGATGAAAGGCGTCGGCGGCGGCACCCTGCCGGCCGAAATCTGGAAAAAAGTGATGCTGGCGGCGGAAAGCGAGGAGTGACCTTTTTTTGTAAAAAGATATAAATTTAGGGCTTTTATTCTGAAAGTAATTATATATAATCAGCATAAAACAAGAATCGAAAGAGAAGGTAAAGGACAAACAAAATGAGACAAAAACCCGTAATGCTGCTAATTTTGGACGGCTGGGGCTACCGCAAGGAAATTACCCCCGACAACGCGATCGAACAGGGGCATACGCCCAACTGGCACCAGTGCCTGAAAGAATATCCGCATTGCCTGGTACAGACCTCCGGACTGGCCGTCGGCCTGCCGGAAGGACAGATGGGCAATTCGGAAGTGGGACACACCAACCTCGGCGCCGGCCGGGTGGTCATGCAGGACCTGCCGAAGATCGACCTGGCGATCAAAGACGGTTCGCTTAAAAAGAACCCGGTTCTCTTAAAACTGATCGAAAAACTGAAAGAAAACGGCAAAACCTGCCACCTGATGGGACTGATGTCGCCGGGCGGCGTTCATTCTTCCCAGCATCACATCGTCGCGCTGGCCGGCATTCTGAACGAACACGGCATCAAAACCGACGTCCACGCCTTTTTGGACGGCCGCGACACGCCGCCGGAATCGGCTGCCGGCTTCGTCGCCGAATTTGAAAAAGACACCGCCGCCATGGAAAACGTCAAAATCGCCACCGTGGCCGGACGTTTCTACGCCATGGACCGCGACAAGCGCTGGGACCGGGTGGAAAAAGCCTACAACAACATGGTTATGGCCGACGGCAAACGTTTTGCCGACGCGGTCGAGGCGATCAAAGCTTCTTATGCCGAAAAAGTCAGCGACGAATTCGTGGTTCCGGCCGTAATCGGCAACTATCAGGGATTTGAAGACGGCGACGCGGTGCTGATGGCCAACTTCCGCGCCGACCGCGCCCGCGAAATCCTGTATGCGCTGGCCGACAGGGAATTTACCGGTTTTGAACGGAAAAAGACGATTGAGCTGTCGATGGCGGTCGGCATGACCGAATATTCGGTCGATCACAACCGTTTCATGCAGACGATGTTCCCGCCGGAAGCGCTGGTGCACATCTTCGGCGAAGTGGTGGCGGAAAACGGCCTCACCCAGCTGCGAATTGCCGAAACCGAAAAATACGCACACGTCACTTTCTTTTTCAACGGCGGGGAAGAAAAGGAATTCGCCGGAGAATCGAGAATTCTGGTTCCCAGCCCGAAGGTTGCCACCTATGACCTGAAACCGGAAATGTCGGTTTACGAAGTGACGGACCATCTGGTTGACGCCATCGAAAAGCAAAAATTCGACGTCATCATCTGCAATTTCGCCAACGGCGACATGGTCGGCCATACCGGCATTATGGAAGCGGCCCTGAAAGCGGTGGCCGCGGTTGACGAGTGCCTGGGCAGAGTGGTCAAGGCCATCAAAGACGTTGACGGAGCGCTGCTGGTTACCGCCGATCACGGCAACGCGGAAAAAATGGTCGACGAAAAAACCGGCCAGCCCTATACCGCGCACACCGTCGGCGACGTACAGGCGGTGCTGGTCAACGGTCCGAAAGACGTTGCCGCGCTCAACAACGGCAAACTGGCCGACATTTCCCCGACCCTGCTTGACCTGCTCGGCATTAAGCAGCCCGCGGAAATGACCGGCAAATCGCTTTTGGTCCGCAAATAGAACCTGCTTCGGAGACGACCGCCGTTGAAAATACAAACCGCCTTTTTAACTTTGCTTTTAAGCCTGCTGACAGTGCAGTCGGCAGCGGCGGCGGTCGTTTCCCGCAAGGATCTGGAAGCGATCCAGATGCAGGTGGAACAAAAGAGCGTCGAACACAAGCGCCTGCAGGCCCAGGCTGCCAAAATCAGCGTCGAAATGGCGACGGTGAGCAAGCAAATGGTGCAAAAGGCGCGGCAAATTCAAAACACCGAAGACAGAATTTCGGCGATGGAAAAACAGCTGGCGCGGCTGCAAAAAGAACTGAAAACGGCGGAAGACGACTTTATCAAAGAAGACGAAAACCTGATCCAGACTCTTTACGCGCTGCAGAATCTGGCCTTGAAACCGACGGAAGCGCTGTTCGTGCAGCCGCTGACGCCGGTCGAAATCATCAGAAGCGCGATGCTGCTTCGGGAAACGGTGCCGTTCCTGGCGGAAGAGGCCGCCCAGATCCGGGAGAAACTCGACAACATCGCAACCAAGAAAAGCAAGATCGAACAGCAGGTAAAAAAAATCTCCAGCAACAAACTGGCGCTTGAGAAAGAACACCGG
>OJOH01001346.1_pt1 | contig 11451 bp, 8 predicted proteins | sample 1598201 | NCBI WGS metagenome assembly OJOH01 (sample SAMN03922462, study PRJEB24848) | human gut metagenome | isolation source: stool sample | host: Homo sapiens | place: Germany | collected 2009-11 | reverse complement strand
CTCTTCCGCCCGCGCCTTCAACATCCTGTGGAAACGTGCCTATTCCAATTTTACTGAATTTCTGGGCGGCGTCGTTTACGAAGACCCGTGGCTGGCCGGCGGACACAACGGCCTTTCCAACGCCGAGGATCCGACCAAACCGGAAACGCCCTATAACCGCGTTGCCGAACTGCGGCGGCTGATGAACGGCTACGGCCTGACGGAAACGCCGATCATTCTGGCCGGCGGCGTTTGGTCGCTGAAAGACTGGGAAGACTACATCGACAATCCGGAAATCGGCAAAATCGCCTTCCAGTTCGGCACCCGGCCGATGATCACCAAGGAAAGCCCGATCAGCGAAGCCTGGAAAAAAGTGATGCTGCATGTCAAAAAAGGCGACGTCATTTTACAGCGTTTCAGCCCCACCGGTTTCTTTTCCTCGGCCATCAAAAATTCTTTTCTGGCTAAACTGATCGATCGCAAAAACGGCGAAATCGCTTTCAAAACGGAAGCCGACGCGGAATTTTCCCAGCCGCTGAAAATAAGCGACCACAAAACCGTGTTCATCAAGCCTGACGATATGGCCAAAGCCAACAACCAGATCAACGCCGGACTGACGTCGATCAAGGAAACGCCGGATCAGACCGTCGTTTTCATGACCCCGGAAGACTGGGAGCAAATGAAGGAAGACCGCAAAAACTGCGTCGGCTGCCTTTCCCAGTGCCAGTTCTCCACCTGGTCGGCCGTCAGCCCCACCGGTTCAACCGGCCGCATCCCCGATCCGCGCACCTATTGCATCCACAAGACGCTGTACGAAGTCGGACACGGCGGCAGCGTAAAGGACCATCTGCTGTTTGCCGGTCATCAGGTTTACCGCTTTGCAACCGATCCGCTTTACCGCAACGGCTGCATTCCGTCGGTTAAGGAACTGATTGAAAAAATCAAACGCGGCGAATAAGACAAGCCCCCCGGAAACTCCGGGGGGTTATTTTTTTTGCGTTTTCACATTTACGGCTGCAACGGCAGAAAAAGCGAACGTCTCGTTTCGTGCGATATGTTTGTTCTGCCCTCATGCTTTCTTATCCATCCGGCGCACCATAAAAAAACACGGAGAAAAACCTTCCCGACAACGGTATTATGCCCGTTAACCCGTTTGTATCGGAAAACCGCCGGCCATAAACCGCGACGCCGCCATCCGGAGACAACGTTCCCGGCAAAAATACGCCGTTAAAAAGCGACTTTCAGAAGAATCAACCGTTTTCTTTTGAAACACCCCGTACCGACGGCCTCTTTTGCGGCTTTTCGTCAGACAGGCATTCGTCTTCCTCCATCCACACAAAACAACCTTCCCGGCATTTTTGCAAATCGGCATCCCAAACGTAACGATGGGAAGAACAGATGATTTGTGCCCGCACCGTTTCCATATGGGAAGAATAGGCAAAAGAAAGAAAAAGCGCCGCACAAACGGCAAGAACAAGATAACTTTTTCTGCTCAGTCCGGCAACCGTCCAAACGATCAGATAAAGCAAAATCACCGCCATCATAACGACGTAAAGCCACTCGGCCCAATAAGCCAGCTCTTCGCTGCCGGCTATCGGAAAACGGCGCATTTTCCAACCGACCAGCGACCATTCGCCGATTGCCATCACAATAAGCAGAAGCGTAAACAAAAACTTAAAGCCGAACCACAATACCGACAACAGCAGTCCCTCCAAAAACCGCGAACTTTTATATCGCTCCTCAATCGCCATCTTTCCTCTTTCCCTGCAAAGTTTTCATTAAACAACCGATAAAAACTATTTGTAATATTCGCGGGGATTGCGCGGACAACTATCCCATAACGTTTTTCCCGTTTCCGCCCCCCTTTTTCCCCGTAAATTGGCAGTCATATCATCTGATGCATCCTGCAAATCAGCATCCGGCCCCAACGCCTGAAATATTTCTCTGTTTCGGCTTAGATTTATAGCCAACTCACCTTCCGACATACCTCTTTTCGCCGCTTCATAAACAGCTTCTACATTTCCTATAGAACCAGTTTTCTAAAAACTTATTGTTACAATACATGTATATCGCGTATACTGTAAATATATCTCTGTCAAAAAAATAATCTGTTCATAAATTATGATTAAAAAAAATTTTCCCGCATGACGTACATGTACATATGCGGGAAAAAACATCCGTAAAATCTGTATCAGACAACCGTAGAACGAACTTTACCTGCTGACGATAACCATCGCCTCCCGCAAAATTCTATCATTGATCATATAACCGGTCTGCAATTCGGCCACGACGGTGCCGGCGGGTTTTGACTTGTCTTCCACTTCCTGCACCACCTGATGGAAAGCGGGATCGAAAACTTTGCCCATCGGTTCCATTCTGGTAACGCCGAACTTGGCCAGCACTTTGCTCAATTCCGATTCGGTCAGTTCCACGCCTTTTTTCAGCTGTTCGCACTCGCTGCCGCTCAGCTCTTCGGCAGCGGCAAGCGCCCGGTGCAGATTGTCGGCCACGGAAAGAATTTCCTTGGCAAAGGAACTGACGGCATATTTGGAGTTTTTCTCCATTTCCGCGGCGCATCGCTTTTTGGTGTTTTCCAGTTCCGCATACGCGCGCAGATAGTCGTCTTTCAGTTTGGCATTCTCCGCTTTCAAAGCCTCCGCTTCACGGTCGATTTTTTCCGCGGCCGCCTCGATTTCCTCGGTCAGATTTTCGTTGTTTTCCGATGCCTGTTCGCATTCGTTTTCGGAGTTATGCTCTTTTTTATCCTTTTTCATTTTTCCCTCTTTAATTTTTTTGCAAAGCGCGTATATTTCTTATATACAACATTTAATGATTAAAGATAAACAAGTCAAGGGGAGAAGTTTTTATTGCCTTTTTAATTGATTATTAAAACAGACAATATATTCTTTTTTACGATTGATTATTCTGACTACGAGAGAGATGAGAATGAATTCTGTTCCTGCGCCGAAAGCACCCGACAGCGGATTCAAACCGTTGCCGAAAAATTTTAACTTTAAAAAATTTTCCCTGACTTTCAGTGTTGTCAACAATCCCAACCTGACCGAGATCCAGAACCTCGGACGCAGGCAGTGCCTCGGCAAAAGCGAATGGCCGCTTGCGGGAAACGTCAACGCCTGGATGATTACGGCCGAAACCGCGACTTTTATGAAATGGGGCGGGCTCGGCATGGTCGCTTCCGAACTGCCGGAAGCTTTTAACCGCTCTTTTGCCGGCGACGGCGACGTCGTTTCCGTGGTCACTCCGCTATATGCCGGCGACACCGGCAAGAAAAAAGCCCGCCTGGAAGCAGACGTTTATTACGGCGCCGAAAAAAAATCGGTAAAGGTGGAAAAGCTTTTAACTCTCAAAGTGCCTTTTTACGGCAACCGCAGCACGCTGACAAAATACAACGTCGGCGTCTATCGCGGCAGATTTGAAAACGTCGAATACGTTTTTCTGCAAAACGAACGCTTTTTCTCCATCAACCCGCACCCGGACAACAACCCGGCCCAGGACGGCTGTTATATCCGAAACGAATTCGACATCAACGAAGTCGAACGTTTTGCCTTTTTTTCCAAGGCGGTGTACGTTCTGGTCAAAACCCTGTTCGAAAAAAGCAAAACGCCGCTCAAGGCGCCCAACCTGCTGATCGCCAACGACTGGCACAGCGGCGCGCTGGCGGGACTGACCAAATATTTTTCAATCGCTCAACTGGAGGCCGGACTGATCGACGACGCGCTGTGCGGCAGACTGAAAAACCTGCCGGTCGTTCATCTGGCGCACCATCTCGGCTATCAGGGCTGGGACTACCCCAACACCTCGAAAATTCTCAATTCTCTTTATGAAAACACGGCAACCGCCGTTTTCAAAAACGCCAAGGCGATCAAAAACAGCAACCCGCGCACCTGCGACACGCTGATCGTCTACGATTGCTACAATCAGGCTTCCTGCAATTTTCATCTTGCCGACCGGGTGGTAACCGTTTCCAAAAACTATATGGAAGAGGTGTCAAAAGAACTCGATTTCGGCTTTGACTTCCGCGACATTTTGAAAATCCGCAAAGACCACCGCAACTTCTTCGGCATCGTCAACGGCTACGACAAAAAGCTGATCACCCCCAACCCGGACCGGATTGAGGCGATCAACCGCTATTTTGCTCCGTTTAGTTTCAAATTTTACGATGAAAATCATCTGGAAGCCAAGCTGGAAAACAAAAAGGAATTTATCCGCCTGATTTCCAAAATCGCTTCCGATCCGGACTTCAAGCAAAAAGTGATTCCGCTGGTCGACACATACCGTTTCAACGACCTGAGCAAAAAGATCAAAAACATTGAGCATACTCCGATCGTCTGCGCCACCAGCCGGCTGGTCGAACAAAAGGGCTATGACATCGCCGCTCAGGCCATTACCAACCTGTTTAACCGCTTCGGCGCTCTGAAAAACATCGAAATGCCGATATTCCTTCTGGGCGGCGCCGGCGACAGCAAATATTTCGAACATCTGACCAATCTTAAAGACCGGGTGATGGAAAAAAATCCCAAATGCGGCGAACGCATCTTCGTTTTCCGCGGCTATCAGGACGACTTTGCCTATGCCATTCAGATGGCTTCCGACTTTTACATGATGCCCAGCCGCTTTGAACCCTGCGGGCTGACCCAGATGGAAGCGATGGCCAAAGGCGCGCTGCCGGTTGCCATGTCCACCGGCGGATTGGTTGACACCATCGAAAACGGCGTCGACGGCTTCCGCACCGAAGTGTTCTTCTCTTCTCACAAGCGCCGCGTCTACGGCAACAATCTGACCGCCCAGCGTTTGAAAAACAACACCAACGCCTATGCGGAAACGCTGTGCAAGGCGCTGGAAACGTTTTACTGCCACTTTGACAAGATTCGCCGGATGACGGTAAACGCCATGCGCAAAGACTTCAGCTGGGACGTTGAAGGCGGCAGCATCTACAAATACCGCCAGTTGTTTAAAACCGGACACCTCTGAACCGCGTCAAGTTATCAAGACGGACTTTTTTTAAGCTTGTGTAATCATGTTTTAACGAATATGGTAATAACATAAGCGCATACACAATCATTTTAGGAGGATGAGCATATGGGCGATACTTCTGTTGCAACGCAGGTAGCCACCAAGTGGCGCAAAAAGAGGGGGTCGCTGATTATGGCGCTCCACGAAATCCAGGACATAAAAGGTTACGTTCCCTGGGAAGACGCGCTTGAAGTGGCGCAGGCGATGAACATTCCGCTGGCCAGAATTTACGAAGTTCTTACCTTTTACAACTTTTTCAAGCTGGAAGCTCCCGGCAAGGCGGTTATCTCGGTATGTACGGGAACCGCCTGTTATTTAAAAGGCAACGACAAGGTTCTGGAAGAATTCAAAAAAGAACTCGGCATCGGCGAGGGAGAAAGCACCCCCGACCGCACTTTCCACCTGCAATGCGTCCGCTGCGTCGGCTGCTGCGGCCTGGCCCCGGTCTGCGTGGTCAACGGCAAAACCTACGGCCGCGTAACCGTCGGCGACGTTCACAACATCATCGACGAATGGCGCAAAAAATTTGACGACGAAGACAAGGAGCTGGCCCATGGCTGACATGAACGAAATTGACAAAAGATTCGACATCCACGAAATTGCCAAAAACAAATTACAGGATCTTGACCGCTACCTCTGCACCATTTACTGCTGCCATTCCACCGGCTGCAAGTCTTCCGGCAGCGACGACATTCTCGACCTGCTGAAATCGGCGGTGGCCGAACACGAATTGGAAGGCAAAGTCCGCATCGTTGCCACCGGCTGCATGGGGCTCTGCGCCCAGGGACCGCTGGTCAGAGTGGAAATCAAAGGGCAAAAGGACGTGCTTTACAAAAGGCTGGAACCGCTGGTCGCGCGGATTATCATCTCCGAACACGTGATTCCCGCCCTCAAACTGGAAGCGGGAGAAGCGTTTGAACTGCCGGAATTTTTAAGCAAATACGTCCTCTCGCTCGACCTGCCGTTTTTCACCAAGCAGGAAAAGGTGGTGTTAAAACAGGCCGGCCATCTCGATCCCGAAGACATTCAGGAATACATTGCCCGCGGCGGCTATCTGGCGCTGGAAAAAGTTTTAAAAACCATGACCCCGGCCGAAGTCGCCGCCGAGATCAAAAAATCCGGCCTGCGCGGCCGCGGCGGCGCCGGCTTCCCCACCGGACTGAAATGGGAGCTGGCGGCCAAAGTGCCGGTGGTTGACGACAAGTTCATCATCTGCAACGGCGACGAGGGCGACCCCGGCGCCTATATGGACCGCAGTATTTTGGAATCCAACCCGCACGACGTCATTGAAGGCATGATGATTGCTGCCTACGCCATCGGCGCCACCGAAGGCTGGTTTTACATCCGCGCGGAATATCCGCTGGCGGTGGAAAGGATCGAAAAAGCGATCAAAGCCTGCAAAAAGAACCGTCTGCTCGGCAACAACATCATGAACAGCGGTTTTAACTTCAACATCGACATCAGGCTCGGCGCCGGCGCTTTCGTCTGCGGCGAGGAAACCGCGCTGATCCATTCGATCGAAGGCAAACGCGGCACCCCGCGTCCGCGCCCGCCGTATCCGACGGAAGTCGGCCTGTGGGACAAACCGAGCTGCATCAACAACGTGGAAACGCTGGCCAACGTCGCGCCGATTATCCTAAAAGGCGCCGACTGGTTTTCTTCCTTCGGCACCGAAACCTCCAAAGGCACCAAGGTTTTCGCCCTCACCGGACAGGTTGAGCATTCCGGCCTGATCGAAGTGCCGATGGGCACCACCATCGACACCATCGTCAACGAAATCGGCGGCGGCGTACCGAACGGCAAAAAACTGAAAGCCGTTCAGACCGGCGGTCCTTCGGGCGGCGTGATCCCGGCAACCGACGTCAGCCTGCCCGTCTGCTACGAAGAATTGAAAAAAGTCGGCTCCATCATGGGGTCGGGCGGCATGATCGTGATGGACGAAACCGCCGACATGGTCGACATCGCCAAATTCTACCTTGATTTCACGGTCGACGAATCCTGCGGCAAATGCGCCCCCTGCCGGATCGGCGGCAAACAGATGCTGCTGCTGTTGGAAAAAATCGCCAAGGGACGGGGAACCCAAAAAGACATTGAAGAACTGCGCAAAATCGCCGTCGCCATGCAAAAGGCCTCGCTCTGCGGCTTAGGCCAGACGGCGCCGAACCCGGTTCTTTCCACCATGCGCTACTTCGGCGAGGAATACGAAGCCAAAGTGGCCGCAAACGAAGCAAAAAACAGGGAGGCAAAATAATGGTAAAACTGAAAATCGACAACTACGAGGTTGAAGCCACCGCCGGCACTTCCATTTTGGAAGCCGCCCGCAGCGTCCACATCGAAATCCCCACCCTGTGCAAGCATCCCGACGTTGACGCCACCGCCGGCTGCGGCATCTGCATTGTCAAAGTCAACGGACGCATCATGCGCTCCTGTTCGACTCCGATCGCCGAAGGGATGGAAGTCATCACCTCCGACGCCGAACTGGTTGACGTCCGCCGCACGGTCTTAAAACTGATTTTAAGCAACCATCCCAACGCCTGCCTGACCTGCATCCGTTCCGGACATTGCGAACTGCAGGACCTGACCAACACCTTCGGCATCAAGGACGCAACCCTGCCCAACCTGACCAAACGCTGGCCGATTGACGATTCGACCAAAGCGCTGGTACTCGATTCGAGCAAATGTATCCTCTGCGGCCGCTGCGTCGAAGTCTGCCAGAATCAGCAAAACGTCTGGGCGCTGGGTTACCTAAACCGCGGTCTGGCCACCCGGATCACCGCCGCCAACGGCATCAACCTGGCCGACAGCCCCTGCATCAAATGCGGCCAGTGTTCGGCTCACTGCCCGACCGGCGCCATCGTCGAATATGACGAAACGCAAAAAGTCTGGGACATGCTAAACGACAAGGACATCTATACCATTGTTCAGATTGCGCCGGCGGTGCGCGTCGCCATCGGCGAGGAATTCGGCTTCGATTTCGGCGAAAACCTGACCGGCAAAACCTATGCCGCGCTGCGCCGGATGGGTTTCAAACGCATTTTTGACACCAACTTCGGCGCCGATCTGACAATCATCGAAGAGGCAAACGAATTTGTCCGCCGCTTTACCCAAGAGCCGGAAAGCCTGCCGATGTTCACCAGCTGCTGCCCGGCCTGGGTCGACCTGCTGGAAAAATATCATCAGGACATGATCAGTCACTTCTCCACCTGCAAATCGCCGCAATCAATGGTCGGCGCGCTGGCCAAAACCTACTACGCCGACAAAATGGGGCTTGACCCGGCCAAAATCCGCGTCATCTCAATTATGCCCTGCACTGCCAAAAAATGGGAAATCGTCCGCAGCGAAGACATGAGTTCTTCAGGTTTTCAGGACGTCGACGTTTCGCTCACCACCCGCGAACTGGCGCGGATGATCAAACAGGCGGGCATCGATTTTCGCAGCCTGCCGGATGAGGCTGCCGACAATCCGCTCGGCGAATATTCCGGCGCCGGCACCATTTTCGGCGCCACCGGCGGCGTAATGACCGCGGCTTTGAGAACCGCCTATTTCTACATTACCGGAGAAGAGCTGGGCGAACTCAATTTCCGGGCCATCGAAGGGCTTGACGGCATCAAGGAAGCGGAAGTGGAAATCGCCGGCAAAACGATTCGCATTGCCGTCGCCCACGGCACCGGCAACGTCGAAAAAGTGCTGGAACGGATTCGCGCGGCCAAAGCGGCGGGTGAGGAAATTCCCTATCACTTCGTCGAAGTCATGGCCTGCCGCGGCGGCTGCATCGCCGGCGGCGGACAACCGCGGGTAATGTTGCCCGGACAACCGAAACCGCGGGGCATAACCGACGACATCCGCCGCAAACGCGCCAAAGGCCTGTTTGACGAAGACTTAAGAGCAACAAACCGCCTGTCACACCACAATCAGTCGATCAAAACCCTCTACGAGGAATATATCGGCGCCCCGAACGGCGAAAAGGCCCACCAGCTGCTGCATACCCACTACCGCCCCCGCGCGGCTTACAAGAGGTAGAAGGAAAACCCAGAACAGCTTTTGAATTTTCGCAAAACCAAAAAACCTCCTGACCAAATCAGGAGGTTTTTATATTCATATAAGATATTCACAACAAAGACAAAAATAAATTATCCCCCAGTAAACTGGGGGATAGCTGTTAGACTGCAAAACAATTAAAAAGCTCTGTCTTGGAAGACAGAGCTTTTTAATTTACATTGTCATAAAAACTTCCCGCCAAATCATCAAAAGCTTTTATGATCAACACCTTTTTTAAAAGATATCCTTATTCCGCCCTTGAAGGCTGTGCCTGCTCATCCGGCTGTGCAACTTCATCCTCGGCAAAAGCATTGGAAAAAGTCAGCATATTGAAACATAAAGCAGAAAAAACAATTAATAACATTCCAAATTTCATCTTAATTCTCCTAGTTAAAATCAACTTAAGCAGAAAGACCCGAAAAGGACCTTTCTGCTTAATACAAGTTACGGCCTTTCGCCGTAATAAATCACGCAACCGTCTCTCACATACGTATAGGCAGCCTCTCCAAAATTAATTGTTGCAACGAAATTAATATCCATTGCACTGCCTCCTCGTTCATGTAAATACCAGTCACTGGCCTGCGACATACTGGGTTTGGGATCTGAATATTCAAACGCCGGCATTTCATATTCAAAGCCTTCGTTGGAATAAACGGCTTTTTCGAAAACTACTCCAAAAGCAAAATCCGCTTGTACGTTTTTTACCGAATAAATTACGGGTATATAATAATCGGAAGAATATGCCGTAATGAGCATACCGTCTTCTTCTCTTACATTCCCCGTCTCCGTCCATACCTGCGGCTTGCCTACCGTTAAATCCGAGAAATTGCATTTTTCGGGAACAGTCATCATAAAAGTGGCATATGCTCCATCGGAAGGTTCATTATACAATAAAACTTCCTTCTTAAATTCTTTCACGCCACTTTCCGACCATATTTCCTGAATCTTGATCCAGGAACGAGAAACACCTGTTTTGGCTGCCAAGTCATAGGAAACGAGTTCTACACCTTCGTCAACCACTTTTTGTTCAATCAGGTAATCCCCTTTTTGTTCCTTTCGTAAAACAATTTCAGCGTTAACGGTATATGACTTTCCGTTGAAATCTGCCACAATTGAATGTTTGTACAGCTTTCGCAGATAAGTCACGCCATTCTCGGTCACACTTTCCAAATCGCTCAGTTCGCCTCCGTTATCCCGAACATCGGTATATTTATGATAAGGCATCGTTACTTTGGTGATACCGTCATCATAAACCGCCGCCTGATAAGGAAGAACAAATTCAACGGCAAAAATTCCGTAATCCACCGTATAAACAGTTGCGGAATCGATTACCGTCACAAACGACTGGGTTTCATGTTTTGCCGAACCAAGTTCCCGATAGTCGATCTTGCTGACGGCTTCGTTCAGTTCAAAGCCGGAAACATCTGCAACCGCGGAAACGTCTGTCAGTCTGCTCTCCAAAACAACGGAAATCTTATTTCCCGCCGAAGCAGATGCTCCTGTCCGGGTTTGCGGCTGTGAGGTGCTGCCGTCGGCAAACACCTGATGAACCACAATCCAGGATTCATAACTGAGAGAAATCCCTTCGGTTCCGTTGTCGGTTTCTTCAACCTCTTCGGCCGTTCCGGGATCGACCACTTCACTTTCGATCACCTTGCCGGGATCTACATAAGGCTCTTCTTTGTCACAAGCGACAAAGGTCGTCATCATTGCGCCAAGCGTCAATGCAGACAGAAAAAGTTTTGTTTTCATACTCTAAAAAAATTTAAAGGGTTAAAAAAATTCTTTTCCGATCAGCAAAGAACATTCCTTATTTTTCAGAAGGCATGTAAATACCGGACTCCAATAATATGTCACACTAAAATAATAAGAAATAATAATTTGCTGTAATTTTTCAGTAGGCTAGCCCCATATTCGATGCATTATAACATCCGGAACAATATTGCGAGCTATTATAATTCGGACTGTAGTCAGAATTGCACTTACCGTCACACTTACCGCCCGTAGAACAAGGATACTGACCATCCGTGTTTCCCTTATCGTATTTATAATACCAATTCCCGCTGTCAAACCCTCGAGTATCCAACCAGGTTGATACAGAATCTCTTCCCATTAGTCTGTGATGCGACCACCGTCCGTTCACGGCTGTTCTGTAGCTTCTGGAACCGAAGCTTTGCCCGTTAACTTTAATAGTTGCATAATCAAGACAAACAACGGTATCTTCTTGATGATTCAACTCTATCGGTTTTTGGGCCGTCAGGCTGGAGCTGCTGGTGACATAAATCTTTGCTTCGTTATATATCCACCCTGCTTCCAATAACTCAACCGAAGAACCGTTTGTAATATGTATTCCTCTTGCTCTTGTTAATTTTTGGTCACCATGTTGCCGTTCCCAATCGC
>OJOH01001328.1_pt1 | contig 11550 bp, 15 predicted proteins | sample 1598201 | NCBI WGS metagenome assembly OJOH01 (sample SAMN03922462, study PRJEB24848) | human gut metagenome | isolation source: stool sample | host: Homo sapiens | place: Germany | collected 2009-11 | reverse complement strand
GCTTTTTTCTCGCTGTACTGTTCAGTTTTCAAAGAACCATCGCTCTAAGCGACTTAAATAACATACCACACAAAAATGCTTCTGTCAACAATATTTTATTTATGTTCATTGCCTTCCATGCGAGTTGTCCTGCCTAACAAATTTTGTAAAATTATCATCGTGCTGGTTATCATCGTGCTGGCCGTCTGACAATTCCTCCTGTATTCTCACGTTTTTTTATCGCGTTTTCTTTGTATATAACTGCAAATTTTGTGTCTGTTTTTATTAAGTACATGTACAGGATGAAAATATCCTTTACTATGTTTTATTGATACCTATAAAGCAGTCCTGTATGAACGTTTGTTATGATGTTCGATACGATAAAATAGCAACCCAAACCAGCTTAAAGCAGTCGGCAAAAAGAATTTATTTCACCATAATCGTTGCCAGGGAGTACTTATCCTTTTCTTTTCATTCATGTCCGTACGGTACTGGATTACAAACGCATTATTATCTATCTTGATCATCCCTTCGATATGCATATCATTACCAAGCGTTTCCTCATTTTTTACTTTTCCAAGAAATGCACCGTCTGCCTTGCCAAAGACGTAACATAAATCGTCAGACACTGCCACAATGAGATATTTGGCAAAACCACAAGATGCAGGCATTGGAATCTATAATAAATAAGATCTATCCCTATTTTTATCATACAGAAAAAATAACCTGTAATAAGTTTACAGGCTTTCAATTTCGTAAATAACTATTTATATTATGAAATAAATTTTATTATTATCAAAATTATTATCAAAAATAAGTATTCATTTTCTTAACCGATTTATTTCAATAGCTTTGTGGCAGGAAATACATGGGATCCACTGCTTCTCCATTAATACGGACCTCATAGTGGCAGTGAGGACCGGTACTGTTTCCCGTGCTCCCCATAAGGGCAATCATGCTGCCCTGGTCCACATGCTGTCCTTCATAAACCAGAACAGCGGAATTATGCCCATACCGCGTAACAATACCATCGGCATGTTTTACTTCCACAAGGTATCCGTAGCCGCCGACCCAGCCTGCCTGCGTGACAGTCCCCGCAGCAGTCGCAGAAATAGGTGTACCGTAATCGCCGGCAATATCTACTCCTTCATGAAAAGTAGATCCGATACCGCCAGGGCTGGTTCTGTATCCGTAGTAGCTGGAAATAGGACCCGCAACTGGCCATATGTTCGGCGTTTCCGCCGTGGGATTCAAAACAGAGCTGACTGTTCCATAGGCTTGGTTCATAAATTCAGAACGGAGCGCGACGACAAGACGTATCTGCTTATCTAAACGTTCATCAAGGCGGCGCATTTCTTTCAAAAGTTCCCCCGGCGTTTCCGAAACAGCAATTTTCTCATCATCTTTTTTCTTATTGCCTGCCGTTTTTGCTATGTCTGGAACAGTGGAAGCGCCGCCAATACCGCCGGTCCCTGTATTTTCAGGCACGGTTCCGCCATTCGTACGAACGAGCTCCTGCAATTGTCCGCTGATTTTTTCTACGGTTTTGGCTTTATTTTCAAGGGCCTGCATTTTCTCATCCGCCATTTTAAGCTGGCTTCGATAAAGTTCATTTTCTGCGTGAAGCGCATTCGTGCTGTATCCCGCCCATCCCGCCAAACTGATGGAAAGAATGAGAAGTACCGCTGCCGCACCACCAAAAATTTTCAGTTTTTTAAATTCTTCAGATGAAAATATGACTTTCACTTCACCTGTTTCTTCGTTTTTTTCTTTAATCATCCACACACCTGCCAATCTATTTCAAGGAAATATCCCTATTGCCTTTCATTATTTCTTTTCTGTCCGGTCGATACGCCGGGCAGATGGATTTTCATCATTTTTCTCTTTGTCGGCATGGACTGCATCTTCTGCCTTTTTCGCCACATCAGGCATAAGCGTATTCAGCGCTATACCGATACTTTCCGCTTCTTCTGCGGAAAGTGCTTCCCTGCATTCACCACCGGTCACAGCTTTTGCATAAATGCGGGACGCATCATGACCAGCCAGAGAAGAAAGGACGACGCCATTATTTTTGCCGTCCAGAAGGGTAAGAGAAAAGGAAAGTTTATCTCCTGTTTCATCAAAAGCATCATATCGCACCAAACCGATTTTCTGGAAAGATTTCAGCTGCATCGTAGCCAGAAGCTCCTGCTGATGAAGCATGCCCTGGGAAGATTCCACCATATCCCGGAGTTCCCGTACTTCTGTGGATAACTTCATTTCGATAGATCCGCCGTCTTCGCCCATCATAAAATATTTATATTTCCTGTACAAACGGTTTACCTTGGCCCGGAGCCAGAAAAACTGGAGAATAAGAAATACCAGTAAAACCGCAAGAATCGTGCCGATTACGGAGAGTATGAGCTGATAATTGATATTGAATTCTAAAATATCCATGGATTCATTTATTCTCCCTGTTTGAGAAGTTTTGTAATACGTTCAAATTCTTTGTCACTTTTAAAAGAAATGGAAATGGTGCCTCTGTGACTGTTTTTCCCTTTTCCCACTTTAATTTTTACACGGGATCCTACGGCATTCACCAAATCTTCTTCCAGCGCGCGAAGATACGCATCCGCTTTATCCGCAGGCTTCCGCTTTTGTCCATCTTTTTCACGGCGGAGGATTTCCTCGATACGCCGTGCGGAAAGATCTTCTTCCACAATTCGGCGCGCAAGCGCGATCTGCTCGGCAGGTGTTTCCAATCCCAAAAGGGGACGAGCCTGTCCCGCCGTCAATTTCCGCTCCAAAAGAAGGCTTTTTACCTCTTCAGAAAGATCCAGAAGCCGCATCATATTCGTCACATAGGAACGGCTCTTACCGATAAGGTTTGCCATCTTTTCCTGTGTAAAATGATATTCACTGATCATCCGCTGATAGGCAAGTCCTTCCTCAAGAGGATTCAGATCTTCACGCTGCAGATTTTCAATAAGGGCAATTTCCGCTGTTTCCTGATCGCTGTAATCGCGGACAAGAGCAGGTATTTCCACAAGCCCCGCCAGCTGGGCCGCTCTTAAACGACGCTCGCCGGCAATAAGTTCATATCCGCTGTCTTTTTTTCTTACAATAACCGGCTGGACGACGCCGTGTTCCTTGATGGATTCCGCCAGAGCATTTAAAGATTCCGGCTCAAATTCACGCCGCGGCTGCCATTCATTGGGAACAACAAGGGAAATGGAAATACTTTCGGTATTCTTTTCTTCCATCACTTCTCTTCCGAGCAGCTCTCCCAATCCTTTTCCCAGTCTTTTGGTCTTAGACACGTTTAATCACCTCACGGCACAACTTTTTATATGCTTCCGCCCCCTTGGATTTCGGCGCGTATGTAAGTATGGGTTCACCGAAACTCGGCGCTTCCGATAATTTCACCGATCGGGGAATCACCGTGCGGAAGACTTTATTTCCAAAATATTTCTTCACTTCATCGGCTACCTGAAGGGATAAATTCGTCCTGCCGTCAAACATCGTCAGTAATATGCCCAGTATAGATAAACCCGGATTCAGCTTACGTGTCACGACCTGTACTGTCTTCACCAGCTGGGAAAGTCCTTCAAGCGCATAAAATTCCGCCTGAATGGGGATAAGTATTTCCTGCGATGCTACAAGAGCGTTCAGCGTCATAAGACCTAAAGAAGGAGGACAGTCAATCAAAATGAAATCATATTTATCGCATACCTGATCCAGTTTTCTTTTCATAAGAAATTCCCGTTTTTCCATGGAAACCATTTCAATTTCAGCCCCTGCCAAATCAATGGAAGCGGGGAGAATGAATAATTTCTTTATGTCTGTCTTGACGACGGCTTCTTCGATGGAGACATCATCTAAAAGCACATCATACAGCGTTTCCTCAAACTCCACATCTTTGCTGAGTCCGCTGGTGGCGTTTCCTTGGGAATCCGCATCCACAAGCATCGTCTTATATCCTTTGTCCGCCAGGAACGCAGCCAGATTTACCGCTGTTGTGGTTTTTCCCACGCCGCCCTTTTGGTTAATGATACTGATGATCTTCCCCATAGCTTACATCCTTTCACAGATAGTCCATATCATTATACCATAAGGAGACGATTTATTTTATCCCCTTATGTTTCACGTGAAACATATAAAGTGTTTTTCCAATCTTATTCCGTATTCTGTTATAATCTATCTATACTTTTGAAATAGGATTACAAAAATACTTACGAAAGGGCCGATTCTTATGTCTCTGACCTTTTTACATATACTGATCATCTCCGCCACGGTCTTTGCCGTCATTGGAAGTGGATTTTATGTTTCCCGTTCCGTAAGATCCTCTGCAGGATACAGTGTGGCAGGACGAAGCGCCGGGGCCTCTCTTGTCGCCGGAAGCATCGCGGGAACGGTCGTCGGGGGAGGCGCTACGGTAGGTACGGCGCAGCTGGCTTACTCTTTTGGCCTTTCCGCATGGTGGTTTACCCTGGGAAGCGGTATCGCTTTTATCCTTATGGGTATTTTCTATGCCAAACGGCTTCGCAATACAGCACTGGAAACAATTCCTCAATATCTGGAACTTTATTACGGAAAGAAGGCCGAGATGCTTTCTTCCATTATTTCTTCCATCGGTATCCTTCTGTCCGCTGTTGCCAGTTCACTGCCGGGCATAGAGATCATTTCCGCCCTTTTCGGGTTGACGCCTTTTCTGTCCGCCTTTCTCCTTATGGCTCTCGTTATCGCCTATACTTTTTTCGGAGGCATGAAAAGCGCCGCCGTCAGCGGTATCCTGAAAATGGTAATTATCTGGATTTCTCTATTCATATCCGGCGCCATTGCTTTTCTGCTGTTACAGGAAAACAATACCCTCTCTTCATTTCCCGCTTCTCATTTTGATCTGATGGGGCAGGGCACAGATTCCGCCATGGCCCATTTATTTTCCGTCATCGTTGGCGTACTCTGCACACAGACTTATATCCAATGCATCTTCTCCGCAGGCACCCCTTTGAAAGCGGCTTCCGGCTGCTTCATCGCAGCACTTATCGTCATCCCCATCGGGCTGCCGTCAGTAGCTGTCGGTATGTACATGCACGCTGCAGAGCCCGGAACCTTACCGATCTTAGTCCTGCCCACCTTTCTGGTCAATCATGTGCCGGTCCTCATCGGCGGCCTTGCCATGAGCGGCATCATTCTTTCCCTACTGGGAAGTATCGGGGGACTGTCACTGGGTATCGGCACTATGATTTCCCATGATATTCTTTCACCCCTGCTGAAAATTACTGATGACAAAAAGCTTCTCCGCCTGACAAAGCTGACTGTCCTTGCCGTCATGATTCTGGCATCCCTTATCGCCATCATGAACAGGGGGACGGAGATACTTTTCTGGAATTATCTTTCCATGGGACTCCGGGGAGGAGGCATCTTCCTGCCTTTCACGCTTGCTGTTTTCTGGCCGGGCCATCTCAATGCGGACTGGGCAGTGTTCTCTATGGCGGGAAGTACCATTGCCGCTATCACCGCCGCATTGGTAAAGCTTCCTTTTGATCCGCTCTTCATAGGACTTGCCGTAAGCTTCCTTTTCATCCTTCCCGGACTCCGTTTGAAAAAACTTTCTAAACTCATATTTCACGTGAAACATTTATAAGGAGATAAAATGATCAAAGCTGCTGTTTTTGATATGGACGGTACCATTTTAAATACCATCGGCGACCTCACTGATTCTCTGAACTACGCACTTGTAGAAACAGGACATAAGGGGGGACACTCCGAGGAAACAGTGAAACTCTGCTTCGGCTGGGCCATGCGTCTCGACATGATCAAAGCCATCGCCATGGCAAAAGGATTTTCAGCAAAAGATCTGGAACTGGCGGGGAACACGATTCCGGTGGAAGACATTCCCGCCACTGAAGAAGAAATAGACGAACTCATGGACGTCTTTACCTCTTACTATGGAACCCATAACCAAATCAAAACAAAACCTTACAGCGGTATACCTGAAGTTATTCGCACCCTCCGGAAAAAAGGTATCCGCTGTGCCGTAGCATCTAATAAAGACGATGAACATGTGCAGAGCCTATCAAAAAATCTGTTCCCCGGTCTTTTTGATATTTCCATCGGAAGAAACCCGGAAATGGCCATTAAGCCGGATCCGGAAATGATTTTATCAATAGCCCGCCATTTAGGAATAAAGGCAAAAGAAATCGTTTACATCGGTGATTCGGAAGTGGATATCATGACAGGAAAGAAAGGGGGATTCCCAAGCATTTCCGTTGCCTGGGGGTTCCGCACCGGAGAATTTCTTAAAAACCACGGAGCGGAACGGATCGCTTTTTCACCTGATGAACTTATAGAAATGATTCTTTCTTTATAAGCCAAAAAGGGAGGTAATAATGACTATACAATATCTGAAACTGGAAATATTTATTCCCACTACCCATTTCCGCATCCTGCAAAAAGCACTCCAATCGGTGGATGCCGGGCATATAGGAAACTATGACAGCTGCCTTTCTTACAGTCCCGTCAAGGGAACATGGCGTCCTTTGGAAGGAACGACTCCTTACATCGGCAAAAAAAATGAAATCAGTGAAGAAGAAGAATATAAAGTGGAAGTCACCATAAAAAAAGAAAATTTGGAAAAAACGATGGCCGCTGTCAAAGAGATCCATCCTTATGAGGAACCGGTCATTAACATCATTCCGCTCTATGCCGCCGGGATCTGATCAGAGTTCTTATAAATGATCCAGCACAGACAAAAACAGCCTTATCCTATAAAAGATAAAGCTGTCTTTTTTCGTGCCGCAGAGAAAGGGGAGGGGATACTGCTGACAGTCCGTCATAGACACTCCGGGGCAAAAAGACTCCGCCCGGAAAAAACAGCCTTGCCCAAAGAAGAGCAAAGCTGTCGGCTTATCCCTTATTTATGTTCAAATATATCTACGCGTCTGTTGTTCGCACGGCCGGCTTCCGTATCATTCGTATCTACCGGTGCTTCTTCCCCTTTGTACATACCCACCAGATGACTCAGATCTACGCCGTGAGCCACCGCATAGTCCGCCACCTTCTTTACACGGCGGATAGCAAGATCATCATTGTACTCTTTAGACCCGTTGGAATCTGTCCGTCCTACAAGCTTGAAAGTATGACCTGTTTCTTTTGCCGCCTTGACAAAAGCATCCAGATTCGCCGTCTGATCAGCGCGGGGGGTATCGGAATCATTTCCGAAATGAATACTGATAAAGTAATAATCATTCTCCGGAACCGCCGTCTCTTCTTCTGCCGGAGTGATGGTCACCGTGTCCGCCTCTTTTTTATTTCCTTTATTGTCCAATGCGGAATAATCGATATCATCTCCAGAATAAGCGGCTTTTCTATCGCTGCCTCCGCCGAAGCGGTAGGAAACACCTGCCAGCCACCCCTGATAGGAAACATTTTTATCTCTGCTCCCTTCTGTATTCAGGTAACGGTATCCCGCATTAAGGTCGATGTTTTCATCAAGAGCGAAATTCACACCGGCTTCCCAGATGGATGTATTCTTTGAGCCGAGCGCGCCTTTTGCATATAAATCAAGAACTTCATTGATCGGCTGGCGGGCGATGATACCGATCTGGGCAATGTCATTTTCCCGTTTTTCCGCCCCGAAAACACCGGTAGGAAAATCGGACATAGTGATATGGTTATACCCGGTATATAAAGCCACCTGGGGATGAACACTGTAAAGCAGATTTAATTCATGGCTGCGGCCGTCCGTATCATCGCTGTTAAGACCATAGTACTGGAACTGCGCCGCCGCCTTGTCGTTCAGTCCGTATGTCACGCCGCCGTTGAAATTCCATGCGCCGTTATCTTTATATGTACGGGTCTTCGCTTTTGTATTCCACATCCCTGCATTAATTTCCCACTGCCCTTTTGCAAATTCTGTCTGAGGAGACGCATAGACACTTATAGTAAGCGCCATTGCAGCTGCCAGAACCGCCGCTGTCTTTTTCATATATTTTCCTCCTTCATACTAATCAACTTAATTTATTTCATTATAGCATAAACATTCTTTTCTTAATTAAAACGGAGATACCCTCTTTGTTCATATTCAAAAGTACTATTCTGTAGAAAAGGAGTATGCAAAGAAAGCCATGACAATGATAAGGAAAAACCTTCCCGACTTGAATAATCATTAAACAGCTTTCTCCTCGCTTTTTTGAACTGCTATTTATTTCCTCCTTTCATTACATCCTGCATTTCCTCAATCATTCCTATATTCCCGCTTTCAATCAGCTTTTTAAATTCCTCCAGCTGTTCCTTAATTTCTTTCGACATTTCAGGGAACTTCGGCGCGATATCTTTCATTGCTTTCAAAACGATCTGAGACACCACATAACGGGTGAACCATTTATTATCTGCCGGTACGATGTACCACGGCGCTTTTTCCGTTGATGTTTCTTCAATCATTTCGCTGTACAGATCCTGATACCTGTCCCAGAAACGGCGCTCATTGATATCGGCAATAGAAAATTTCCAGTTTTTCTTCTTGTTCAAAATACGTTCCGCCAGACGGTCACGCTGTTCGTCCTTGGACACATGAAGAAAAATTTTAACCATATGGAATCCGTTTTCCGCCAGGTACCTTTCCCAGTCACGGATCTGGCGATACCGGGTTTCCCAGATATTTTTATCTACCAGATCCTTGGGAATCTTATCATTTTCAATCAGATCATGGACACGGGTAACCACCACATCTTCATAATGGGAACGATTGAAAATACCGATATTTCCCCGGCGGGGCAGCGCCTTATTGATACGCCACATGTAATCGTGATCCTTTTCTTCCGTCGTCGGCTGCTTAAAAGAAACGACATGGACACCGTTCGGGTCGAGATGAGAGAAGACATGCTTAATCGTGCCGTCTTTCCCTGCCGCGTCCATCGCCTGCAGTACGATAATAAGCCCGTATGTATTCTGGGCATACAGCTTCGCCTGGTACAAGGACAATTCTTCCAGCGCTGCTGTCATGGAAACTGTCTTCACATACTCCTTGTCCACATCCATATCACAGTTCGTGGAAAACTTTTTCAGATTGATTTTTTCTCCTTCTTTTGCACGATACCGGTCGATATCAATTTTTACTTTCTTTTCTGTTTTTTCAATTTTCTCCGTATTTATGCGTTCTTCTTCCATTTTTCCCCCTTAAAGAAATACAACCGTTTCTTATTTTTCTTCTTTTTCCATTTCCTTCCTTATTTCTTCCAACGGCTTGTCCGTTTCCTTTTTTATCATATCCCTGAACCGTTCCAGCTGCTTCTGTTCCTCAGGAGATAATTTCGGAAACTTCGGATCTATCTTTTTCAGCACATCAAGAGTAATGAGCGCCACCACATAACGGGTAAACCATTTATTATCCGCCGGTACAATATACCAGGGAGACCTATCCTTGGATGTATTTTCCAAAAGCTCTTCATAAAGCTCCCGATATTCATTCCAATGTTCTCTTTCATGAATATCACCCATGGAAAATTTCCAGTTCTTTTCCTGGTTAAAAATACGATCGATAAGCCTTTCTTGCTGTTCTTCCTTGGATACGTGAAGAAAAATCTTGACCATGTAAAAGCCGTTCTGGTGAAGATATTTTTCCCAGTTATTAATCTGCTCATACCGCTCCATCCAGATATTCCTGTCAATCAAATCTCTTGGAAGCTGGCCGGTACTGATTAAATTATGAACACGCGTCACAATGACATCTTCATAATGGGAACGATTGAAAATACCGATATTTCCCCTCGGCGGAAGTGCTTTATTGATGCGCCACATATAATCGTGATCGGAGATGTGTATAAGAGACAGGATCCAGATTTGCAAAAACATGATTGACCGTACCGTCTTTTCCTGCCGCATCCATCGCCTGCAGTACGATAATAAGCCCGTATGTATTCTGGGCATACAGTTTTTCCTGATATACTTTCAATTGCTCAATCACTTCAGGAAAAAAAGTGCTCTTCACTTCTTCTTTATCAATATCCACATCCCGCTTCGTAGGGAACTTTTTCAAGTTCACTTTCTCATTTTCCTTTACACGATACCGGTCAATATCAATTTTTACTTTTTTTATGTTTTCCATGGCATCCTCCTTTACGAAAAATATCTATATCTTTATTATATTCCTTTTGAACCATTTATATGAAATAGAATTGAATTATTTAGTATAATAGAAAAAAACAGAAAAGGAGGATTGGATTGATGGAAAGAAAGAATAATGAAAAAAGAACAGGCCGCTTATCAAACCTGTCGGAAGTATTCCAACTTTCAAAGGAAGGGAAAACTCTCTTTTCCAATCCGTCATTTCGTTTCTGGCAGCTGCAAAACAAATGGAAAAATATCGCCGGTCCCATGATCGCACGGGAATCCTATATTTCTTTTGAAAAGAAACAGACACTTTATATTACCGTCACCAATTCCGTCTGGATGAACCACCTCTATATGATGAAAGCGGATCTTCTCAAACGGATCAGAGAAGACGACTACGGGAAAAAGTACACAGATATACGCTTCGTTGCGGGCCGGGCGAAAATCGAACGCCCCCCGGAATCCTCTCTTGCCCCTGTAAACAACCGGCGGGAAAAAGAAGAAAAGATATATTCCGTTCCCCTTTCAGAAGAAGAACGGAACTCTATCGATAAATGGACCGGCGCTTACATCTCCGATACTAATACCCGCAGCCTTTTTACAAAAATGATGAAAGCTGCTGCGGCAAAAAGGAAAGGAGAAATCCGGGCCGGCTGGCATTCCTGTGCCGTCTGCGGTGACCTTATCCCTCCCGGTATAAATACCTGCACTGTCTGCGAAAATAGAAAAGAACAGTCCCAGATCGGAAAAATCATACTTCTTTTAAAAGAAACCCCCCATCTTTCCTACAACGAAATTTACAAAAAGATTCCCTGTAAATATACGGCTTACGAAGAAGGCAGAGAAACACTCATACAGAGAATACGGGAAAACATTTACAGGAAAATTGACGGTCCTCTTAACAAACGGATCCTTCTTTCCATGATTCTTCACAAACCGTTGAAAGATATTTCCTTAAGAGAAGCGGAAACCGCCCTCCGCAATATGCCGGAAACAAAATTTGACATTATCAATAAAAAATAATTATTTGAAACATCTTTCTTTTCATCCCCTTTTCATCCCATAATCCCTGTTTCAAACAAAATAAAACTGAGTAAAAAAGATAAGCTTCCATAAAAGGCTTATCTTTTTTCTCAGTTTCACGTGAAACACATTATCCTTCTATTTTTATTTCTTTTCCATAAGTACCAAGAGATTCATCGGCCGTTGTGATGATAGTCTGAATTTCCTTTTCAATGAGATAAGAGAAAAGAGCATCTCTTCGTTCTTTATCAAGTTCGCTCCCCACATCATCCAATAAAAGAAGAGGATATTCACCTGTTTCCTTTTTCACAAATTCCAGTTCCGCCAGCTTCACGGACAGAATGGATGTCCGCTGCTGCCCTTGGGAACCATAAGAAGAAATATCGTTTCCATTCATAAGAAAAATCCTGTCTCTTATACACATCTGACGCTGCCGACGAAGAGGATAGTGTAGAT
>OJOH01001323.1_pt1 | contig 11582 bp, 10 predicted proteins | sample 1598201 | NCBI WGS metagenome assembly OJOH01 (sample SAMN03922462, study PRJEB24848) | human gut metagenome | isolation source: stool sample | host: Homo sapiens | place: Germany | collected 2009-11 | reverse complement strand
GCATCACAGGACCTGCCTGGCGCCAGGTATGTTCCATTGGACTACCTCCGTTTTAATTATCATCCAGCTTTGACTTGCCTTCTTTTTTCTCCAGTGCCTCCAGATGCTTTAACTCTGCATCCGGCGTATCCTGGGCCTGCTTGTCCCCGCCCTTGCCCTTTTTCTTCCTGGGCTTGAACCTGAGGTTTTCCACCTTATACTCCCGGATTTCCTTTTCATCCTTGTCCACGGTCACAATCACCTTGACCAGCTGGCGCAGGACGTTGACAGAGGAAACCTCGCCCTTTAAGCCGTCGTCCGTTGTCACATAATCGCCGGCATTGGGCAGACGGCGGTTCAATTCCTCATAGGTTTCCTCCTCATGCTTCAGACAGCACATCAGTCTTCCGCACACGCCGGAAATTTTGCCCGGATTCAGGGAAAGGTTCTGCTCCTTCGCCATCTTGATGGAAACCGGAATAAACTCGGACAGATGGCTATGACAGCAAAGCACTCTGCCGCAGATACCGATTCCGCCCAGAATCTTCGTCTCGTCGCGCACGCCGATCTGGCGCAGCTCGATTCTCGTTTTAAAAACGCCTGCAAGGTCTTTTACCAGCTCGCGGAAATCCACACGTCCGTCCGCCGTAAAATAGAACAGAACCTTATTGTTGTCAAAGGTATATTCCGCATCGATCAGCTTCATTTCCAGACCGTGCTTGCGGATTTTTTCCTGACAGATCTTAAACGCTTCTTTTTCTTTTGCCTTATTTCCGGCTTCCTGCTCGTCGTCGCGCTCTGTCGCCACGCGCAGCACCGGCTTTAAGGGCTGTACAACCTTGTCGTCCTCAACTTCCCTGGGGGAACCGACTACCGTACCGTACTCTACCCCTCTGGCAGTCTCTACAATGACATGGTCACCTCTTTTTACCTGAAAGTTCAGCGGATCAAAATAGTAGATCTTGCCCGCTGTCCGAAATCTTACGCCAATTACCTTTACCATCTAATCTATCTACCTCCATGTTCAGGTATTCTCCTGAATCGTCAAAAACAAAAGCTCCATCGTCAGTTCGAAGCTGACATTTGCACGCAGTCTCGCCTTTGCCTTTTCAAGGGCGTCCAGAATTTTTTCCAATCCTTCATAGGAGCTTCTGTCAGCCACCCTTTTAATATACTGTATTTCTTCCCGGAAAATCAAGTGATTTGCGTCATTCATCGCCTTGAACATCAGTACATCGCGGTACCAGACGGAAATGATATCCAGATAATCCGTCATGTCGAGCTGATACTCCGTAATCTTGCGGACTGCTGCTGCCAGCTCCGTGATTTCCATCTCGTTAATATATTTGAGCAGCGTCACCGCCTCTTCCCGCACCCGGTCAAAGTCCTCGCTCGATGCAAGCAGCTTTGCCTGTCCGATATTCCCGCGCGCAAACGCCGTACACAGCTTCGCCCGGTAATCCGGCACCTGCAGCTGCTCCATCAGGTATTTCTGCACCAGCTCATCACGTACCGGACGCATATTCAACAGCACGCACCGGCTCTGGATCGTCGGAAGCAGCGCTTCGAGACTCGACGTCATCAGAATAATCACGCCGTATTCCGGCGGCTCCTCCAGCGTCTTTAACAGCGCGTTCTGTGCCTGAACCGTCATTTTTTCCGCCTCTTCAATCAAATAAACCTTATAAGGTCCCTGATAGGGCTTGATTCCCATATCGTTATTGACCTGCGTACGGATATCCTCTACACCGATGCTGTTCGGTTTTTCATGCGTAATCCGGATAATATCCGGATGGTTTTCCGAAAGTGCCTGTCTGCACGAACGGCAAACCTGACAGGGCTTTTCCCCCTCTCCGGTACACTGCAGCGCCATGGCGAAAATCCGCGCGATAAATTTTTTACCGGAATTGCGTTCTCCGTTGATAATATAGGCATGCGATACTTTCTGAAGCTTCAGCGCAGTTTGCAGATGCTCGCAGATCTGTTCCTGCCCGATAATATCCTGAAATCCCGCCATGTCACTCATCTCCTTCCAATTTCATAATTTCCCTGAAAATCTCCTGCAGACAGCGTTCCAGATCGTCGTTTTGGAATCTTTTCACAATTCCCGCGCTGGAAAGCTTTTCTTCGGAAAAATCCGCTTCATCCGCCAGGAACCGTCGGCACAGCTCTGCATACTTCGGCTCCCTCTGCGCCCGTTCCCGTTCAACGGCACGGGACAGTCTCAGTCCGTCCTCGACCTCCACATAAATCGGAATTACCTGTTCCAAACCGTAGTAAGCCTGGACTTTCCGGTAGGATTCCAGCGTCCCCACCAACAGATAGCTATCGTTTGCCAGATCCACCTGCCCGTCGTCTACCGTAAAATAATTCCAGATTCCATGCACTGTCTGATACGAACGCAGCTCGATTACCCTGCCCGCTTCCTGCAGCCGGGACAGCCCTGCTTCGTCTGTAAAAAAATAATCCCTGCCGTTTACTTCCGTACTCCGCATCGGTCTTGTCGTATACGGCACCAGCGTGTGAAACGCAAACGTTTTATCTTCCATCAATCTCCGGTAAATCGTATCTTTTCCGGAGGCGCTTTTTCCCATAATATAATAGATTTTTCCCATAACAGCTTACTTCTTTTACTCTTCCTCGTCATTGGCGAAATACAGCGCTGCACGGACTGCCTTTTTCCAGCCCTTTAAACGTCTGTCGCGGTCTTTGGGCTCCATTACCGGTGCAAAGGTACGCTCCAGTGCCCAGTTACTTCGGATATCGTCCTTATCTTTCCAGAAGCCGACCGCAAGTCCCGCCAGATAAGCGGCTCCCAGTGCGGTCGTCTCGATACATTCCGGGCGCAGCACATGCTTCTGCAGCATATCCGCCTGAAACTGCATCAAAAAGTTGTTAGCGCTCGCACCGCCGTCCACACGCAGGGCCCTCAGTTCGATTCCAGAGTCCTTTTCCATCGCTTCGATGACTTCCTCCGCCTGATAGGCAAGCGACTCCAAAACGGCGCGGATAAAATGCTCCTTCGAAGTTCCTCTCGTCAGCCCGGTCACAATCCCGCGCGCATACGGATTCCAGTAAGGCGCACCTAATCCGGTAAATGCAGGCACAACATATACGCCCTGGGTATCCTCCACTGCCGACGCATATTCCTCCGACTGCGGCGCACTCTTTAACATCCGCATCTCATCCCTCAGCCACTGCAGCGCGGCGCCTGCCACGAAAACGCTTCCTTCCAGCGCATAACGCACCTCGTCTTTGCCGCTCGCTGCGATCGTCGTCAGCAGTCCGTTTTGGGATTCAATCGGCTTTTCTCCCGTATTCATCAAAAGGAAGCAGCCGGTTCCATATGTATTTTTGGCTTCGCCCGCATCAAAACAGCACTGTCCGAACAGCGCCGCCTGCTGGTCACCCGCAGCTCCTGCAATCGGAATTTCCCCGCCGATCACGGATTCCTCCGTCATGCCAAACATCCCGCTCGACGGCAGAACCTCCGGAAGCATGCTTTTCGGAATCTGAAAATAATCCAGAATTTCCGGATCCCACTGCCGTTTGTGGATATCAAACAGCATCGTCCGGGATGCGTTGGTATAATCCGTCGCAAACACCTGTCCCTTGGTCAGGTTCCACATCAGCCAGGTGTCCACAGTGCCGAACAAAAGCTCTCCGTCCTCTGCCATCTGGCGCGCGCCCTCCACGTGCTCCAGAATCCAGCAGATTTTCGTTGCGGAAAAATAAGCGTCCGGAATCAGTCCCGTCCGTTCCCGGATCACTTTGTCAAAACCGTCCTTTTTGAGCGCGTCGATCTTATCCGCTGTCCGCCTGCACTGCCATACAATCGCCGGATAAACCGGTTTTCCGGTCTTTTTCGAAAAACAGATCGTCGTCTCACGCTGATTCGTAATGCCAATTGCCGCAATATCGTCCGCCTCCGCGCCGATCTGTCCCATCGCCTCGACCGCTACGGAAAGCTGGGACGACCAGATTTCCATCGGATTGTGCTCTACCCAGCCCGGCTGGGGATAATACTGTGCAAACTCTTTCTGCGCAACAGAGCATACCTTTCCGCTCCTGTCAAACAAAATACAACGGGAACTCGTCGTTCCCTGATCCAGTGCCATGACGTACTTCTTCGCTTTCTGCATACCCGTACCCCCTGTATCGTATTTTTGCATCTGTCTTGTCTGTACCTTTGGACCTGTAAGCTGCAGCAGTCCTGCTTTTACAGAAAGAAAACCCCTCCTCCGAAATTTTTCTTCCTGTAAAAACAGAACTGCCGCGCTGAACCTCTTCAGTGCGGCAGTATGTTATTGTCTATTAAACCTCTACAACACGCAGCATGTTAGTTCTGCCGGGGATACCCAGAGGCATACCTGCAGTCAGGACAACCTTGTCGCCCTTCTTGATCAGACCTGCGTTCTCTGCAGCCTTAACTGCTTCACGGAACAGATCCTCTGCAGTGTTCTCTTCTGCGATCAGCAGAGGAGTTACGCCCCACTGCAGGTTCATCTGACGCCATACCAGACGGCTGGTTGTGCATGCGATGATCGGGCAGTTAGGTTTGAAACGTGCTACCATGCCGGAAGTAAAGCCAGACATGGATACCGGAATGATTGCTGCTGCATTCAGGTCAGTAGCAACGGTGCAGGTTGCGTGGCAGATAGAAGTGGTTGTATCCTGCTCCTGAGGAAGTCTTGCACCAGTCTTCTGCAGACGGCCTACATAGTCGATATCCTTTTCTGCGCGCTCTGCGATACGAACCATAGTCTGAACAGCTTCCAGCGGGTAATCGCCGTTTGCTGTCTCACCGGAAAGCATGATACCGGTTGTGCCATCGTAGATAGCGTTTGCAACGTCGGTTGCCTCTGCACGGGTCGGACGGGGATGCTTCATCATGGAATCCAGCATCTGTGTAGCAGTGATAACGTTCTTACCAGCTGCAGTTGTCAGCTTGATGATTCTCTTCTGGATGATCGGAACCTCTTCCATCGGGATCTCAACACCCATATCGCCACGGGCTACCATGATACCGTCGGAAACTTCGATGATCTCTTCCAGGTTCTGAATACCCTGCAGGCTCTCGATCTTGGAGATGATCTGGATCTTGGAGTTGTGCTCCTTTAAGATCTCACGGATCTGCAGTACGTCTTCTTTGCTTCTTACGAAGGAAGCTGCGATGAAATCGAAGCCCTTTTCGCAAGCGTAAACGATATCTGCATGATCCTTCTCATCGATGAAGGGCAGGTTTAATTTTACGCCGGGAACGTTAACGCCCTTGTGGTTGGAGATCGGGCCGTCGTTCATAACGGTGCAGACGATTTCTGTGTCGCCCTGCACTTCTTCAACCTTCAGACCGATCAGGCCGTCATCCAGCAGGATGGAATCGCCAGGCTTAACATCCTGAGGCAGGTTCTTATAGGTAATGGTTGCGCGCTCTGCGGTACCCATGATCTCTTCTGTGGTCAGAGTGAACTTCTGGCCTGCCTTTAATTCTACTTTGCCTTCTGCAAAGTCGCGCAGACGGATTTCAGGACCTCTTGTATCAAGCAGTACTGCAACAGGAAGGTTCAGCTCACGGCTGATCTTTCTGGTTCTTTCAAGCTTCAGTCCATGCTCTTCATAGTCGCCGTGGGAAAAGTTGAATCTCGCCACGTTCATGCCGGCCAGAATGATCTTACGAAGCATGTCTTCATCCTGAGACGACGGACCAATTGTGCAGATAATTTTGGTTCTTCTCATTGTAAATCTCCTTTTAGCATAATTTGAGTATTGTTATGGCATCATGATCGACTCCCTGAACCGGGAGATTCATTTGCCTGTAACGCGTAATCACATCGACAGCTTCCTGCGTGATCTGTTCCCCGGGCGCCACAATTGGAATTCCGGGCGGATACAGATTGATAAACGCACCAGCTGTCTGTCCTGCCGCTTCTGTAAGCGGCACCTGCGCTTTGGGCGCATCCAGCGCATCCGTCAGACTGATCTGCTGTTTTAAAACCGGATACGCAAGCAGCTTACGGTTTTCCTGTGCCGGCTCGTCCGCGGCGACACAGAAATCATCGATCTCTTTCAGGGCGTCCCACAGACGCTGCCAACCGTCTGCTGTATCACAACAGGTCATAATCGCGGTCACATAATTTCCGGCCGCCATTTCCATCTGCAAATGATATTGCTTTAAAAGAATATCGTAAAAACGCTTTCCGGTCAAACATGTTTTTGAAGTTTCTGATAAAATTTTGCCGGAATCCATCAAAAAACCGGTTTCTGACGTCATTTTCCGGCTCCATTTCGTGCCGTCCGTCAAAACCTGCAGCCGTTTCAGGCTGCTGCAGCGTTCCAGAAAACGTTCTCTTTCCGTAAAAAAGCTGTCCCACAGTCCTGCGCCATGTTTTTTCACCATGTCCATACAGGAATCCATCGCCGCCATCATCAGATAGGAGGGCGAGCTCGTCTGATAAATTCCTTCAAACAGCCGGAGCCGTTCCGTACTGACCCGGCTGCCTTTTTGCAACAGGAGTGCGGTCTGTGTCAGGCACGGCATCGTCTTATGAATGCTTACGATCGTCAGATCTGCCCCCAGTGCGACCGGACTTTTGGGAAATCCCGGATGAAATCCGAAATGTGCTCCGTGGGCGGCATCTACGATTAAAGTCTTCCCGAACCGGTGAACGGTCTCTGCAATCGACGCAATGTCTGCCGTGATTCCGTCATAGGTCGGAGAGGTCAAAAGCACTGCAGATGCGTCCGGATTCTGAATCAGCGCAGCTTCGATCTGTTCCTTTGTCAGCGTGCCTGCCAGGGATGTCCCCGGCACGATATCCGGATACAGATAAACCGGCGTCAGCCGCCGCAGATAAATACTGTGGTAAACCGCCTTGTGGCAGTTGCGCGCCAGAATCAGCTTTCCACCCTCCGGCACCGCTGCTGAAATTGCGGTCAGAAGCCCTGCCGTGCTTCCGTTGACACTGTAGTAACAGCTGTCCGCACCATACAGCGCCGCCGCCTTTTCCTCCGCGTCTTTCAAAATTCCTTCGGGATCGTGCAGATTGTCAAATCCGTCGATCTCTGTAATGTCCAGTCTCGCCGCCCTTTGCAGCGCCTCCGGAAAATCCGGCAGCATCTCTGTAAGCCGCCGTTTATGTCCCGGCATATGAAAGGGATAGTAATCGCTGTCTGCATAAGCCGCCAGACTCTCAGCCAGTGTCCTCTGCGTCATTGTTTTCTGATTTCTTTCTGTTCTTATTACGCCCCTTGCGCTCCAGAAGCGTCTCCTTCAAGGAGCAGTATTTATCCGCAGTCGTCACGACCCATGCTTCCCGACAGCGCGGGATGTGGAACAGAGTCAGCGGCCACATATGCTTCCGGATAATATCCCGTTCCCGCGGCGTCAGCTGATACTCCCGGCTCGCATTTTCCAGCGCAACATGCGGATGGTGAAAGCCGTGCAGCTTTTCGTGGGAATACTTGTCATGCCAGTCATAGAGGAAGTAGTCGTGGAGCAGCGCGCCCCGGACCAGATCCCGTTCGTGACAGTGGATGCCAAGTTTTTCAAGAAATTTTTCCAGCTTTAAGCTGCATTCCGCCACGCGGATCGAATGGCTGTGTACGGACACGCTTCCGTGCTGGATAAAGCTATTGGTGCTTTTAAAGTTGCCGGACTGCAGAATGTCCCCACCATGCTTTCTCAGATTCCTGCGCAGCTTTGCATGCTGCCGTGCCCATTTCCGGAAAGCTTCTTTGCGCTTCTGCTCTTTGCGCTCGTCCTTCGTCATATTCCGGCCTTCCTGTGCCGATACACGAATCTATGCCGTTCTTTTGTCGGCACTTGCTCTTTTTCATAAAACAGCGCTTTTTTACAGTTTTATAGTATACCACATTTTGCCTTTACTTACTACGTACAAACCGTGAAATATTTGCAAAATAAAGCAGTTTTGTCATTCAAATTACATAATTATCTCCGGGCTGCCATTGCTTGGTCAGCTCCTGAATGGTGATACCCGACAAATATTCCCGAACAACCTTTTCCAGCCCCTCCCAGACCGGAAGCGTCGCACACATTCCTCTTCGCTCACATTCCCTTGCAGTGTCCTCTAAACAGGACACCGGAGCCATACTGCCCTCCGTGAGCTTCAGGATCTCATATACATTGTATTCCTCCGCCGGTCTGGTCAGCCGGTAGCCTCCGCCTTTGCCGCGCAGACCCTCCAGCACGTCTGCCTTCGTTAAGGATTTCACGATGCTTTCCAGATATTTTTCTGAAATTTCCTGCCGCTCCGCGATATCCTTCAGCGGAATAAATTTTCCATTATTATGCTCTGCCAGATCGATCATCACGCGCAGCGCATATCGTCCTCTCGTTGAAACCATCATATCCTGTTACCCTTCCTTTCAAAGCTTTTTCAAAATTTCTTCTACACTTTCCGCCCGTAAAAATTCATGGCTTTGCCCAAAGCCCGCCTGATCGAGTGCCGAATTTTTCATAATCCACGGATGCCCGACCTCTGCCAGCATCGGCAGATCGTTATAGTTATCCCCAATCGCGATCACATCTTCCGGAGAAATCCCCAGCACACCGCAAAGATCCCGCATCCCGGTTCCTTTGTCCGACAGCATAAAATCCAGCCATTTTTCCCCTGCAACCGCCGCTGAGAACTCTCCTCTCCACGGATCACCGAACGGCTTGTCATATTTTGCCGCGCCGCTTCTGCAATAAGCTGATACCTTTATCATGTCCTCTTTAATTTCGTCCAGGCTGTGAACAATTTCTACACGATTTCCCAAAAAATACTGAATATGATAAATATAATCGTCATGCTTTGGCATCAGATAACTGGTATTGGCTCCGGAAATCAGAACTTCCATATCGTCATTGGCAAGAATCTGCTTTGCAAGCGCTTCTGCTCGGCTGCGCGGCATCGGCCGTTTCTTTAAAATCTGATCCTTTCGATAAAGAATCGCACCGTTTTCGCACAGAAACGTCATCTCTTCCGCCTTCGGAGCAAACAGATTTTTCAGATTGCTGTACTGTCTGCCGCTCGCTGCCGCAAATAATATTCCTTTTTTCAAAAGTCTGTCGATCTGAACAAAAACTGCTTCCGGTACTTCCCTTTCTCCACTCTGAAGCAATGTTCCATCAATATCTGTCGCCACCAGTTTGATCATGTGTTCTCCATTCTCAGTTCACCCGTGCCATTCGCGAAATACCCATTTCCCCTATTACCTACTATGATAACCTCTTTTTACTGTATTTGTAAAGCACCAAACGCTTCCAATTCCTCTGTACAGTCTCCGAACCTGTATGCTTCCATGCTTTCTTCTGCCTGGCAGCTCATTTTTTCCTCATTTTTCCAAATCTGACCGGTGTTTTTTTCCTGCTGCCGTTCTATACTGAGCTTATACGGAACGGAAAACAGTGTCCGCATCCGCAAATATGCAGGAATCGAGGACTTTTACCATGAGATATTCCAATCATATTGTTGATGAAACCACGCATGCTTTCAAATGTGCCAAATGGTTCGCATTGGTCAGCTCCCTGCTGCTTGGCATTTTCGGTACGGTGCTGCTGATCTGGCCCAATACTTCCATGAACGTTATCTGCACCCTGCTCGGTGTTTTGATGGTTGTTTTCGGCGTCAGCAAAATAGTCGGCTACTTCTTTAACGTCAGCTACCACATCGGCTTCCAGTTCGATCTTGCACTCGGACTTTTCGCCCTGCTGTTTGGTATTTTGTTTCTGACCCATCCCGGTGCTATACTTTCCATTACCTGGGTGCTTGTCGGTATCTATGAAATCGTAGAGAGTGTATTTAAAATCCAGACCGCGATGGATGCCCGCCACTATCAGCTCTCCGGCTGGGGACTGCTTTTATTCTCCGCCATCGTCTATTTGCTGTTTGGTATTTTCCTGACCTTCAACCCTGCAAAGGGCGGCAGCCTGTTCGTTCAGGTCATGGGCATTTCGCTGATCTTCGCTGGAATTGAAAATATTATCTTCACGTTCTATACCTCCAAACGTTTAAAAGACATCCGCAACCGTCTGCACGACGAGTGGATCGCGTTGGATGAGGACAATATTATCGACTGATCGACGTTACATACACGTACACACCGGTATCCACATTCCATGTACGCACGCAAAAAGCCCGTCGTTTCGCAGCTTCGCCTGAAAGTTTTCTTTCGGGCAACCGCGAATCATCGGGCTTTTTTTATATAGCATTTTCTAACTGATATTTCATTCCGGGTGCTTATCCTTACACCAGCATGATCATCTGGCGTCTTGCGCCGTCTTTACTAAATACTGTTTTAACATAATATTCCCTTTTTAGCCAAATTCCCAGAAGCTGCGCCGGTTTTTGGGCTTCACCGGCTTTTCTTCCTCTTCTGTCCGATACTGCAAAATCATGGAGGATGTCTTCGGCATCGTCACCGTAATTCGTCCTGCTGAAACTTCTATCTCCATCGGATTGATGTCATAGCCCCTTTCCCCGGTCAGGATCAGCCGCTGCAGCGTGCAGTCCCGCGGGATCCCCAGCTCCCAGACAGAAAGCTCTTTTGTAATCTCATTTTCATTATTATTGATCAAAACAACCGAATGATTATTTTTTGTAAATCGCCCATATGCCAGGAAATTATAGTCCAGGGTCAGACATTTTAAGGAGCCTGTCTTAAATTCCTTATTCTGACGATGAATCCGGATGATCTCCCGATGAAAGTTGATCAGCTCTTTATCTTCCCTGCCCCACGGATAGGTACGGCGGTTATCCGGATCGGTAAAGCCACAGACGCCCGCTTCGTCGCCATAATAAACCGTAGGCGCGCCAGGCCATGTCATCTGCATGACAACAGCCTCCAGAAGCACTGCTTTTTTTACATCATGATTTGCCGCCTCAGCGCCGAGACTGTTCGTTCTGCCGACACGACGGTTTGTTCTGGTCAAAAATCTGGAATGGTCATGGTTGGAGAGCTCATTCATAGCCGCCTGGATTGACTGAGGCTGCATCCTGCACATATGGTAGCGCATCATGTCGAAAAATGCCGCGCCGTTTCCAAAAAGGCTCTCATTCGCCTCATCGCTGTGCTTTTCCATCCCTGTCAGAAACCAGGAAACAGGCTCCATAAAGGCGTCGTAATTCATCACCGTGTCCCACTGATCCCCGGAAAGCCAGTCTGAAGCGTCCCCATAATGTTCCGCCAGGATCAGCGCGTCCGGGTTCACCTCCTTCACCGTCTTCCGGAAATCTCTCCAGAACCGGTGGTTCATCTCCGGTGAATGCCCGAGATCCGCCGCCACGTCAAGTCTCCAGCCATCGATGGAGTATGGCGGGGAGAGCCAGCGTTTCGCGATGTCCAGCACATACTGGTACAGCTTCTTGGATCCCTCGTAATTTAACTTCGGCAGCGTATTATGTCCCCACCAGCCTTCGTAGGAATCATTGTCCGGCCATCCGTCCTGATCTCCGAACAGGAAGAAATCCCGGTACGGACTGTCCGCTGTCAGGTAAGCCCCCGGCTCATACCCGCCGTCCTTCTCATAGATCTTCTCCCGGTCCATCCATTTATTGAAGGAACCGCAGTGGTTGAACACCCCGTCCAGGATACTCCGCATC
>OJOH01001319.1_pt1 | contig 11618 bp, 13 predicted proteins | sample 1598201 | NCBI WGS metagenome assembly OJOH01 (sample SAMN03922462, study PRJEB24848) | human gut metagenome | isolation source: stool sample | host: Homo sapiens | place: Germany | collected 2009-11 | reverse complement strand
GTCATCTTTAGCCCCTCGTGTCCTAATGCAGATACATGGTTACTTCGTGCCTGCGCCCCTTGCAACGGCGATGGTCTTATGCTACAACGCAGGCACAAAGAACCTGATTCGCAGGAGGGATAAATATGTCTGATTCCATTGAACGCTCCATTCGGACAGTGGAGTTTTCCCTGAGAATGGAGGGGTTTTCTGTTGCGGACGCCTATAAGGAACTTTGCCGCAAGCTGCTGGCCGGCAGGAATATCTGACGCAAGTGATTTCAGGCGAAGGGAAGGCCTGATATGGCGTACAGCATAGACTCGTGGGCTCGGAGATGTGTATAAGAGACAGGCATAGACACGCTTACAGAAGACTGCTATCCAGGGACGACCTGCCTAATCAATAAACTAGGGATTCAAGATGAGGAGAAACTGGCGGAGACCGAAGCGGCTATTGTTTTGGGTAATGCCAGTTTGCTGGATCAGCAGCCGATAGCGGGTGTATTTGATTTTGCGCATTACAAATCCATCCATCATTTTTTGTTTTTGCGATCTCTACAATTGGGCAGGGCAGATATGTGCGATCAACATTTCAAAAAAGGGAACGGTTTTTGTTCCTGCTGCTGAGATTCCGTCGTGTGCGGATGTGTGTTTTTCTCGGTTAGCTGCCTTTACCGCCGAAGGCCTTTCTCATCAGGAATTCATCGAGGCAATTGCGGATTTTTACAATACGATCAATATGCTACACCCATTCCGGGAGGGAAACGGAAGAACCCAGCAGCCCTTTTTCGTCCCGTGGATTCGTCACTTAGGCTATGAGTTTGACTTGTCAGATGTCGACCCGGATGAGTTCATAATCGCAACGATTTACGCAGCGCAAGGAGTGATGGATCGTTGATCAAGTTTTTTGCGCAAAAGCTCCAAGGGCTAACCATGGGATTAGATATGACATTTCGATAGGAATTTAAGTACCGAACAGTCCTGTTACTGTGCGGTACTTTATTATTTCATGGTCATACCACCCCAGGTCTTAATCGGTTCCTCCTCATGGTCATCCGGCTTATGGCCCAGAGCAACTTTCTTTTCCCGGATTTGCTGGCGGCGCTTCCGGTCGATGTGCAGGCCGACACCAGGCTGGGGCAGAGAGTGCTCCTCAAAGATCCGGCTCATGTGGTAGATAGGTGTGGCGCATTTCTTGCTTGAAGATTTGATTCATCAGAGTGGACTTGATCTGTTGGATGCCGTCTTTGGTCAGGTGGGCTTCTCCAGACATGGTTGACCAAGCCATCATGTGGACATGGGGGTGTTCACCCTCATCATGGAGGGCGGCGTACCATCGGAAATTTCCCAGAGAAATATTCATAGCGGCGGCGATGTCATTGCGGTTGGCCCGGAGTAGGTTTCGCCATGCCTTTGCGTTGTCATAACCCAACCGGACGGCATCTTCTCGTTTCAGAGAGAGAATGTGCGTCCATACATTTCCGGTGTAGTGATCCAGCTCATCCATCGCTTTCTCCAAATCCACATTTTCCTCATCACTGAACAGACCGTAGTTGCCCAGGCGCTCCGCCCTGGGCCGGGTGGCGATGTACTTCATGTAGCCCTCATTTGGTAAATCGTCAACGGTTCAGAAGCCGCCACAGCGTCGTTCTGCTGATGCCCAGACGGGCAGCCGTACGGCTCTGGTTCCCGTTTTCCTGGGCCAAAATCCGGTGGATGATGTCCTGATTGATGCGGTCCAAGGTCTGATTGAGGTCCAGAGGCTCTCCGGCATCCTCTACCAGTTTGTTGACTGTGGCCATGGTCCGTTCCCGGCGGAGCACCTCCTGTACCTCCTTGGCGGTAATGTAGTTGCCGTGCGTCATTTGGGCCAGCTCTTGCAAAATACGCTGAAATTGGGTGTAGTTGTGCGGCCAGTCGAATTCCTGCAGCTGGGTCATCGCCTCAGCCTCCAGGCCGAAGATCTGCTTGGCCAGCGCAGTGTTCAGATAGCTGAGATAGATGTTCGCGATAGCCGGAAGCTGGGCCGCCCGCTGCCGGACAGGAGGGAGATAGAGGGTAAGACAGGACAATTTTTCTACAAATTCCATTCCCGCCTCGGTGGATAGCTCGTTCATGCGGCATACGCAGGAGAAGAATACCCGGTTGCGCCGGGCCACGTCCATAGCGAGGAGATTCGCCAGCATCTGCCGGCGCTGTTCCGGGGTAAGCACGTCCACATTTTTCAGAAAAATCGTACAGCCGCTGTGGGCAAATGGGGAGTTGTGGTAATCCATCAGATAGTTCCACACTTTCTCATTGAGCATGAAGCAGTCAATGATAACGAGAGGGTGCTCTCGACGGCTGCTCTGCAGATAGAGTTCGTGTACCGCCTGCTCCTTGCAGGTGCCGTCTTCCCCGAAAATCATAACGGGCTGTTCTGAGCGATTGATCTGAGTCATTTTGTCCTGCAGATCCCGAAGCAGCCCCACAATTCCATATAGGCTGTTGGAATACTGCTCTTCCGCCTCCGTCATCCCCTCATAGCGTATCCCTCTCTGGATGTCTGCGGAGGGCACCCGGCTCTCAGAAAAATAGTAGGCGGTGTATTCCTTGCCGTCAACCGTCTCATGGCGCAGGCGGATGGAGTACTGCACGTTGTGGATCTGCTTGAGAATATGCTGTCTGGTATCCTTTCGTCCATTCCGGCTCTCCTCCCGAAAGAAATCCAAAATTGGAGCTCTGTAGTCTTTCAGGGTGGAGAAAAACAGTTCCCCCTGATCGCTGAAGACTACGGTGTGGTTGATTTGATTCCAGATCAGGCTGCGCAAAAACCGGTTCTCCTCCCGCAGAAGGCGGTAGTTGCGGTACAGGCGCCGCGCCTCGGCAAAGGCGGCATGAATGCCCTCCGCACCGGAGGTGATGAGCACAGCGTCCAGGCCCAGGCGTGTAGCCGCCGTGTGCGCCACCATATCACATAAAATGGCCCGCGTCCCGCTGCGCTGAATGGATTTCAGCACAGATTCCACCTGGTCTGCATCCTGCACCGTATAGATGTCAATGCGGTGCTGCATCAGCTGACAGAGGATCTGGGCACTGGCGGTCACGTTGGGAAACCCCACAATGGCGTAGTGACTGGATACATTTTCCGCCAGTTTCATGGCCCGCATAATGTCATAGGGGAGAATGGGTACCTCGACCACCGGAAGGTCCAGCCGTTCCCTCAGCTTGGTGGCCGTACCGCCCCTGGAAATAATAACATCATAATCGTTGTAAAAATTCCGGCGGGCCAGTTCCACACCCTGCTGCAGGTCTCCTACAAATACTGTAAGTTCAATGTCCGGGTACTCTTTGGCCTGTTCCTGCATGAGAAACTTCATATTCTCATAGGGGGCAATGCCCAAAAGTCTGATTTTTGATGTCACAGCGTTCTTCTCTCCCCTGCTGCCTCCCCTGGCAAGGCCGGCCTCGGCACCGCCTCGCGAAGGGGAAGCTCAAATTCATGTACAGGCGTATTCTGATTGTGGACAATATTGATGGGCCGGTCCCCGTGCATCCGGGCCGCATAGGTGGAGGGGGAGATGCCGGTCATCTTGTGAAATTGACGGCTGAAATAGTGGATGCTCTGATAGCCCAGCCGCTCTGCGATCTGACTCACATTCAAATTGGAGCAGAGCATAAGTTCCTTTGCTCGCGAGATTTTCCGATAGTTGATATAGCGGTTGGGACTCAGGCCCATCTGCCGCTTGAAATAGGAGCGGAAGTAGTTTTCGCTGTATCCGAACTGCTCCGCCAGCCATGAAACAGCTAGCCGCTGTTCCAGGTTGTCTTCGATAACCTGGAGAATCCGGCAGATATTCTTATCCTTCGGAGCGAACATGAGGGACTGCACATCCTGACGCGGCGGGAAAGCGCCGCACGCCTCCCGCTTCAAGCAGATCAGCAGTTCATAAAGCCGGAGGTTGACCATTTCTTCATAGCCAAACGACTGTGCAATCGCCTCGTCCAGAATGCAGCGCAGCAGGCAGCCCGCCTGATCGTTCAGGGAGCCAACCGCCGTAGGGAGACCGGCCATAATTTGGGCTGTCTCAGAGGAGCAGGAAAATTTAATATCCAGACTGATGGAGGTATCCAGGCTGGCTACAGAGTGTTCCACCCCCGGCAGCACCATGACCAAAATGCCAGGTTTGGTCTGAATCCGTTCCGTTCCCACCTGTACCTGAAGATGCCCGTCCAGCCCATAAATGAAGTGGAAAAAGGCATGGATATGGGGTTCGATGTACTGTCCCGCGCGCTTGCTGCTCTTAACTACGCGGTGTACCGTGATGTCGTGATGCATAAAAACCTCCCAGGATCAGAGAAGGCGTCTCACCAGCCGGCAGAGGGCATCCGGATCTCCTACGTTGCCAGGGAAGATAATGTAGGACAGGCCGGGGAACTTGCTCTCCGGTCCTGTTTGCCACACCGGCACGCCGGGAGCCGCCTGTCCTAAAATCAGCGCCCGCTTCACACCAAGGGCATGGACGCCGATATCGCTGGAGGTGATACCGCCCTTGGCGATGAGAAAGGCAGGCCGGACAGACAAAGCAGCCACAATTCGGGAGACGGCCCTGGAAATCCGGGCGCTGAGCGCCAGATTGCCCGCACCGCCCTGCTGAGTGACCAGTACCTGACGGCTGGTGTAGATCACAGCGGTAGTTCCGGCGCGGATTGCCCGCTCGGCACAGGCCAGGACCCGCTCCTCCTCTGCCAGGCCTCCGTCGGGCTGGAGCACACGCTCCGCCTGAAAACAGATGGGTTCCAGATGGGGGACCTCCCGAAGCAGCCGCTCCAGCTGGCCAGTGGTTTTGTCCACATAGGAACCCACTACAACCAATCCGCCTGCACCATGGTCCGCCCCGCGCAGTTCCTCCCTCGTCAGCAGAGGCCTCAGCTCCACACCGCTCAGTGCCCGAACCAGTCCGGCGGCACTGCGGATCAGAAACTCTTTTCCCTCCTCAAGCGCCTGAACCAGCGCTGTCACAAATACCTCTGCGTCCAGGCCGTGGGCACAGTTGACCACCAGCTTGCGGAAGCCGGACAGGGAAGACAGTGTCTGAACGATACCCCCGTAGTCTAGTCCGCGCAGCTCCTCCAGGGAGATGGATGCTACTTCTCCGGCAGGATACCGGCCTTTGGTGCGCTCCTCGCACCAGTCTTTCAGATCCGAGGAGGAGAAGGGAAAGGTGCTGTCTCGGGCAAATTCTGTCATTCCAGCCGGAATCAGCTGCTCCCCCGTGCGCACATAGTGGACATCCCCAATGGTGACCCGCCCGCCCTCCTGAAAGTAGGGCATCAGAATCTCACCGCTGTAGCGCAGCGGGAGCATCGCCTCCAGCGTTTGCCGCAGGCTCTCCGTCTCCAGCGGATAGTGCCCCCGCAGTGTGGAGTCCCCCCGACTCACCAGCAGGAAAGGCCGGCCAGTCTCCAGAGACGCTTGAGCCAGATGCTCTGCGATTTCCATGTGAACTGCCCGGGTCTCTTCCGCCGAAAGGCTCCGGGAGTTGGTCAGCACAAAAAACATGGGTTGGCCGGAGGTCAGTCCGCGGACAAAGGTCTCGCAGCTCCAATCCGTATAGACATAAAGGCCATGTACCGTCTGGATTCCAGTGGGGTCATCATCCAGGACCACCACGCAGCGATTCAGATTGGAAAGGGCCTGCCTCCAGGCTCTCTCCACCGGCGCTGCATCCGGCAGCGGTGGCCGGACCACTGCTATGGTGGGAATCGGCCGGAGTTGTGTTTCTGATTTCATGCCGGTTCGATCTCTTCTGGGCGGATGTTGGTGACTTGACCGTAGATGCACAGGGCGTCTAAGTAGCCCCCCTCCCGATAGCGGAACACGTGCCATTCCAGCGGCGGAAAGTTGAGCAGGTCCCCCTTCTGCAGCTCCACTGTGTGCTCCAAACGATCCGGGCTGGAGCCATACTGCACATAGGCATCCCGGCAGTCCAGCACTACCACAGACTCCTCCGCGTGATTATGGGGGGCCATGGGACCGCTCTCGGCGGAATACCGGCAAAAGCTCACGGTCATACGCTCACTGGCCACGGCGCTGCTGTGTCCCACTGCGTTTTGAACCACACGGCCTGGAAGACGGTGCTCCGCAATGTCGGCGCGTTTCACATAGTCCATAAAAATTCCTCCTTGATTTTATTGTGTGTTCCGGCGCAGAGCGGCTCACCTGTATCCGGCTTTGTCCGCCTCTGCTGTTCAATGCTCCGCTTTCTAGTATAGCGGAGGCAGGCACTTCTGTATTTGTCTTTTTCATCGGAAAAGGGACCCGAACCACTCCGGCAAAGCGTACGCTCTCCAGGTCTGGAGGAGGGATGAAAACTGCAAACCTGCCGTTGTTTTGTGACAATACAGATCTCCTTCCCAGCGGTATACTAGCGTTAGAGATACCAGAAAAAACTCACCGGCTCCAGCTGCCGGAGACAGAAAGGAAGGCAGACGGTATGCGCAAAAAAATTGTTGGTGTAATTCCTCCTATTATCACCCCCGTGGATAAACAGGAGCGTGTGGACGAAACGGGACTTCGCACTCTGGTGGATCACTGCATCGACCACGGACTTCATGGCATCTTTGTGTGCGGCTCCAACGGGGAATGCATGGCACTGACCCAGAAGGAGCGGGACAGGGCCATCCGAATCACCCTGGATCAGTGTGCCGGCCGGGTCCCAGTGATTGCCGGCTGCATGGACTCCAGCACTCAGCGGGTAATTGAGAACATCAAGCGCTTTGAGGATATGGGGGGGGAGACCGCTGTGGTCACCCCGGTGTTTTACGCCCGCCACGCCACTCAGGACGAGACGGTCCGCCACTTTGAGGAAATCAGCCGGCATACCTCGGCCAACCTGATGATCTATAACATTCCGCCTTTTACCGGACAGCTACTTACCGCAGACACCATTATTCGCCTTGCGCAAATTGACAAGGTCATCGGCGTCAAGGACACTTCCGGAAATTTCCCCTTGTTCACCAAGCTGCTCCATCATTTTAAAGGTACCGACTTTCTGGTCCATCAGGGGGCCACCAACCTGGCCGTGCCCAGCCTGCTGATGGGAGCAGACGGCTACATCCCCTCCCTAGCTCCTCTGTTCCCCAAGGCACATCTGAACCTATACGAGCATGGCAGGAAGGGAGATATTGCCAATGCCATGAAGTGGGGGGCTATTGTAGACGAAATCTGCAAGCTCTACCCCATGGCCAAGAGCCAGACGGCCTCCACCAAATACGCCATCAGCACCCTTGGATTTGCGGACAAGCGCGTCTGTCAGCCCACTGAGCCCATCACCGCTCAGGAGATGCAGAGGATCGACGCGCACATCCAACGGCTCCAGGAATACATGTGATAAAGTGAGGTATGACCTGTGTGCGCAGCGGAACGAAGTCCGGTCATCCGTCTGGACCCAGCGGATAATATCGTAGTGGCCCGCCGTCCGGTGCCGGCCGGTACCTGGATTCCGTCGGAGGGAATCACGGCCCAATCAGATATCCCTCTGGGCCATAAAATTTCCACCCGGGCCATCCGGAAAGGGGAGCCCGTACTGAAATACAATACGGTAATCGGTTATGCCTCCCGTGATGTGGAAGCCGGCACACATATGCACAACGACACCATCCATTTTGACGCGGTGGCCCAGGACGCTCCGTTCTGCGTGGACTACCGCCCGGTGGAGCTGGTTCCACCAGCTCAGCGGCGCACCTTCCTGGGCTATGTGCGGAAGGACGGGCAGGTGGGAACCCGTAACTGCATTGCAGTGATCGTGTGTAGCAACTGCGCCGCCACAGTGGCCCGGAAAATTGCAGATCACTTTACCGAGACGGTGCTGCGGAACTATCCAAATGTGGATGCGGTGGTTCCCCTTATCACTTCCTCGGGCTGCGGTCTGGAGAAAACCGGGACTCCCATGATTTACCTGCGGCGCATTCTGGCGGGACACATCCGAAATCCCAATATGGCTGGCGCGCTGGTGTGCGCCCTGGGCTGTGAGTCCAACAACATCGACGCTTTCTTCGAGGAAACCGGCCTAACCCCCGGTCCCATGCTGAGGCGGCTGGTGATTCAGGAGGCCGGCGGCGCCCACAGGGCGGTGAAGGTCGGCATCACTCAGGTGGAGGCCATGCTCCCGGCGGCCAACCAATGCCGGCGGCAGCCAGTGCCCATCAGTCATCTGACTGTGGGACTGGAGTGCGGCGGGTCGGACTCCTTCTCCGGCTCCTCAGCCAATCCGGCCCTCGGCAAGGCCATGGACCTGCTGGTCCGGCAGGGCGGAACAGCGGTCCTCACCGAACCCACGGAGCTTCTGGGCATGGAAGGGGCCCTGGCCCGTCGGGCCCGCACACCGCAGGTAGCCCAGCAGCTGATGGACACTATGCAGTGGTGGCTGGATTACTGCAAAGGGAGCGACGCCCAGATCTACGGAAAGGTCACGCCGGGCAACAACGCCGGCGGCATTACCAATGTGCTGGAGAAGGCTCTGGGCAGCGCCAAGAAGGGGGGCAGCACTCCTCTGAATGCCGTGTTTGGGTATGGGGAGGCCATTACCCAGAGCGGGCTGGTGCTGATGAACTCCCCCTCTTATGATCCTGTGTCGGCGGCGGCTCTGTTTGCCGGAGGGTGCAACCTGTGCACCTTTACCACAGGGCGTGGGTCCTGCTATGGCAGCCGGCACTTCCCCACGCTGAAAATCGCCTCCAACAGCGACCTCTATAGGCGACAGGAGGAGGACATGGACCTCAACGCCGACGCTGTCATTGACGGGGAGAGAGACCTGGATGAGATGGCTCTGGAGATTTTCGAGGCACTGATCGCTGTCGCCTCGGGCCGCCCCACCAAGAGCGAACAGTTCGGTATGGGCGGCGATGAATTTATTGTCTGGTGGCTGGGTATTACAGCGTAGCCAAACAGACTCCCGCCAGGCGCGGAAGGACAGCTTCTCCTTCCGCGCCTGGCTCATTTTCTGTTTAACCTTCCAACGCCTGGGCAATGCGGCGCATGACCCCGCCCTGAGTGGTCCAGAAGTTCTTCAACACCGCCATCTGATCCCCCAGACTGAAGTGGCGGACCCCCAGGCCGATGTAGTACTGCGCCTCCTCCGGAGCGTTGATCTCACAGCGGGGCTGTACGCCATGGCGCAGAGCGGCTTCAATGACTCGCCGCTCTGCGGCTTTATAGTCCTCTGCATGGTCCGACCGGTTCCATCCCCGGCTCATACAGTAGTCCGAGGGGCCGAACTGCACCATATCCACACCGGGGACAGAGCAGATCTCCTCCACATTTTCCACCGCCTCCTGCTTTTCAATCATAAAGCACAGGACGATGCCGTTCAAACGCTGAATGTGTTCCTGCTGGGTAACCCCGGCGGGACTGCTGATAAACTGGCGGGTGGGGCAGCCGTACAGACCGGAGGTCCCAGCCACCATGGGCCGAATCATTGCCACCATCTCCTCCACCTCCCGGGCGGTACGGTGATCGGCGAAATTTACCGCCTGAAACCCGGATGCTACTGCCTTCTGAGCTACGTAGGCCCGGTTCTGAAGATCCACCTTGATCATGGAGCCCATGTCGTACAGCTCGGCAGCCCGGGCCAGATTTTCCAGGTCCGTCTGGCTGAAGGGAGCATACTCCGCCACAAACTCCATATAGTCAAAATTGCCGCCGACTCCCAACACTTCTGTGTAAATGGGCCAGGTGCTCCAAAGCCGGGTGGACACCGAGGTCCGCTTCTCCCGGAGGATGCGGCGCAGCTTGTTTTCTTTCATCATAAAATTGCCGTCCTTTCCAGTGCCTCAAGGGCGAAAAACCAGAGCGGAATGGTTATTACAGATAAAACCGTACTGATGGCTACCAGAGCAGAGCCCAGCTCCTCATCGCCCCGGTATCGGGCGGCCAGCACAGCCGTAAGGCTGGCTGCGGGCATACCAGACAAGAGTGTGCAGGTAGCCGTCACCACATAGGGCACCCGGAACAGGGCGCACACCAGCAGCACCGCCCCGGGCAGAACGCCCAGCCGCAGCAGCACGAACCCCCATACATCCAGCCGAAGAAACTCCTTCCAGTGGATGTGAGAGAGCACTGCCCCAATGAGCAGCATGGACAGGGCCATGAGACAGCCGCTGAAATATTCCGCCGTCCCGGTCAGCACGGCGGGCACGGGCCACTCGGTGACCATCACCAGCAGGCCAAGCCCGGTGGCAATCATACAGGGGTGGAGGAGCAGCCGCCGGACGGAGGAGCACCAGTCCGATTTTACCCCGGTATACAGGGACAGGCCATAACTCCAGCAGTACAGACGCACAAACAGCATATACATATTCAGCTGGGCCACTCCAGGGGCACCCAGCAGGCTCTGCACCACCGGCAGGCCGATGAACAGGGCGTTGGAGTTGATCAGCCCATATCGAAACACCTTTTTCTCCCGTTCCGGGCAGCGTCCATAGCACAGCAGGCCCAGCGCGGTGCTGCCCAGCATCACTGCAACGCTCAGGACAATGGCCACCAGGAAATTTTTCATAGTCGCCCAGTCCATTTCCTTGGGCAGGGAGAGAAAGATATTGCTGGGCAGGATCACATCCATCAAGAGGTCGGTGAGGCAGCTCTGTCCCTCCGGCATAATCACCTGCTTCTTTTGAAGTAGCGCCCCGCACAGCACCAGCAGAAGCATAATTCCCTCCAGCCGGGCGATTTCAGCCAGCATGGTACTATCGCCTCCCCGGGATTTTTTGAGTGTGAACACAGCCTCGTGGGACCGCCGTAAACAGGCCGACCGGCCCCCTGCCTGTACGACAGGGAGCCGAAGCCTGCTAAGCATTACAGATAGGGCATAAAGCTCTCGAACAGTTCGTTCTGCTTCTCCAACTCAACCAGAGTGTCCTCTATGTTCAGCACATAGGGATCCTGGAAGCAATAGTCATTGACAACCTGCTTCCACTCGTCGGTGGAGGTGGCCTCCAAGATGGCGGCGTTCATCGCCTCTACAATTTCAGCGGGAGTGTCCTTGGGAGCCAGAACGACATACTCAGTGTCCATGACCAACTCAGGGATGGTGTCGGAGGCAGAGAGCTGATCAGGCAACAGCGTGGGAGGCTCAGACAGCACTGTGCACAGGCTCTTCAGCTGGCCATTTTCGATATAGTCGGCTGCAGTGGAATAAGGCAGGGAAGTGGCATCAATTTCTCCACCCAGCATAGCGGTTAGACGGGTGGCGCCGTCACCCGCATCAATAATGTTAAACTCCGCACCACCAACATTGGTCATGATGCTGGCCATGATGTACACGCCGCCGCCGGTGGAGATGCCAAACTTGATCTGACCGGGATTCTCCTGGCTGGCCTTGATCAAATCATCCAAGGTATTGTAGGGGGAGTCGGCGGGCACCACGATGTTCTCGCCGGACTGGATACCGTAGATGGCCACGGGCTCGAACGCGTCATAGGTAAAGTCCACCATACCGGTGGCGTAGTTGCCCAGCATAGCAGCGGTGTTTGTAGCGATAAAGGTGTAGCCATCGGTGTCGCCATCCTTATACTGTTGCATACAGGTGGCGCCGTTGGAACCATCCACGTCTGTCTCTTATACACATCTGACGCTGCCGACGAAGAGGATAGTGTAGATCT
>OJOH01001283.1_pt1 | contig 11844 bp, 10 predicted proteins | sample 1598201 | NCBI WGS metagenome assembly OJOH01 (sample SAMN03922462, study PRJEB24848) | human gut metagenome | isolation source: stool sample | host: Homo sapiens | place: Germany | collected 2009-11 | reverse complement strand
GCCTATAAAATAGGGAAAGTTAGAGGAATAATTATATAAATTCCAGTTTGTAGAATTCAAAAATTTAATATGAAATGTGAGATAGAGCGTATGGAAATTAACTATACGTTCTATTTTTTTGCTTTTTTGAAAAAAACGATTAATAAATTATTGATATTTTGTTCACGTGAAAATACGGTGTATTAGCTAATAATTGAACAATAACTTTTACTTTTCATTGTTGTGTATATTCTGTCTTATGCCCACAAAAGTATAAAAAAATGAATAGACAATGTCATGGCTCCGCGTATTTTTCGCTCGATAAAAAAGGACCTGTTTCATCGAAGTTTGAATACTTTTCTGAAACAGGTCCTATGGAATAGGTAAAAGGTCCGGTTTAAAAGGTTTTTGGCTTTTATGGATAAAAAATGTTTTCTTATTCTTCTCTACCGCCGCCTAAAGCTTGATAAAGGTTGATCACGCTTTGTATCTCGGTGAACCGGTTAGCTGTTTGCGACAACTGTGCGCTCAACAAGGACTGGCGGGCAGTCAGCACTTCCAGATAGGTGGTCGTACCGTGCTCCATCAGTAACGAGGTACTTTCCAAGGCCTTTTCCAGAGATTGGATTTGCTTTTCGAACAAGACCGTCTTGGCCTTGCTTGTCTGGCAGGCGACCAAAGCGTCGTTGACTTCGCTGCCGGCATTCAGCAAAGCCTGCTGGAAAGACAGGCTTGCTTCCTCCTGCTGTGCTTTGGCGATGCGGTATTGGGCCATGATCTGTCCTTTGTTGAACAACGGCTGTGTGAGCGATCCGACTGCCGAAGCCAAGAATTTGCCCGGATTGACGATCATGCTCCCTGCCGAGTTGGTCCATCCGGCACTTCCGCTCAGTACGATGGAAGGATAGAAAGCGGCACGAGCCTGGTTGGTCACGTAAAATGCCTGTTCCAGCGAACGTTCGGCTGCACGCACGTCGGGGCGGTTTGACAACATTTGCATCGGTACGCCGACTGCCACGTCTTCCGGGAGCTGCTGGTCTGCCAGCTTTCCGCGTTCGTAGCGGCGAGGAGTTTCGGCAAGCAACAGGGCGAGACTGTTTTCGACTTGGTTGATCTGCTCTTTCAGGTCGAGAATGGAAGTCTGCACACTGTAGTAGGCTGCTTCCATCTGGGAAGTGGCTGCTTCGTTGGCTAATCCGGCATCCATCAATGCGCGGGTAGAAGCTACCGTCTCTTTCCAAGATTCTTCTGTCTGTTGCGAAATGGCTAACTGTTCATCTAACATCAACAATGTATAGTACACATTGGCGATCCCGGCTATCAACTGGGTACGCACGGCCTGCTGGTAGTCCTTGCTTTGGGCATACAGCGCTTTGGCCTGTTGCTTGGCATTGCGCAGACGTCCGAAAATGTCCAATTCCCAACTGGCTGTGACAGGCAGCGTGTATGTTTTAGTCGCTTTCCCTCCGTCGAAACTGCTGATCGTTCCTTGTGGGGAAAGTGCGAACGAAGGTAGGAAAGCGAGCTTCGCCGACATTAACGCCGCTTCCGCTTCCTCGATCTGCAATTGGGCGGACCGGAGGTCGGTGTTGTTTTGTAACCCTTGTTCGATAAGAGCCTGTAACTGCGGGTCCGTAAAAAGTTCCCGCCAGTTCACATTACCGAAGTTGGTCGTATCATCGACAGCCACCTCTTCTCCGTACAGGTTGTCCGGAGTCGTTTCGGCCGGTTGATATTTGGTGTATATGCCGCAACTGCTCAACAGAGCGGTTGCGGTTGTCAATATGATTATTTTCTTCATACTTTATTTATTTTCATTGTTTAAACCGTCACGTTCGGTTTGGCTCTTTTGCTTCTCCAACGCAACTTGCATATCGGTTTCCACTTCCATCGGCGGACGGATTTTTTCTTGCATGTATTCGAAAATGATGTAGAATACCGGCACGACGAACAGCAATGCCAATGTCCCGACTGCCATACCGCCGACAACACCTGTTCCTAATGAACTGTTACCGTTGGCTCCGGCTCCGGATGCGAACATAAGTGGAAGCATACCGAAGATCATCGTAAGTACAGTCATCAAAATAGGACGCAAACGGGCTTGTGCGGCCGAATAAGCCGATTCGACGATACCCATCCCTTTACGACGGCGTTCGATGGCAAACTCGGTAATCAAAATCGCCGTCTTGGCCAAAAGTCCGATCAACATGATGACACCGGTCTGCAAGTAAATGTTGTTTTCCAATCCAAACAGTTTGGCGAACAGGAACGAGCCCATCAAACCGAACGGAACAGACAGGATAACGGCCCAAGGCACAAGGAAACTTTCGTACAGACAAGCCAGGATCAAGTAGATAAGCAAGATACAGACCGCATAGATAAAGAGTGTCTGCGAGCCTCCCGTATTGGCCTCTTCACGTGCCATACCGCCATACTCGTATCCGTATCCTGTCGGCAGCATCTGGGCGGCCACTTCCTCGATGGCCTGTTGCACTTCACCGGTGGAATATCCCGGTGCCGGATTCACATTGACTGTGATACAGCTAAAGAGGTTGAAACGGTTGGCCACTTCAGGTCCGAGTACCCGTTTCAGGGTTACGAACTGGCTGATCGGAGCCATTTCCGTTCCGTTGCGGACGAACATATTGTTCAAGGCTTGTTCGTCAAGACGGTATTCCGGTGAGGCTTGTGACATCACACGATATACTTTTCCGAATTGGTTGTAGTTAGAGACATATGCACCACCACAATAACTACCCAATACGTCGAGAACCGTCGAAGGTGAAATGCCGGCCCGTTTACATTTGGCTGCGTCCACATCGACCGATATCTGCGGGAAGTTCATGGCATAAGAAGTGTAGGCCATCGCCACTTCGGGACGTTGGTTCAGAGCCCCGATATACTGCATGGCGTTGCCGTAGAAAGTGCTCATATCTCCACCCGTACGGTCCTGCAAGTTCAACTCGATAGAGTTACCCAAACCGTAGCCCGGAATCATACCCGGCTGGAAGCAGAATATCTGCGCTTCTTTGATTTGGGCGAATTGTGCGTTCAGGCGTGCGACCACCGCATCGGAAACATGTTCAGCTCCTTTTCTTTCATCCCAGTTTTTCAAACGGATGATTGCCATACCGTAGGAGGTACCCTGACCTGCCAGGAAGCCGTAACCGGCTACACGGGAGTAATGTTCTACTTCCGGGGTATTCTTCAGGATGTCCTCTACCTTGTCCAGCACCTTGCCGGTCTCTTCCAGCGTACTACCCGGAGCAATGGCTACATTCGCCATGATGGTTCCCTGGTCTTCTTGCGGGACAAGACCTGTTTTAGTATTGCTGATCAGCCAGCCCAGCAGAATAACGGATGCGATCAGTCCGGCCCATACCATCCAACGGTGATGGATGAAAAACATGACGCCTTTCTTGTATTTACCCAACACGGCGTTGAAAGAGGCATTGTAGGCGGCACGTACACGGCCGTTAATACTTTTGGCACTCTTATTCCCATCACTCGGACGCATCATCATAGCACACAGGGCAGGGCAGAGCGTCAATGCACAAATCATGGAAAGACCTACGGAGGTCGCCATTGTCACACCGAATTGCGTATAGAAGATACCGGAAGTACCACCCATGAAAGTTACAGGCACGAACACGGCCATGAACACACAGGTACAAGAGATAACGGCCATCGTTACGTCGCCCATCGCATCTTTTGTAGCCTGGTAGGAAGAGGTGTAGCCCGCATCGAATTTCGCCTGTACGGCTTCCACCACCACGATCGCGTCGTCCACCACCGTACCGATGGCAAGCACCAGGGCGAACAGGGTCAGGATGTTGATCGTGAATCCGGCGGCTGTCAGACAGGCGAATGTACCGATCAGCGAAACGATGATTGAAATAGACGGGATCAGCGTACTCTTGAAGTCCTGAAGGAAGAAATACACCACAAGGATTACGAGGATGATCGCCACGATCAGCGTTTCTACCACATTATATATAGAAGCGAAGAGGAAGTCGTTGGAGCTCATCATCGTGATAAATTCCGTTCCTGTAGGCAATTCCTCTTTCATCTTTTCCAATTCGGCGGCAATACGTTCGTTTACTTCCGTTGCGTTAGAGCCGGCTACCTGGTAGATCATGAATGTCACGGCCGGCTTACCGTCCATCTGGCTGTCGAAGCCGTAACTCAATGTCCCCAGCTCGACCTTGGCGACATCTTTCAGGCGCAATACCGAACCGTCTTCCTGAGCCCGGACGACGATGTTCTGGAATTCTTCCACGCTCTTCAAACGTCCGCGGTATTTCATTGTGTATTGGAAAACGTTTTTTGAGTTTTCACCCAACGAACCGGTCGGAGCCTCGATATTCTGTTCTCCCAATACGGAAGTCACATCCGAAGGAACCAGTCCGTATTGGGCCATTCGTTCGGGGTTCAGCCAGATACGCATACTGTAGGTATCGCCCAACTCCATCACGTCGCCTACGCCTTCGATACGTTTGATACGCGGGATAACGTTGATGTCGAGGTAGTTTCCGAGAAATGTCTTGTCATAACGTCCATTAGAGCAGACAAGTGCGTCGATCTGCAAGAAACTGGTCTGTCGCTTCTGGGTGCTGACACCGATACGGGTTACTTCGGCGGGCAATAAACCCTGTGCTTTCGTTACACGGTTCTGCACGTTGACAGCCGCCATGTCAGGGTCCGTCCCTTGTTTGAAATATATTTCGATACTTGCCGAACCTGCATTGGTGGAAGTAGAAGTCATGTACATCATGTTTTCTACACCGTTGATACTTTCTTCCAACGGCATGATGACACTGTTCATCACCGCATCGGCATCCGCACCGGTATAAGTCGCCGATACGTGGACCGTAGGCGGCGCGATGTCAGGATATTGCTCGACCGGCAAGGTAAAGAGCGAAATCAATCCGATCGCCAAAATAAGAATGGAGATGGAGATGGCCATAACGGGCCGTTTGATAAAAATATTTCCTTTCATACTTCGATCCTTTATTTAACTTGCGTTCCTTCACGTACTAATCCGGCTCCTTCGGATACGATCTCTTCGCCTACCTTCAATCCGTCGAGTACGATGTATTCACGGCCGTCGCTGATTTCAGCTACGGTAATCAATGTGGAAACGGCTTTACCGTCCACTACTTTGTAGACAATCGTCTTGTCCTGCAAACGAACCGTTGCGCCTTGAGGAATAATGATACAGTCTTTGTAGGCCTGCGGTATGAGCACATTGCCGGAGGCTCCGCTATGAAGCAGGCGGGATTCGTTGGGGAATACGGCACGTACGCCGACTGTTCCGGTCTTCCGGTCGATCACCCCGCTAATCGATTCGATCTTTCCTTTCTGCTCATAAATGGACTGGTCGTTCAGTTTCAACGACACTTCCGGCATGTTTTCCAACGCTTCGTCCATGCTTTTGTATTGGCGGCTCATGGCCAGCAACTGGTTTTCCGTCATGGAAAAGTAGACATACATATTCGAATTGTCCGAAATCGTTGTCAGCGGTTGGGGAATACTGGCGCTGACCAATGCCCCGGCACGGTAAGGCAACATACCGACAACACCGTCAGTCGGACTTTTAACTTCCGTATAAGACAGGTTGTTGCGGGCGTTCAGCTCCTGGGCTTCGGCCTGGACCAACTGTGCTTTGGCGGTCAGGTAGCTGTTCTCGCTTGTTTTCAGGTTAAAAGCGGAAACAACCTTTTTCGCAAACAGTTCTTTTGTGCTGCTGTAGTTCAGCTCGGCGGTAGCCAAAGCTGCTTTTGCCACTTCCACGTTTGCCTGGGCCGTCTTCAAAGCGGCCTTGTAAGGAACCTGATCTATGACGAAAAGTAATTGTCCTTTCCGTACGACCTGTCCTTCTGTCACACACAGTCGTTCGATAGTTCCCGATACTTGCGGATAAATATCAATATCCTGGCGACCGCGGATTGTGGCCGAATAAGGTGTTGTCAGCTCTTTGTCTGCAGTAGAAACTTTCATCGTCGCATAAGATGCTTTCATCTGCGCATCCGGTGCATGTTTGCAGGATGCCATCCACATAGTCGTACAGCCGATAACTGCCATCAGCCGTATCCATTTTGCATTTGCTCTTGTCATATTCGTTTATTATTTTAGAAATGACGCAAATGTATTTCAAAAAAGATCGGTCTTATTTGTCTAAAAGTCTATATAAATCTCCCGTATTGATACTGTATAGATATTTTAAGAAAAGAATGATTGAAAAAAAACAAATAACTATAACGTTTTACTGTGTGGTTTGTAATTCGGGCGTTTAGAAGAAGAGAACCGGTTAATGGGGGAAATAAGGTTTCACGAGAGAGAAAGAAGGTGGTGTGTCAAATGTACTTGTTCCCGCACTTGGCACACCACCCTGCTATCGTCTTTGTTTTTATTGCAGATATTCTACCAGTTTGGTCGGCAGATAAAATGTGTTGTTTTTGTCAACATACACGATTACCGAATTCAGGCGGATTTCTTCCTGTCCTTTCTTTCCGATCGTCACGATGTTGCTGAACGGCGTGATGTTGATCTGCTTCTTTTTGTTCTTTACAACTAATGAAGGAGAACCTTTTTCGTCTTTAGCCGGAACGATTTCACATTTGAAATCTTTGAATACTTCCGTGTGAGGAGCGAAGTTGCCGGCTGTCAGTTCTTCCAGCGTGTCGTGTGTCATGCCGAACAGGGCGCAGAGATAATGGTTCAGTTCGATATTCGTGTGCATACCAAGAGGCAGGCTTGCACGGTCAGGATGGTAAGCAGCGAGGAACACCTCTTCACCAGTGTGGCCGCCGGTTGTGAAACCGAAACAAGTTCTGGAGGTAAGCAACTTGGACATGAAAGTCGTCAAAGAACCGCTGTATAAAGAACCTTTGCCTTTGGTCGAACGTTCGTTTTCCGGGATCGGACTGTTCTTATAGTCTTTACAATGGTTTAAGGCGTCCAACTCTTCCGGTGTCAGTTCGAAACCTGCGTATGTGCGGAATACGTTCTGTACTTCGGATGCCGGTACACTGTTCACCTTTTTGGCAAAACCTTCGGCGGTCAGCTTATACAAGGAAAACTGGTGGAAGAGTTGGTCTTTGCTCAGTTTATCGTACCCTTTGCAATCGGCACGCCCGATGCTGATACCGCTGTTGCCATGATCAGGAGCGATCACTACGGCAGTCTCACCATTCTGACGGGCAAATTCGAGGGCAGCACCGCAAGCACGGTCGAAAGCCAACATATCTGTGGCCATGCCGACCGGATCATTCGCGTGTGCAGCCCAGTCAACCTTACTGCCTTCCACCATCAGGAAGAAACCGTTCGGGTTTTGAGACAACTTTTCGATCGCTTTGCGAGTCATCTCTTCCAGAGAAGGCTGTTGGGCCGGGTCGCGATCGATGTCGTAAGCCATTTCCCTGTCTCCGAACAAAGCCCACATATTGTTACCGCTATAATTACGCATACCGTTGATGTCATTCTTAAAGACACCATATCCGTTCGCTTTCAGGTAGGCTTCGCTCTCTTCGGGAAGCAGGCTGGTGCCGCCTCCGATCACGACGTTCAGGTCGTTGTGAGCCATCTGTGGGGCGATCCATTCATATTTGCCACGGTTGTAGCTGTGGGCGGAACAGTCGGCCGGTGTCGCATGCGGGAATTCGCAGGTGAAAACCAGTCCCGTCGATTTGCCCTGTTTTATCTTGGCCGCTTCCAGGACGGTTGTCAGCGGTTGGAAAGCGCGTGCCGGATCGGTCGGGTAGATATCGTTGTCGCCGTCGTTCTCCGGATAAGTGGAAACGTAGCCTGTACGGCTGGGCTGTCCTGTCATGTAGCAGGAAGTCGTAGGGGCCGAGTCTCCGATAGGTGCATTCGAAGAATGTGTGCGGACTGTCCCGCAGAGATACGGGTCGATGTTCAATTTCGGTTTGTCGGGGTTGGTATACCATTGCAGCCAACGCGCCATGGAAACAGTTGCCAGCGATGTCCCGTCCGGGATCAGAAGAATGACATTCTTCACCGGCTTAACGTTTTCTACATCCTGAGCCTTTGCCGGCATGAAGATGACTGCCAGTAACAGGAGAAGTGAGATTGCTTTTTTCATTTATAATTTATGATTTATAATTGTATGATATCTTCTGTAAATTGCGTGATCTTCTCCAGTCCGGTTTCCGTAACCAAGAAGCTGTTTTCGATGCCGACGGCGCCGACACCCGGTATCACATATTTCGGTTCGAGCGCGAACACCATGTTCGGTTCGAGCCTGTCTTTCGAGCGGGGCGTAAGTACCGGGAGCTCGTTTATCTGGATGCCGATGCCGTGCCCCACGAATTTGGCTTGTTGCTTGGTCCCCATGAAGTAGGCGCCGAGTCCCTGTTTTTCGGTGATTTTGGCAGCTATCTCATAGAGTTCGGCACAAGGTGTTCCCGGCCGGGCGATATTTTCGATCTCGCTTTCGATAAGAAGGGCTGTCTGATGCGCCCGGTAAGCAAGTTCGGGCAGTCGGCCGACGGAGAACACACGTGTCATATCCGTCATATAAGCCGTATAGTTTCCCGCCATATCCACCATGACGGCCGTCCCTTCTTTCAGGGTCGTCCCGTTTGCACCTAACGGGCAGGAGGCGTCGATACCGCCGCCACCTAAGGCGAAGTCGAAAGGAGAGGGGACTTCGGCGTTTTCTCCCGCCAGGATACTTCCCATAAAGATATCCATGTTGGCGCCGAAAGCACGGAACAACCCGATGGAGCCGTTCTTGCGCATCCGTTTTTCTATTTCATACTGGAATTCGAGGTCGGTCATTCCGGGACGGAAACATTCGGGAATTTCAGCGTATGTCTTGGCGTGTCGTTCGGCCGAGATACGGAACATTTCGATCTCGTACGGCGTCTTTATCCGGCGTAGCTCACGCATCATTGCGGTTGCGTTTCCGGTCTCTTTCGGATTGAAGATCTTTTGCAGGCGTATATAGTCGTTGTATGTCAGTTCGTCGGCTTCGAGCAGGAGCTTTTCCGGCATTTCCAGTCCGTGGGATGCGAAAAGCTCAGCCATTTGTTCCGGTTTGCGGATGTATTCAACATGGTCGCCGGTCAGTCCGTTCGGCCGTTTCACGAAGAACCAGGGAGCACCTTCCGCAGGAAGATAGAAATAGCCGCTATAGATACGTCCGGTTGTATAATACAGATTCACATCCACGGTAAGCAGGCATCCGCCGGCATTTATTTTTTGCATCGCCTGCTGCATGTGATCCCATTTCAGCTTAAGATCGCCAATCAATTCTTTTTGTATCATTTCCAACACTTATTTTTATCCGGCACCAAAGATATTAAATTAATGCCGGGATGGAATGATTTCGGATATTAATTCTTGATTAAATTTAGAATTGTTCGAGCACTTGTATCCGTTTTTCGATGGGCGGGTGAGTGGCGAAAAGTCCGCTTAAGCCGCTCAGTGCGCTTTTAGCCTGTTGGCCCGGATGCTGGATGAAAAGCTGGGCCACGTCTTCCCGTTTGACGGCTTCGATGTCGGGATCGGCCGATATTTTCCGTAGTGCGCTGGCGAGGGCGAGCGGGTTCTTGGTCATCTCGGCGGCTCCGGCATCGGCCAGGTATTCCCGTTTGCGCGAGATGGCGAAACGCATCAGCATGGAGAAGAAATAACCGATGGCCGCAACGATCATGACTAAGACGATAATGATCGCAGTGTTGTTTTTCTCGTCTCTCCTGCGGCTCATCGACGAGTAGTAGACGGAGCGCATGGCCATCTGTGCGAGCATGGCAAAGATACCGACGAAGACGATCGATACGATCATCAGGCGTACGTCCTTGTTGCGGATATGCGACAGCTCGTGTGCAATGACCGCTTCCAGTTCGGAATCGTCCAGTTTGTCGATGATTCCCCGCGAGAGGCTGACGGTATAGGTTCTTTCGTTGATGCCGCTTGCAAAAGCATTCAGCGAATCGTCGTTGATGATATTGATCTTGGGCATTTTCATCCCTTGGCTCATACACAGGTTCTCCACTAAGTTATATACCCTTTTGTTTTCCATTCTCGACAAAGGCTCGGAACCGGTTGCCGAGTTGATGATGCTTGTATTGGCAAAATAGGCGATGATAAACCAAATCAATACGCCTCCCAACACGTATGGTGCCAAATGGATGAACATTCCGGTGGAATATTTTAGTATCTCGGCTTGCGTCAAGCCGTCGTCGTTCATCGCCAACAGGTGGAGCAGGTAGCAGAACGCGAAAAGCAATCCCATCACCAGGCAGGGAAATAAGCAAAGCAGGAGCAGGGACCGGAAATTGTTCCTGCTCTGTTGGGTTTGTATGCCGACGTATTGCATCCTTAGAACTTGATTTTTGGTGCTTCTTCGAGTGTTGCGCGTTGTTCGCCCAAGTCGAACATCACTTCCTTCTTAAAGCCGAACATACCGGCGATCAGGTTGGATGGGAATGTCTCGACCGCGTTGTTCAACTCTTTCGTAGCCGAATTGAAATAACGGCGTACGGCAGCCAGTTTGTTTTCCAGATCGGATATTTCTTCCTGCAACTGCAAAAAGTTCTGGTTGGCTTTCAGATCGGGATAGGCTTCGAGCGTGATCTTCAAGCCGGCCAGTGCGGAAGTCAGGACGTTTTCAGCCACGATCTTGTCGTCGATCGTTTTGGCGCTGATCGCTCCGTTGCGGGCGTTAATGACGCGCTCCAGTGTCTCTTTCTCGTGTGAGGCATAGCCTTTGACCGTTTCGACCAACTGCGGGATGAGGTCATGGCGTTGTTTAAGTTGCACGTCGATATCGGCAAAAGCGTTCTCGCGGTTGTTACGCAATTTCACTAACGAATTATACAAGGAAGCGATCCAGATTGCCAGGATCACGATCACTGCTATTAAAATGATTGCTGTCATTGTCTATATTTTTAGGTTCTGTCTGCAAACATACGAATTAATTTACAATGTTGTTTCTCCTGCGTCTTAAAAACAAGTCGCTATGTGATCCATTCCGAACCAAGGCTAATATGAGTCGTCCTTCGTCTCGTTTGTAGATCAATAGCCAATCCGGAGTTATATGGCATTCACGACACCTCTGTAGTCCCCTTTTAGTGCGTGATCTTTATTTTTAGCAGGTAATTTTTTATCATTCATTAATAGGAGAATTATCTCGTTAAGTTTTGATTCATCTAACTGTCGTCGACGAGCTTGTTTAAGGTCTTTTAGATATTGATGGGTAAATTCGAGTGTGTATTTCATTTTTTTACTTTATCAAGATAATGGAAAAAGAGACTTATTTGTTACGGTAAGGTTTCTTTTGGGCATAAATGTTTGCTTTCCGCCGGATCTGTGAGTACTTTTGTATAATATCAATACATTAATACCATGTTAAACAAATTAGATTATTCTTTGGTTCCGAACGATTTTGCACTCTGTTTTAATGGGAAATGCTTGCATGCTTCCACCTGTCTGCGCTATCAGGCTTCGCGGTATATTCCGAAAGAACGCTGGGCGGTGAAGGTGGTCAACCCGGACCGTGTTGTTCCCGATGGTGATTGTTCCGGATTCATGGACGACAGTCCGTTGAAAAACGCCTATGGCATGGAGCATTTGCTGGATAATGTCCCTTATCGCCAGGCAAAAGAAATACGGCGGGAGATGCGGGAATATTTCGGGACTACTCATTTTTACCGCTTAACGCGCAAGGAGCGTCGTTTTACTCCCGAAGACCAGCAGTATGTACGTGACCTGCTCCGTCAATACGGTATCGAAGAGGAACCAGTCTTCGACCGGTATGAAGAAAATTTCGGTTGGGAACGCTATTCTGATACCATTGCATGAAAAAGTAGTTTCCACCGCATGAAAATAAATTTTCTA
>OJOH01001280.1_pt1 | contig 11905 bp, 4 predicted proteins | sample 1598201 | NCBI WGS metagenome assembly OJOH01 (sample SAMN03922462, study PRJEB24848) | human gut metagenome | isolation source: stool sample | host: Homo sapiens | place: Germany | collected 2009-11 | reverse complement strand
GCAGCGTCAGATGTGTATAAGAGACAGCTTCTTATCAGTGCGAAGATGGCCGAGCCAGTTTTCCGCCTCCTCCATGAACGCAGGAACATGGGGAAATTCGGAGGAAGAAATGGTAGCGATGAGACCTCCTTCGTGGATACTGTCATAGTAGCCGCGCAGGGACTTCATGGCATCAGTCACAGACATTCCTGAAATTGCGGCGTGTTTCATCTTGCCCCAGTAGGCAGATTCTGCCTTCCCCGCTATGAGTTTAAGGGCGGCAGGAATTTTTTCCAGTCCGAGGGCATTAGATCCGGATATCCAGCAAAGACGGTTGACCTTGTCGGCAAGCAGGTTGTACTGCGAGGCCACGAGCACGCTGGCTTCACTCATACGCAGTTCATCGGGGTCGTCCACGGGCTGATAGGGCTGATTGTAGTACTGCTCAAGCTTGAGCAATACGTTCTCCTGACCGCCGAGCAATTCTGCGATGTTGGGGGTACGCAGGCGATAGCTGCCGCCGAGGGAAATGATGAGGCCAAGTCCTTCCATTTCGTGCAGGAGGCTTTGCAGGGTAGTTATATCGCCTCCGCTACCAGCGAATGCTGCGGGCCAGTAGCTACGAAGTTCTCTCTGCAGCTGGCTGGTAGAGATCTTTTCCCCTTGCAGAAGCGCCATGACATAGCCGATGACGAGGTAGCGCGTATCGAGAGCCAAAGTCATGGTGAAGCAATCGCGTATGCGGCTCTTCAGGTCCTGCGAATCGTAGACCATGAGCATGGTGCTTCTGTCGATGACGTGAACGGGCTCGCGGGAGGGAAGTCTGTTGATGCCCTTCACGAGCTCACTGCAGAACATCTGTATGAGCTTGGGCTGGTAGTTGCAATAGTTGAGAGCCATCTGCACCAGCTGATGAGTCTCGAATTTCAATCCCAGAAACTGCATGGGTCTGGTCATCAGGTCGTAGGCAGCATCAGTGGAAAGAGGACCTATGCAGAGATTGGGGCCGAAGTGATACAGAGGGCTGTTGGGTTCGAGACTGAAGCGCTGAACGGAGTGCAGGCCGGTGAACACTACCTTGAAGTTGCGGGTCGTGTCCTGCATGAGGTTGCGCAGTACCTCCACGTCCGGGAATTTCTCGAGGGCGTCTTTGTCGAGCGCTCTGTCACATTCGTCGAGGAGAACGAGCACACGTCTGCCGTTTTTCTCATCGAGCCACCTCTTGACGTTGGTATTGAAGGTCTTGCGCGTAGTGTTGCCGTTCACCACTCCGGCGTTGACGCAGTTGCGGATGACAACATCGAGTATGGACGTGTCCTGTACGGTCATGGTGTACTTGATAACCTTGACCTCGGTGTTCTTCTCGGGGTTATGTTCCTGATAGATTTGCTCGAGCAGAGCACTCTTGCCGAGCTGGCGGCCTCCGTAGATGATGCACGAACCTTCTCTATTGAAAACGCTGAACTTGTCGTTTTCTCTGCCGAAGAACATCTCGCGGGGCACGGCCCCTGCCACATCCGGCGTATAAGGGTTGCAGGGAGAGCCAGCAAGAGTCACTTCAAAGAGTTTTTCCGTGCGGGTGGCTTCATCCTGTGAGGCGAGGAAGTAGAAGAGGTTTTCATCGATCACCAGAGGAAAGACAGGCCAGTTCTTGTGAGAAAGGCGTAACATTTCCTTCCTTGCCTCATGCGAGAGAGCATTGCAACAGACTATGGTGAGAGCTTCGCCTGCCTGTATTCGTCCGCTGGTGACAAGGGTGCTGATATTCGTGGGGGTGACGTTCCAGCCAAAGGCTATGATGTGCTGTCCTCGGGCACCGCTTCCCCATTGGGGGAGCGGGCTGTTAATGGTCATGCTATAGCGTATCACTATCCAGTGATTGGGGCGTCCATCAGTGAATACCTCTTCGGACTGGGCCCCAGAAGAGAGAACGAACCCCAAACGGCGTTGAAAGTCGGTAGTCACGCCGAGGAATTTGCTTTTGTTGTTCTTGATGCTGTTGGGGCTGAAGCTGCAGAGCTTGTGCCAGAGTTGGGCGAGCTCCTTATCGGCCGTAGAGTTCCAGTAGTTCTCAGGTTTACTGTAGAAGTCGCTGGCGGCGAGCTCAGAGGGTCTCTTGGCGTTAAGCTTGGGCAGTAGTTCTCTTGGCTGGAACAGGTAGTTTTCCAACCTGGCGATATTGTCCCACGCAGCGCTGAATATGCGGTTTCTGGCGACATCTTCCTTGAGATCCTTGAGGAAGGACAGGGCCTTTTCGGACGTGGCGTTTTCAGACGTAGAGGACTTTTCCTGCAGTTCTCCGATGCGGATGTTCACGGCTTCGAGACTGCTCTTATCCCAATCCTGCAGTTCCATATATAGCGATTTCAGCTCTCGAATGCCGAGGGCTTTGTCGGGCGTGTCGCTGTAGCGGGCGACTATCTCGCTGATCTGTCCATTGAGCCGGCTCTGCTGGTCGAACACGATAGCGCCGCGGAAGTAGCACTCGCCAAGGTATTCCTTCAGCTTGTCCAGTTCCCGTTCAAAGGCTTCCTGCCACAGCTTCCGACTGGCGTCCATGACTTCATCAAGGGAGAAGGGCATTGCGTTTGCCAGCATGGGGGCCTGGCTTTTCAGCAGGTCGCAAGAGAGAGTGGCGTCCTGTATGTTGGGAAAGAGTTCTATGAAGTCTCGAACCTGAGATATTCTGCCGAAAGCCGTGTGTACGGCAAGGCTGGATGCCACGGCCCCGTCATCATCGAAGTAGCGGACGTGCAGAGCCTCGGAGAGGGAAGGAAACTTGAAAGTGTTTTCGCTTTCCGGCTCGGAGCAGGGGAGGCGCAGAGGCCAAAGCTCCAGTTCCCTGGCGGGAGAAATGGCGTCAAGGGAGGTGCGGCTGTACAGATCCTCCATAGTCTGAATGAACCACTGCCCTTCGGGGCAGCTTTCGAGCTGGGCTTTCTGGCGGACAATGATGGAGTTGAGTTTTTCCAGCTGATTCTGTGCAAAAGAGGATTCGCCCTTATCCTCCGAATTATAGAAAGAGCACCACTTCTTGGCGATTTCTATGGCTATCCTAATATCTTTTATGATATTTTCACGCGCTTTGGCTTCGATCTTGGCCGGGACGAGGTTCTGGATGTGGCGTTCGTCCTGGTAGAGCTGCAGCGCGTTCTCTATGTCGTTCAGGTCCCTGGTCGTGCATGCAGAAAGAAGCTTGCCGATAGCTCCTTCCTTTTTAAAGAGGAGCTGTTTCGTTTGGGTGGCAGGCTGATAGCTGGTCTTTCCCTTGGTTGCGTGCGCTATAAGTTCCTCAGTCTCCTTCTTGAGAAGGGTTTCCTGCTGGGCTCTTATTTGATGGGTACTCTCGGAAAGAAGCACCTCTTCAAGAGGACTACCACTGCGTACGACAGTGCAAAGTCCGTCCATGAAAGACTTGAGGCCGTAGCTCTCGCTGAGGCTGGAAGAGAGGGAGGTCGCGATGGTGAGCATGATCATTGGCGGTTCGGTCATCATCAGCGCGGGGCGGAGTATGGCGGTGGCCAAGAGAATTTTCTGCTTTTCGCCCAGATCTTCCATATTCTCGGAGGCGAAATCACACAGATCAGCTATCTCGGGATTGAGGCTGACAGTCCTGGACTGGTAATGCGTGCCGAGATGTATGAATTTGGCCAGCCATGCAGGGAAGGGGGAAGTTTCGCCAAGAGTCTTGGCCAGCCAGTAGAGGGCACAGCTGTCCCTTTTGACGATGAGCTGGCACACGAGATCGGCTGGATCGACATCCTCGAGAGTGGGTAGGGTGAGGGGGGTACCCGCAATGATTCCCTTGATGCCTTCCGTCAATGGGTCGCCGGATCTGCTGTCGAGTATTACTTCCGATTCGGGCCATACAACCTCCTGCTGGGTGGGCGCGGAGAGCGTGGCAGCCAGTGGACTGTTCGTGATGGCTGATGACTGGGGGGCTGGTTTGGGAACGTTCCGTACGGGAGGGACGCTGATTATCGTGGGTGCGACGAAGTTTGCCGTGTCGGACGCGAACATTTGGGTGTCAATATCATCGGAAGAAAGCGGAAGTGTTTCGACGTCAGACTCAGGTTCCTCATCTGTCTCGGCCTCGGAAGCCTTCTCCTGCTCGGGGTCAGCTGCAGGCTTAAGCCCGTCATCCACAGTTGCTTCGGGAGAGTGAGCAAGCTCCTGTCCGGGTTCGTCTTCGGACTCAGGTGTTGATTCTGGGGCGTCTTCAGGCTCGAGGGACGTAATACTTTCGTGTTCAGGTGCGCGTTCCGAATCGGAGACGGGCTCAGACGCCAGTTCCGATTCGGCTTCAGTCCCTGCAGTAGTCTCCTCGGCGGCCTTCAGAGAATATATCTTCTTTTTGAGCTTTGTGAGCAGGCCGCCGGAATACGGAAAGTCGGGGAAGCTCTCGTAGATTTGGTCGTCGTCGATTTCCAGTTCTCTGCGGATAGCCGGGAAAATGACCGAAAGCAGAGGGGATTCTTCTATTGTAAGGTTGCCATTTTCGAGGGCGGCGACCTCTCCTTCTGCCAGCATCTGGTCGTTCAGCATCAGCGGTGGGATAATGCAATTAAGGAGAGTTCGCAGAGTGTTGGCATCAAACTTGGGAGATAGCCTTTTCCGGCAGGCCTGGAAGAGTTCCTCCCGCACATCATCCATATGGCGATGCAGGATGAGGGCGAGTCCCATTCCCGAGGAGGAAAGGCATTCCGAGAGTAGGGGAAGCTCCTCGATTTCCGTCGTTCGGGTCAGACTTTCTCGCAGCTTCCTCATGCTGCTCAGGAAGGTTCTGTGGATACGACGTAGCTCCAGTAGATATCTGCCGGCATCAGCGATGTGTTCCAAACTGTCCACAGTCTGCCCAGCGAAGTCCTCGCGGGCTTTATTATAAAGATTTACATATGATTTAATATAGAGATCAAACTCTTTCAATTTTTCTAGCGCCAGAGTAAAGGGGATGTGAGGCTCCAGCCTTTCCATAAGGAGACGCTCTTTCTGTTCGCTGTCAAGAGCCTCAGCAAGTTCTTCCTCAGAGGGAAAAGTTTCCTTGGGCATGGACAGGGTAAGGCCTATGTTGCGCAGGAGCAACAGAGTGACCCAAGGCTCATGGGAGCCTTCATCCAACTTGGAATACTCTTTGTACAAGAAGCTTCGGCAGGCGTCCGCAGGGAACGCGGCAGGGATCTTTTTGTTTGTCTTCAAGGCCGTGTAAAGCTCTATGGTTATCTCGCCGTGACTTCGGCATCTCATAAGCTGTCTCGCTATGGAGGCATCGTGTCGGGCAACTTCCGTCAATACGTCATCATGGAGAAGGACCCTGAGGATGTCTTTGGCCTTTTTCCTCCAGAGTATGTCGGAGGCTCTGCTCGCGCAGTAGGAGTCTATTTGTCTAAGAATGGAGTCATTCTGCGGCGTGCTGTTCATGGAAACCTCATTCGTGGGGAGCCTTTTCGATATAGAGATTATTTTCACGTTAGCTCAAGGCATAAATCAAGTAAACCCTTTTTGCGGATGCTGTTCACGCCGATCCTCGCCAGTTAGCGCAGACGCCGCTTGTCCTCCGCCGTCCTACGCAAACGGATGCCGAGGCAGGTCTGGCGGATGTAATCCGACATACTCATGCCGTGCAGTCCCGCGTTGAGGCGGAGGATGTCGCGCTTCTCCAAGAACACACGCACGACCACGGCGGCGCTACGGACGGGCTTGACGCGCTTCACCGCTTTCCCTGCCTTTGGGCTTTTCGGGGTTCAAAGGGGCAGCGCCCCTTGCAGCCGTGAAGCTATACGCGCAGCGTATAGACGAAACGTAGGCTGGCCCTCGGAGACAAGGCCGGACGAATGAACAGGCATTCGTGCAAAAGCAGGTACGCATGGTGCGGGTATCAGGAATGTGGCGGGTGCGTGTCGGGTGTGGAGCGGAGCTGTATCCGGCGTGTCGCCGACAGGCATGACGACAGCGCCGGGCAAGCATCCGGTTCACGGGAAGGTGGTATGTGACGGAAGGCTGAGCGCCATGCAAAGGCCGCTCAATCAGTATCCAGCTCATAACAGGGGCGGTATGACGTGCATGACGGCCCAAACGCTATTCGCCGATACACATACATGTTCTCTCATGGAGGGGATATTCATGACCAGAAGAGCGACAATTGGTGATACCATAATGTGATGCCCGCCAAGGCGGCATGGCAAGCCATGGGAAATGAAAAATGCCGGGAGGCGTTTCACCTGCTCGGTATCTGGAGAGTGTCCATTGAAGGCTGATACAGTCCTCTGAAAGCCTGAAGGAATGTTGGTATTACTGCTGGTAGAAATATTCTATAAAAATATATTTATAAAATATTTCAATATATTATACTTATAATACAACTCACATTTGAAAATATCCGTCGACCAGCTCCTGTGTTCCGGCCCGCAGGTTTTATTCCTCCACCGGAGCTTGACGCCTCGGGTGAACTGCGGCGACTCCGGAGGAGGGGGCTTCGCGGTGAAGTCCCGCCCTGCCCGACTCCGCAGGGCATTTCGAGAGCGGAACGCTCTACCCCATGAGTGGAGCAATAACGATGTGCATGATTTTGATCATGAAGATCATGCAAAGGAGGGCGAGGGGGTAGACGGCGGCGTATGCCTGCACGACGGCCCTGTGGGGGGAGACGGAGGAGGCGGCGGCCAGGCCCGGCGTGGAGGTCATGCTGCCGGTGACGATGCCGAGCATGGTGAGGAAGTCGATATGGAACACGCGGCGGCAGAGCATGCGGCACACGAGCATGGGCAGGGAGACGGTGAGCAGGCTTGCGGCCAGTACAGGCATGCCGCTGCGCAGGGTTTCGGCATCGAGGAGCGCGCCGGTCTGGACGCCGACGCCGGCGAGGAAGGCATAGAGTCCGAAATCGCGCAGGAAGAGGCGCATCTGGGGGGAAGGCAGGAGAGGGAGCTTTCCCGCGTGTCCCTTGCCGGCGGCAAGGATGGCGCAGAGCAGGATGCCCCCGGCGCTGCCGAGTGAAACGGAGGACTGTCCGGGCAGGGGCAGGGGAAGCTGCCCGAGGGCGTATCCCGCGCCGATGACCAGAAGCACGGGGAGGGGACTGGTTCCCGCGGAGGGAGCGGGCGTTCCGCGCGGGTTTGCGCCGCCGTCCTTCCGGGCGGGGAGCGGGTCCGCGTCCTGCGCGTTCAGGGCGTCCTCCTCCGCCTTCACGTCGACGCCTTCCAGTCTGGCCGCGATCCGGACGAAGACGATGACGCCGATGATCCCCGCGGGATAGGCCAGGCCGTAGGAGGCGGTCAGCAGTACGGTCCCTGCGGGATCAAGACCGTCCATGGCCGTGGCCAGAGCGGGGGTGGAGGTGAGCGCGCCTCCGAACAGCCCTGCGATTCCGGCGGGGGGCAGTCCGAAGCACAGGCCGCACAGCAGGGCCGCGGCAAAGCCGGCGGTCACGGTGGCGAGGCAGACAGCGGCCAGTTTCGGCCCCCTGCGCGCGAGGACGGCAAGGAATCCCCCGCCGGTTTCCGAACCCACGGAGTAGATGAACAGGGCCAGCCCCAGCTCCCTGATGGCTGGAGGCATCTGCGCGCCCGCCGCGCCTGCCGCCATGCCCGCGAAGAGGATGGCGGAACTGCCCAGGGCGAAATGGCGGAAGGTGAAGGAACCGAAAAGACAGCCCAGCGCCGTGCACAGGGGCAGTACGAGCATCCAGGATTCCAGAACGGGCATGGGGACCTCCGGGGGGCTGTCTCCTCTCTGCCTTTTCGGGATACCTGTCGGCAGGGGAGAAGTCTTTCGGTTTGCGCCGTATGAGAGCGAACCTGCCGGAGCGCTCTATGTCCTGACAGGAGCGAGGGGAGCGGCGACCCCTTCCAGTCCGGCCAGAGCGAAAGTCAGAAGCAGGACTTTCTGCGCTCCGGTGTAACTGTCGGAAGGGTCATACCATTCATCCAGAGTGTGGAGGTTGCCGCCGTCACCTCCCGCTCCGACGCATACGGAGGGTATGCCCATTGCTATGGGAAAATTGGCGTTCGTGCTGGATGGGGGGAAAAGATCAGGCTCGACGCCTACCGCTCTGGTAGCCAGAATGGCGGCCTGAACGATGGGGCTTTCCGGGGACTGATCTCCTCCGGGCTTGACGCAATACAGATTCGACCGCACACTGACACGATCGTTTCCGTCACTTCGGCGGGACGGGTGCGCGGTGTTTTCGTCCGCAACGGCCTGTTCCGCAATTTCGCGGATTTTTATGGCGTATTCTTCGCACAGGGATTCGGAAACGGATCTTATGTCCACATGCACGGTAGTTTCATTGGCAATGCTGTTGACCGAGGTGCCGCCGTGAATTGTTCCCACGTTGAGCGTGGTTTTGGGATCGGTCGGAGGCTGAAGAGCGGCTATGACCGAAACTGCCCGGCCCGCGGCATGGAGGGGAGAGGGCAGGCCCCACGCCTGCCAGCTGTGCCCGCCCGGCCCCCTGAACGTCAGCTCCCAGCGGCGACAGGCGATGCCGCCGCGAGTGATGCGACGAGTCCAGCAGGTTTCCACCGCAACGTATGCGTCAATATCCTTGTGCGTATTCATAAGTTCGATAACGCCGCGCGAGTTGCCCGGGGCCTCTTCGCCCGCAACGCCGCCGACCATGAGAGTGCCTGCCGGCTTCAGGCCGGCATGACGGATGGCGCGGGCCACGGAAAGCACACACGCCAGCCCGGCGGTGTCATCTCCGATGCCGGGACAATATATTTTTCCGTTTCTTTCCACTATGTTCAGAGGGGTTTCCGCATCAAATACCGTGTCCAGATGCGCTTCCAGCACCACCTTGGGCCTGGCGGACGCGCCCCGCACATAGCCCATGGCGTTGCCCGCCTCGTCAATGAAGCAGTTTTCGACTCCATACCCTTGCAGTTTCGCCAGATACATGGGCGAACGGACTTTCGTTTCCGTATGGGGCGCTCCGGAAACGAGCGCCATTTCTTTCTGTTCCTCTACCTTTGTGTTCTGGTCATCCCGAAGGTAAGCCAGTGCCTTTTGGATACGTTCATCCGCAAGAAGCGCGGCGAATGTTTGCGCAAGCTCCATGAAAGCTCCTGAATCTGATATGTTCCTGGTGGGGACGGTGCCTTCCGCGTCGGGAGTCATGCGCCGGAAAAGGCAAGAAAACCGCCGTCTACAACCGTTACTGTTCCGGTGACATAGCTTGAGGCGTCAGATGCCAGCCAGAGTGCTGCGCCCATAAGTTCGTCGGGTTCCCCAAGGCGTTTCATGGGGATATGGTTCAGTGCGTTCAGGGTGCGCGCGGAGGGCGTGCCGTCCTCGTTGAACAGCATCTGCTCAGCTCTGAAGTTGGGGAAGAAACCGGGAGCGATGCTGTTGACCCGCAGTTTGGGGTTGAGGTCTCTGGCCAGATGGCAGGCCAGCGACATGGTGAAGTTGTCGATGCCCGCCTTGGCCGCGGCATAGGCGGTGCGGCCCTGCAGGGGGCGGATGCCGTTGATCGAGCCGATATTGATGATGGAGCCTCCGGCGGGGTTGTTCAGCATTTTTTTGCCGTAGAGCAGGCACGGCCAGATGGCTCCGCCGAAAAGATTGAGAATGACAACATCCAGCTGCTCCTCCGGAGCAAGCTCAAAGATGGTTTTTCCTCCTCCGGTATACACCGCGCCGGGGCGGTTGCCCCCGGCGACATTGACCACAATGTCGATGCTTCCGAAGTCCCGCATGACATCTTCGGCATGGGCCGCAATGGAATCTCTGTCACGGGAGTCCACTTGGTAGGCTTTGTGCATGCCGGGCAGCGCCCTGATATCTTCAATCAGCTCCTCCATGCGCTTTCTGTTTCTGTTGTAGCAGAGCGCAAGATTTGCGCCGAAATGGGCGAAACCTCTGGCAATGGCCCCGCCGATGGCACCGGACGCGCCGGTGACGATGGCGGTTTTCCCGTCCAGACGGAACAGTTTGTCGATATTCATCAGGATTTCCTTATTTCCGTTTCAAGGCAAACGTCTTGAAGAAGTTGAAGAAATGACGACGCTGTGCTGGGGAGATCAGAATAACGGCGAGCAGCAGGCCAAGGCCGATGAGGTCGGTCAGCATACCGCTGTGAATGGTCATCAGCGCCGCGATTCCGAGAAGTATCTGCTGGGCGGGCCGCAGCAGGCCGAAGAACCAGCCCTGGATGGAAGAGCCCAGAAAAATAACGCCGATGAAGGCGGTGAAGGCGGCGTAGGAGATTTCCGGAGCGGAGCCTTCCATGAGCAGCGCAGGGCTGTAGACGAACATGAAGGGAACGATAAATGCCGCCAGGCACAGTTTGAAAGCCTCGATACCGGTGCTGTTGGGGTTGGCTCCCGCGATGCCTGCAGCCGTATAGGCGGTCAGCGCCACAGGCGGGGGAACGGCGGAGAATATGGCGAAATAGCAGATGAAAAGATGCGCGTGGAGCATGGGCAGTCCGGCCTGTACCAGCGGCGGAGCGACCACGGATGCGGCCACGATATAGGCAGCCACGGTAGGCATGCCCATGCCGAGAATGATGCTGAAAATCATGCTGGCGATGAGCATGATGAGCAGATTCCCGTGTGCTACGGCCATCATCAGCATGCCGATTTTGGAACCGAGGCCGGTCAGGCCGAGCACGCCGATGATAATGCCCGCCACTGCGCAGGCCGCGATGATTGAAAGGATGTCCCGGCCGGAGACGGCCAGTGCGTCAATGCATTTTTTCAGGGAAATATCGGTTCCCCGAGCCACGAAGGGAATGATCAGCGTTGTGGCGATGCCCAGCAGCGCGGCGCGGGATGTACTCACGCCGAAGCCGAGCAGGGCTACAAATATCACCACAATGGGGAAAAGGTAGGCCCATTTCCTGCGCAGCAGCATCCGAACATTGGGCAGTCTGGCGGGGTCTTCTCCGTTCAGCCCGTAGCGCGCCGCCTCGCAGTCCACCATGATGAGCACGGAAAAGAAATACAGTACTGCCGGAATAGCCGCAGCCAGAGCGATACGGGAGTATTGCAGCCCCACCATTTCGGCCATGACGAAGGCCACGGCACCCATGACCGGGGGCATGATTTGACCGCCCGTGGAGGCTGCGGCTTCTACCGCTCCTGCAAAGGCGGGCCGGTATCCCACTTTTTTCATCAGGGGAATGGTGAAGGAACCGGTAGTGGCCACGTTGGCTATGGCGTTGCCTACAATGGTGCCGAGCAGCGCGCTGGAGAGTACCGCCACCTTCGCCGGACCGCCCCGATAGCGGCCGGCGAGGCCGTTGGCAAGCTCGATGAACACGTCTCCGCCGCCAAAGCCGGATAGAAATCCCCCGAAGATAATAAACAGGAAGACATAGGAACAGGCGGCTTCAAGGGTGCTGCCGAAGATACCCGTGTCCATGAAGCAATAGGTGGTGATGCGATAGAAGGAGTAGCCGCCGTGTCCGAACTGTCCGGGGATATATTGTCCGAAAAGGGCATAGAGCAGAAAGACTCCGGCTACCACGGTGAGCGGCAGGCCGGTTACCCGGTAGCAGATGTCAAGACAGGCCAGAATCAGGGCGCAGCTGGCGAAAATGTCCAGAGAGGTGGGGGCGAAGGTGATCCTGTAGATGAGATCTTCAAAATTGAGCGAATAGTAGATGCAGGAAAATATGGTGGCGGTTGTTACCGCCAGAGTGACGCCGATGTTCAGAGGCGTCCATGTACGGCCGAAAGGGCCCGGCCTGGTCAGGCCGATGAGGATGACGGTGGCGGCCAGGCAGAAGGAAAGCTGTATCCAGGGAGCCAGGTGGAAAACCAGCATGGTTCCGAGGCAGAACAGGGAAAACAGGGTTGCCAGCACATAGGCTGTTTTTTTGATGAAAGCGTCAATTGTCCCTTGAGAAGGAGCGCCGGCGGGTTGGTGATCAGCCATGGTTGAATCCTGTGGGTTGCACGCTTTGGGGGAACCTCCCTGCGGG
>OJOH01001268.1_pt1 | contig 12034 bp, 8 predicted proteins | sample 1598201 | NCBI WGS metagenome assembly OJOH01 (sample SAMN03922462, study PRJEB24848) | human gut metagenome | isolation source: stool sample | host: Homo sapiens | place: Germany | collected 2009-11 | reverse complement strand
TGCCGCACCTCGCTCGCCGTATCGGCACTTAGAATTATGCGGTATTGCCCTAAATCATCAGGTCAATTTGTTGGCTGTTCCTCATCCTTAGGCGGGTATTTTCTGCGTAAAACCGCAAGGGTCACCGCCGTCAACAGGCTGCCCATCAGTAAGGCAAGCAGATACCGGAACGGATGCGGGTTCAGCGGCAGCAAGAACATGCCGCCGTGCGGGGCCGGTACGGCACAACCAAACAGCATGGACAGCGCCGCCGCCAGGGATGCACCCGCCATGCAGGAGGGAATGACATGCAGCGGATCCCGCAGCACAAAGGGGACGACCCCCTCGGTGATAAAGCAGGCCCCCATCAGGTAATTCGTCATCGCGGTGTGGCGTTCTTTGGTGGTAAAACGCTCCGGGAACAGGGTTCCCGCCAGAGCAACGCCCAGCGGCGGCACCATGCCGCCCGCCATAACGGCAGCCATAAATTCTTCCTGGCCGCCGGCCAGGGCAACCGTGCCAAACAGATACGCCGCTTTATTGATCGGCCCGCCAAAGTCAACGGCCATCAAAGCCCCCAGCACCGCGGCCATCACCACGCGGCTGCCGCCCTGCATACTGGCCAACAGCTGGTATATCCAGGTATTAAACCGTCCAAGCGGCGCATTGACGAGGAATACCATCATAAAGCCGACCACGGCCAGGCTGGCCACCGGATATAGCAGTACTGTTTTGATATGCACCAATGCCGATGGCAGCCGCTTGAATGCCGTCCGCAGCAGTTTTACCACAAGGCCTGCCGCAAAGCCCGCAATCATAGCGCCCCAAAAGCCGGAGGACACCCATTCCGCCTGCGGTGCCAGCGAGGTTCCCTGGATGGCCAGCATACCGCCCGCCATACCGGCCACCAATGCGGGCAGATCCCCCACCGACATGGCAATGAACCCGGCCAGCACAACGTACATCAGATTAAATGAGGTATTACCAATCGTGCGCACCAGCATGGCAAGGGACGTTCCCCGCCCGAACATTTCTGCGCCCGCATTACCGCGGTCCAAAAAGTAGCTTAACGCAATCAATATACCGCCACCGGTGATAAAGGGAATCATGTGGGAAACGCCGTTCATCAGGTCGGTGTAAAGTTTGCGCCCAAATTCCTGCAGGGCGGCAGCACCATCTTTTGCGCTGCCTGCTTTACGGTTGCACCCCATGCCCGGCACACTTTCATCCTCCGGTTCCAGCGGAGCTGTGCCGGACAGCGCGCGGTGCAGCAGCATTTCCGGGTCTTTCAACGCCTGGGAAACCGGCACGCGAAGCACCGGTTTGCCCGCAAAGCGGGCGGTCTCCACGGCTTTATCCGCCGCCACAATGATGCACTCTGCGTTTTCAATTTCCTGTTCGGTCAGGTGGTTTTTCACCCCGTCTGCACCGTTGGTTTCCACCTTGATGGCAATATGCATTTCTGCCGCTTCGGCTTCCAGCGCTTCGGCCGCCATATAGGTGTGGGCAATGCCGGTGGGGCATGCCGTTACAGCCAGCACGCGGGGGGCAAGCCGCGGTTCGGTCAGCGCAGCTTCGGCCACTGCCTCAGCGCGGGCCTCGCGGGCGGTCTCGCCCTGTTCCCGCTTAGCAATCACCGCCAGAAATTCTTCCGGGGTTGCTGCTTGCTTCAATTCCTCACAGAACAGCGGTTCCATCAGCAGCTGAGCCAGCCGCGCCAACACCTGGATATGCAGGTCGTTTGCACCATCCGGAGCTGCGATCAAAAACAGCAGCCGTACCGGGGCACCATCCAGTGCCTGGTAGTCGATCGCCTCCCGCAGCGTTACTGCCGCCAGCGCGGGCACCAGCACCGCGTTGCTTTTGCCGTGGGGAATGGCCACCCCGCCGCCAACGCCGGTCGTGCCCTGGGCTTCCCGTTCCAGCACATTTTTTTCGTATTCGACTGCATCCCGCAGGCATCCGGTGCGGTCCAGCATGCCCACCATTGCGTGGATGGCCATGGCCTTATCCGCCACCTGCATATTCAGTGCAACGCGTTCCGGCACCAGTAGATCTGTGATCTGCATCGGTCGGCTGTCCCCCTTTGCTTCAAACATCCTATCCTGGGGCGAGCCCGAAAAGCCGAAAATACAGCCTGTTTTTACAAACACAACCGCCATTCTCTTTGTTTTCAGGCACACCCCTCGGCAGGGCTTTCCCCTGCCCATTTGCTCTTACACCCGCTGCACTGCCTCTGTGCAACGCTTGCGCAATTGTTTGCGCTTTTGCCTTAACAAAAGGCGGCTCCGCACAAGAGCGGAGCCGCCTAAAAAGTTCAAATTACTGTTGATTAGTTCAGCAGGGTCAGCTCGGTCTCAGGATCGAACAGGTGGATCTTATGCGTATCCATAGCCATGGTGACCTTGTCGCCGCGGCGGGACTTGGAGGTCGGGGCAACGCGAGCCATCAGGTTCTGGCCCTTGTAGGTCAGGTACAGATAGATCTCAGCGCCCATCAGCTCGGAAACTTCAACCTCAGTATCGATATGGCTGGAAGGATGCTTCTCCAGGAACTCTTCGTCATCCTTCATATCCTCAGGACGGATACCAACCTTCAGGCTCTTGCCAACGTAAGCGGCCAGTTTGCCATCGGCGGTCTTTTCCTGCGGTAGGGGGATCACGGTGCCGTCCAGATCGACGACATAGGTATCGCCATTCTTCTGCAGGGTGCCGTCCAGGAAGTTCATCTGGGGGCTGCCGATGAAGCCGGCAACGAAGATGTTGCAGGGGTAATCGTACAGGTTCTGCGGAGTATCGACCTGCTGGATGACGCCATCACGCATAACAACGATGCGGTCGCCCATGGTCATAGCTTCGGTCTGGTCATGGGTAACATAGATGAAGGTGGTAGCCAGCTTCTTGTGCAGCTTGATGATCTCGGTACGCATGCTGGTACGCAGCTTAGCATCCAAGTTGGACAGAGGCTCGTCAAGCAGGAAGACGGCCGGGTTACGAACCATTGCGCGGCCCAGAGCAACACGCTGGCGCTGACCACCGGACAGAGCCTTCGGCTTACGGTCAAGCAGGTGCTCGATTTCCAGGATCTTAGCAGCTTCACGAACGCGCTTGTCGATGTCGTCCTTGGGCATCTTGCGCAGTTCCAGGCCGAATGCCATGTTCTTGTACACGGTCATGTGCGGGTACAGAGCGTAGTTCTGGAACACCATGGCGATGTCGCGGTCTTTCGGGGGAACATCGTTGATCAGGCGGTCACCGATGTACATTTCGCCCTTGGAGATTTCTTCCAGACCTGCGATCATACGCAGGGTGGTGGACTTACCGCAGCCGGAAGGACCGACGAAAACGATAAATTCCTTATCAGCGATTTCCAGGTTGAAATCCTTAACGGCAGTAACATTGCCCGGATAGATTTTGTAAATATGACGGCAACTAATGCTGGCCATGGGTCATTACCTCCAAATTGGTTTTTATGATTTTATTGATACGCTCAGCACGTATTCTTCTTGACAAATCTATAATAGCAGGGTACGATTGAAAAAGATATAGCACTTTATTGATATTGGAGGTCAGAAATTGATATTTGATCCAACCACCTGCTGCGCCTGCGCCGCAGTGCAGGAACTGCAGGGCGAAGCGCCGCTTACCCTTTCCGGCGAGGGCCTTTGGGCAGGGGTACTTTCCAGCGGGCAGTGCGTGCTGGAATGCCCCGGCAGCCAGAGCGCGGCGGGCTCCTCCGGCGATTTTTTGCTGGGCTTTGGCACCTTCACGCTGCGGCCCGTTACCCCCTGCCATCTGCTGTGCGTGCGGCTGACCGGGCTGGCCGTGCAGCAGTTTTTGGCCGGGCTGCCGCAGCCGCGCTTTGCGGATGGGGCTTCCTGCCCCAGTGCAGCGGAGCTGCTGGCCCGCGTGTGCGGTGCCGGGAATGCCGACGATGCCGCCAGCGCCGCCGCCCCCTACACCCTGCTGTGCGCCCTTGCCCACGGGGACGAGGAATCCCGCCGTCTTTCGCCGTTGGTAGCCCGCGCGGTGGAAGCCATCCGCGATAACTACATGGCCCTGTACGGCGTGGAAGAACTCAGCGCCCAGCTTGGGGTCAGCAAGTGCCACCTTGTGCGGGTCTTTTCTTCCGAGATAGGCATGCCGCCGGGCCGCTTTTTGACCAGCGTGCGCATTGAAGCTGCCAAACTGCTGCTGGCCGAGCGGGAGTACAGCCTGGAAATGATCGCCGGGCTGTGCGGTTTTTCCGGTGCCAACTACCTGTGCCGCGTGTTTAAGCGGGAAACGGGTTTAAGTCCCGCCGCCTGGCGTGAAACCGCCGCCCACAAAGCCGTGGTGCAAAAGCTGCCCGCCCGCAACAACGAAATCTATGTGTAAAAGCAGTTCATTTTGTATCCTTATAAGCAGTTCATTTTGTAACCTTATATAAAGAAGAAACATTTGTGTATCCAGAAACAACCTATTTCCTATCGAGACCGTAGGGGCTATGCTTCATAATAAAAGACGCTTCCCCCCTGTTCGGCTGTATTCCCCACTTTTTCGCGTTTTGCGTTGACTCAACCGTTCCCGTCCTATATACTGAAAGATACGGCACTTTTGCCGCCGACCGGGCTGCCCGGCTGTATCCCTGCAAGGAAAAGGAGGAGATGCCGTGATTTTCGGCAAGTACATCAACCGTTATTACCTCAAAAATGCGCCCGTGCTGCTGCTTGGGCTGCTGGCCCTTTTAATGGTTGACTATATCCAGCTGTTGATCCCCCAGTTTTACCGTCTGGTCATCAACGGGGTCAACCTGGGGCAGGTGGTCGTAAACGGCCAGACCCTGCCCTTTACCAAAGAGGTTTTGCTGCAGCACATCTGCCTGCCCATGATCTGGATCGTGGTGCTCATGGTCATTGGGCGCTTTTTGTGGCGTATCTGCTTTTTCGGCTCCGCTGTGCGGGTTGCTGCCAACCTGCGCGAGCGGATGTTTGACCACAGCCGCCAGCTTTCGCAGCAGTATTACCAGGTTAACAAGGTCGGCAACCTGATGAGCCTTTACACCAATGATATTGATACCATCCAGGAATGTTTTGGTGATGGTATCCTGATGTTCTTTGACGCTTTGGTTCTCGGCCTGATGGCCCTGTACAAAATGTGGCGCATGGATTATAAGCTCACCCTGCTGGCTTTGATCCCTGCCCTCATCATGTTCGGCATCGGCACCGTCATGGGCACCGCCATGACCAAGCGCTGGGAAGAACGCCAACAGGCATTCTCCGATCTTTCAGACTTTGCACAGGAGAATTTCTCCGGCATTGCCGTTATCAAGGCGTTTGTCAAAGAGCTGAAAGAGCTCATGGCGTTCCGCAAGCTGAACAAACAGAACGAGGAGATCAACGTCATCTACACCAAAATTGCCACCCTGCTGGAAGTGCTCGTGACCCTGTTTGTCGAATCCGTCATCTGTGTCATCCTGGGGTATGGCGGTTATCTGGTCTACCAGGGCCGGTTCAACGCGGGCCAGCTGGTAGAGTACATCGGCTATTTTGAGGCCATCGTCTGGCCCATCATGGCAATTTCCATGCTGATCGAAAAGACCTCCCGCGGCAAGGCTTCCCTGAACCGCATCACCGAGCTGCTGGACGCCCCCATTGATGTGGCCGACCGCCCCGGCGTGCAGGAGCTGCAGAACCCGCAGGGCAGTGTGGAATTCCGCCACCTGACCTTCCGCTACCCGGACGGCGAATACGATGTGCTGCAGGACATCTCCTTCACCATCCACCCCGGCGAAAGCGTGGGCATTGTGGGCAAGACCGGCGCGGGCAAAACGGCGCTGGTGGACCTGCTGCTGCGCACCTACAACGTACCGGACGGCACCCTGTTTGTGGACGGCAAGGACGTGAACACCCTGTCCATCCATTCTGTGCGCGCTGCCTGCGCCTATGTTCCACAGGACAACTTCCTCTTCTCGGATACCATCGCCCACAACATCGGCTTTGGTGTGGACGATGCCTCCCCCGAAATGATCGACCACGCCGCCAGCCTGGCCGATGTGCGGGACAACATCGTGGACTTTAAGGATGGTTACGAAACCGTTCTGGGTGAGCGCGGCGTGACCGTTTCCGGCGGCCAGAAGCAGCGCATCTCCATTGCACGCGCCCTGCTGAAAGACGCCCCCATCCTGATTCTGGATGACTCTGTTTCCGCTGTGGACACCCGCACCGAAAAAATCATTCTGGACAACCTGAAATCCAGCCGCGCCAACAAGACCACCCTGCTGATTGCCCACCGCATTTCCACGGTGGAGCGGCTGGACAAGATCATCTTCCTGGATGATGGCAAGATTGAGGCCGTCGGCCCCCACGATGAGCTGTACACCAGCTGCCCCAAGTACCGCCGCATGGTGGACCTGCAGCGGCTGGAAGATGAAGCCGGAGGTGATGACAATGCTTAATATAAACCCGCTTTTGCTGGTTGGCGGCGTCATCGGTGCCGTTACCGCGCTGCTGATTTTTGCTTACGCTTCGGTCAAAGATAAAAAGACCGCCATGGGTTTTGAGCACACCATGGCAGACGGCGAGATTCTGCGCCGCCTGTTCGCCTATGCCAAACCGTACTGGGCCAAGTTTCTTCTGGTTCTCTTCCTGATGCTCTTCTCCATCGCTTACGACATTATCTCTCCCCTAATCGTCGGTGCAATCGAAGAACTTGTCGCCGCCGATTTTGCCCTCAGCCGCCTGTTCGCTTCGGTCGCGGTCTATGCGGGGGTTCTGGTGTTCTCGATGGCAAGCACCTATTTTCAGGCGGTCATTCTGCAGCGGGTCGGCCAGCGCATCATCTCCGATCTGCGCGAGGATCTGTTCACCCACATTGAGTCCCTCTCCCACGAGCAGCTCAACGAGATCCCGGTTGGCAAGCTTGTTACCCGCGTCACCAACGATACCAACGCCATTTCCATGATGTTCACCAACCTTTTGGTGAACCTGATCAAAAATGCGTTCGTCATTTTGGGCATTCTGGTGGCCATGCTCTGCCTGAACTATGCGCTGACCCTGATGGTGTTCTGCTTTGTTCCCTTCATCGTCATCTTCACTGTCATCTTCCGCAAGTTTTCCCGCCGGGCCTACCGTAAGGTCAAGGATGCCACCACTGACATCAACACCTATCTTTCGGAGAACCTTTCCGGTATCAAGGTCACCCAGATTTTTGGCCGCGAGGACGAAAAGATGGCGGAGTTCTACCAAAAAAGCCAGACCCTTTCCAAGGTCACGCAGGAACAGATTTTTGTGTTCGGCGTATTCCGCCCGCTGGTCTACATGCTGTACATCAGCTCTATTTTGTGCCTGTTCTACCTGGGCGGCATGGGCCACCTGAACAACGTTTCTTTCCTGGGGCAGACCATCACCGGCGGCACCATCGTCACCTTCTACATGTACATTTCCAAGTTCTTTACCCCCATCCAGAACCTGGCCGAGCAGTTCAACTGGCTGCAATCCGCGCTGGCCTCGTCGGAAAAAGTCTTTTCTATTATGGACATTCAGCCCAAGCTGGTGGATGCCCCCGACGCCATTGAGCTGACCGATGTAAAAGGCGAAATTGAGTTCCGCGATGTCTGGTTCAGCTATATTCCCGGCGAATGGGTGCTGCAGGGCGTTTCGTTCCATGTTTCCCCGCGGGAAACCGTGGCTTTTGTCGGTTCCACCGGCTCCGGCAAAAGCACCATCCTGTCCCTCATCTGCCGCAATTACGAGTTCCAGAAGGGCGAAATTCTGATTGACGGCATCGACATCCGCAAAATCAAAATTTCTTCCCTCCGCCGCCATTTTGGACAAATGCTGCAGGATGTTTTCCTCTTTTCTGGCACCATCCGCAGCAACATTGTCCTGCGGGAGGATAACATCTCGGACGAAGAGATCATGCAGGTCTGCCGCTATGTCAACGCTGACCACTTCATCAACAAGCTGGACCACGGCCTGGATGAGGAAGTGCGCGAGCGCGGCAACAACTTCTCCGCCGGTCAGCGCCAGCTGCTCAGCTTTGCCCGCACGATCATCCACAAGCCCAGCGTGATGATTCTGGACGAAGCAACCGCCAACATTGATACCGAAACCGAGCTTTTGATTCAGGATTCTCTGGAAAAAATGCGCACCGTCGGCACCATGCTGATCGTTGCTCACCGTCTTTCCACCATCCAGCACGCGGACAACATCATCGTGCTGTCCCACGGCAAAATTCTGGAGCAGGGCAGCCACCAGGAGCTGCTGGCCCGTCATGGGCGGTACTATCAGCTGTACACCCTGCAATACCACAAAGAACAGCTCAGTTCCTGATTTTATCTTCCATAACAGCAGTGCCCCCTGCAGCAATGCAAAGCTGCCGGGGGCACATGTTATTTTGTTATTTTGTTATTTTGTTATTTTGTTATTTTGCTTTTTTGTTATTTTGCTTTTTTGTCCGCTTCGGCGGTTGTTTTGGGCTGTGCATCCGCTGCCTGTTTCAGGGCTTCCTGCTCAGAAAAATGCTGGATAATTTTATCTTTCGCCAGCTGCAAATGGCGCTTGTTGATGGCCCTTGCCTCGTCCGCATTGTTGGTCAGCAGGCAGTGCACAATATCGCGGTGCTCTTCCATCGATTCATTAAAGCGCTGGGTACTTGTCAGCGAATAAATACGGAACTGCTGGTTCAGCGAATGGATCCTTGCATACATGGATTCCAAAAGGCTGTTGCCGCACAGTTCAATCAGCAGCCCATGCAGCTTAGAATCCATATCCGTGTAGGCACGCAGGTTCTTTTGGGCGTGCAGCCGCTCCATCTCGTTCAGGCAGTCGATCAGCTGCTGCATATCCGCCGTGGTCAGGTGGTGCTGCAGCTTGCTGATGGCGTAATCTTCCAACAGAACGCGCAGGTCAAAAATTTCCTCAATGTCCCGCGCGGTAAACTCTTTTACAAACACACCCTTGTTGGGGATCTCCACCACCAGCCCGTCCGAAGCCAGCTGGCGCAGTGCTTCCCGGATGGGGCTGCGGCTCACGCACAGGCGCTCTGCCAGCTCGTTTTCCTGCAGCCACTGGCCGGGAGCAAATCTTCCTTCGCAGATATCATCCTTCAGGATCTGATACACCTGATTGCGGATCGTTTTGATTGGGCGGCGTTCCATAGCTCTTTCCTTCACTTTCCCTTGTGCGGGTTGGCCCCCGCAGCGCATCCGTATTAACCGGAGATATTTCTATTATTCTATCACACGTTTTGCCCTTGTGCAACGCAGTTTCCCTTATTTTTCTGCCTTTTTGCCTATATTTTTATGTGTTTCACAAAAGTTCTTCTTGCAATTTGTATAATCTATTACTATAATAAAATTGTTTTTATCTTGCCCGCCGCTTTTGTTCCGGCAGGGTATCCCATGTTTTCCTGGGGTGTATCTGAAAAGTCGAAAATTTAATCTATTTCTTTGTTTTCAGATGCACCTTACAAAGAAAGGGTCGTGTGATCGTATGAAAATTGGTTTTATCGGTCTTGGCATCATGGGCCGCCCCATGGCCAAAAACCTACTCAAAGCCGGCTATGACGTTACGGTGGACAGCCACTCCCCCGCCGCCGCAGCTGAGCTGGAAGCCTGCGGCGCCAAAGTAGCCGACCAGCCCACCATCGGCTCCACCTGTGATCTTGTGCTGACCATGCTGCCCAACGCCCCGCAGGTTAAACAGGTCATGCTGGGTGCAAACGGCGTTGCCGCCCACATGCAGCCCGGCTCTACCTTTATTGATATGACCTCCCTGAACCCCATCGCCAGCAAGGAAATCGCCGCCGAGCTTGCCGCCCGCGGCATCCAGATGCTGGACGCCCCCGTTTCCGGCGGCGAGCCCAAGGCGATTGACGGCACCCTTTCCTTCATGGTCGGCGGCGAGGAAGAGGTCTTCAACACCTTCAAACCGGTCCTGCTGGCCATGGGTTCTTCCGCCGTGCTGTGCGGCGGCATCGGCGCAGGCAACACCACCAAGCTGGCCAACCAGATCATCGTGGCGGCCAACATCCAGGCTGTGGCCGAAGCCCTGACCCTGGCCCAGAAAGCCGGTGTTGACCCCGACCTGGTGTTCCAGGCCATCAAGGGCGGCCTGGCCGGTTCCACCGTCATGAACGCCAAAGCTCCCATGATGATTGAGGGCAACGATAAGCCCGGCTTCAAGATTGACCTGCACATCAAGGACCTGAACAACGCCCTGGACTGCGCCCACACCGTGGGTGCCCCGGTGCCGATGATCGCCGAAGTGCAGGAAATTTTGCAGTGGCTGCACAGCAATGGCAAGGGCCAGGCAGACCACAGCGCCATTGCCCAGTATTACGAGCACCTGACCGGCATCAAGCTGGGCCGCGACCTGTAAAACCTCAAAATTCTGTTTTTTTGGCGGTGCGGGCATCCCCGTGCCGCCAAAATTTTGCCGCCAATTCTGTACGTTCTGCCGATTGCTGAATGATTGATTTGCATGTTATAACAGAAATTAAAGAACCAACAAACGAAACAGAAAAGAGTGTGATCCCTATGTCTAAACTCCGCCAAGACGCTGACGCCATCATTCAGGCCGCCATCACCGCCGCCCAGCCGGACGAGGCCGTCCGCAAAGCGCTGGAAGGACGCGATTTCGGTTCCGGGCGCGTTGTGCTGGTTGCCGCCGGCAAGGCTGCCTGGCAGATGGCCAACGCCGCCAGCCGCATTCTGGGTTCCCGCATTGATACCGGTATTGTCATTACCAAGTACGACCACAGCAAAGGCCCCATCGCCAACTTTACCATCCGGGAAGCCGGGCACCCCATCCCGGACGAGAACAGCTTTACCGCCACCCAGCAGGCGCTGGACCTCGTCAGCGGGCTGACCGCACAGGACACCGTGCTGTTCCTGCTTTCCGGCGGCGGTTCCGCTTTGTTTGAAAAGCCGCTCATCCCCGCCGCGGATCTGGAAAAACTCACCCACAACCTGCTGGTCTGCGGGGCGGATATTGTAGAGATCAACACCCTCCGCAAGCGATTTTCCGGCGTAAAGGGCGGCCGTTTTGCCCAGCTGTGTGCCCCGGCCCATGTGGTTTCCATCGTGCTTTCGGATATTCTTGGCGATCCGCTGGATATGATTGCCTCCGGCCCCGCTTACCCGGATAGTTCTACCTGCGCACAGGCCAAGGAGATCGTGCAGAAATACCACCTGCCCATGACGGATCAGATGCTGACCCTGCTGGAGCAGGAAACGCCCAAAGCGCTGGACAACGTAGAAACCCAGATCACCGGCAGTGTGCGCCAGCTGTGCGCCGCCGCCGCTGCCACCGCCCGCACCCTTGGCTATGAGCCGCTGATTTTGACCGACTGCCTGAGCTGCGAAGCCCGGGAAGCCGGTGTGTTCCTGGCCAACATGGTGCGCTACCAGCGCACCGCGGGCCGCCGTATTGCCCTGATTGCAGGTGGCGAAACAGTGGTGCATCTGACCGGCCACGGTAAAGGCGGCCGCAATCAGGAGCTCGCCCTTGCCGCCGCTCCCGGTATCGCCGGGCTGGATGGCTGCGCGGTGTTCTCCGTTGGCTCTGATGGCACCGACGGCCCCACCGATGCCGCAGGCGGCTTTGTGGACAGCACCACCCAGGCCGCGCTGAAAGCCCAGGGCTGCGATATCTTTGCCACGCTGGCTGATAACGATGCCTACCATGCCCTGCAAAAATGCAATGGCCTGATCATCACCGGCCCCACCGGCACCAACGTCAACGATGTCTCGGTCGCTCTGGTCCGGGCGTGATGTTTCCATCGTACCGTGGAGAAACCTTGCCGATGGTGATAAACTCTGCAAATCATTTGTAGGGGACGATGCTCGCATCGTCCCGGACGGGCCTTGCCCTCTATTTCACCCCATCATCCTCCGCAAGGTAACGTGCGCACATTGTGCGCCCCTACGGGTGGGATGCATGTTTTATGCCCGTCACACATTATAAACCAACCTGTAGGGAATGGCCTTGACCATTCCGGGACTTTGTGCTAGATGACCTAAGGCAACACCGCACAATTCCCGCCTGACGGCTTAAGCACCGCTCCGGCAGCTG
>OJOH01001251.1_pt1 | contig 12151 bp, 10 predicted proteins | sample 1598201 | NCBI WGS metagenome assembly OJOH01 (sample SAMN03922462, study PRJEB24848) | human gut metagenome | isolation source: stool sample | host: Homo sapiens | place: Germany | collected 2009-11 | reverse complement strand
GTCGGCAGCGTCAGATGTGTATAAGAGACAGGCGCAAGGTTCGGGAAGCGTTTGGGAAAAAGCGGTTCGCATGAAAATTGGAGGTCAGGATGGTTCAGATTTTACAAAAGCTGCTTCATATTTTGAATAGAGATCAGAAGCGGAAGGTTGCGGGACTCGGCGTGATGATTTTTATCGGCGCGCTGATGGAAATGATCGGCGTCGGTCTGATCATGCCGGTGGTTGAGGGCGTAATGGCGCCGGATCAGCTGCTGAATAAGTGGTATATTCAGATTTTGGAACGGTTTATTCATTTTGATACGCCGAATCAGTGGCTGCTGTTTTTGATCGGTGTGATCATTGCAGTTTATTTTATCAAAAACGGTTATCTGCTTTTGCAGACATATGTGCAGTCTCGTTTTGTCAACACGAATCAGTCCAATACGATCAGCTACATGCTGGAGGAATATCTGAACCGTCCCTATGAATTCTATTTAAACGCGGACATTCCTACGATCTTTCGTACGATTGACGGTGATGTGCCGAAGGTATTTACAACTCTGATGGAATATATCCAGCTGGCGACGGAGCTGATGGTTTCGGCGGTTCTGTGCGTGACGCTGCTTGTAACAAACCCGACGATGACGATTTTTATTGTTGTGGTCATGGGCGGAACGACGGTTGTAATCCTGAAAATTTTAAAGCCTACCTTAAACCGGCTGGGGCGGACCTCCCAGCGGTTGCAGAGTCAGATGGGAAAATGGCGTCTGCAGTCTATTTACGGAATCAAGGATGTAAAGATTTTAAATAAAGAGCATTATTTTGCATCCAGCTTTGGAAAATATTCTCAGGAGAACGCGAAGCTGACGACAGAATATGCGGTGCTTAACAACATGCCGCGTCTGCTGTTGGAGACACTGAGCATCTGCGGTATTTTGGGATATCTTGCAATCTGTATTTTAAACAGCGCGGACATGACGGAGCTTGTGCCGCAGATTTCCGCGTTTGCAGTAGCGGCGATGCGTTTGATGCCGTCGGTAAACCGGATCAACACGCATATGAGCAATATTGCGTTCTATGAGCCAAGCGTGAATTATGTTTATGAAAATGTAGACTTCACATCCTATCGTCTGCATGGAAAATATGAAAAAGACTATGATCCCCATACGCCTCCGATGGAGCTGAAAAAAGAGATTCGCATGGAGGACGTCAGCTATACTTATCCCGAAAGTGACAAGGTGATTCTGGATCATGCTCAGATGCTTGTACCCGTTGGAAAATCGGTGGGTGTGATGGGACCCTCCGGCGCTGGAAAGAGTACCGCAATCGATATTTTAATGGGACTTTTGCAGGTACAGGGCGGCGAGATTTTATGCGATGGAAGAAATATTTTTGAAAATTATCCATCCTGGCTGTCTCATATCGGTTACATTCCGCAGACTATTTATCTGACGGATGATTCGATCCGCGAAAATATAGCGTTTGGCGTGGCAAAAGAGGATATCGATGATGAGCGCATATGGCATGTGCTGGAAGAAGCCCAGTTGAAGGATTTTGTAAAGGAACTGCCGGGTATGCTGGATATGGAGATCGGGGAGCGGGGGGTGCGTCTTTCCGGCGGTCAGAGACAGCGTCTTGGTATTGCGAGGGCGCTGTATCATAATCCGGAGATTCTGGTATTTGATGAGGCAACGAGTGCGCTGGATACCGATACGGAAACGGCGATTATGGAGGCAATTGAGAGCTTCCATGGAAAGAAGACGCTGGTGATCATTGCGCACAGGCTGCGGACGATCGCGGGGTGCGATATTATTTACAAGGTGGATAACGGAAAGATCGTGGAGACGACGTTGGCGGCAGAGGAGCACTAGGACGGGAGGACGGTCAGCCGCCGTGCTGTTTTGCACCGGCGCTGTCGTTCCCGTCCGCCATGCAGACTCGCTTTCGCTCAGGAGAAAAGCGCAGCGGATGCATAAGGATGCAAAAGACGCATCCTAAGCACCGGCGCTTTTCTATGGTCTGCATACGGCGGATCGGGAACGGCAGCGCCGGCGCAAAAAGCGCGCGGCGGCTGACCTGGCTGTGTAAGGCGGAAGGGAAAAGGTCAAGGTCAAGGGCTGAGTTTGCTGCTGAAACATAGCTGGCAGGAGGACGGCAAGGCGCTCCTTGTGTAGGACGGCAAGGCGCTCCTGCGGAGCTGTTGCCTGGTAGTAGAGGCAGCCCCTGAACACTTGCTGTTCAGGGGCGTGAGAAAGTGAATCAAGAGTGCGCAGCCCCTTTTGCGAAGCAAAATTAAAAATGGGGCTGGGCAGTAGCAGTTTCCGAAGGAAACTGTAGAGGCAGCCCCTGAACACTTGCTGTTCAGGGGCGTGAGAAAGTGAATCAGGAGTGCGCAGCCCCCTTTTGCGAAGCAAAATTAAAATGGAGCTGCGCAGTCACAGTTTCCGAAGGAAACTGTGACCTGCTTGCATTGGTATGGCGGATGCAGTATGATAGTAGAAAATGAGCGGTCTGTGCGGAGTTGGAGCGCAGGCAGCGGTTTAAGATGAAATGAGGATTTATTATGGAGTGGAAAGACGGCAGGCTGCAGCTTCCGAATGTGACGCTGATGGCGATGACGAGTGTCAATGTGCGGCAGACGATCAAGGCGATGCAGTACAGTATGCGTCAGATTGATTTTGGGGATTGTGTGTTGATCACGCATCGCAAGCCTTTCTTTTTGCCGAAGGGTATTCGGTATGCACATACCTCGAAGCTGACGAATATTGACTGTTTTAATTATAAGATGCTTTATGAGCTGGGAGATTATATCCATACGGATTTTGTTATGGTGGTGCATGCGGATGGGTTTATCGTGCATCCGGAGATGTGGCGGGATGAGTTCCTGGATTATGATTATATCGGTTCTCCGTGGCCGATTCCGAAGGATGATATCACATACCGGGACATCAATGGGAATCTGTGTCGAGTCGGCAACAGCGTGGGAATCCGCAGCCGGAGGCTTGTGAATTTTCCAAAGGAGGCAAATCTGCCCTTTGAGCCGGATCACGGTTCCCTGAATGAGGATGGTTTTTTGTGCGTAAAGAATCATCATCTGATCGAGGCAGCAGGGATGAAGATTGCACCGTTGGAGGTTGCAAAATATTTTGCGCATGAGACGATGATTCCGGAGATTGAGGGGATCACACCCTTTGCGTTCCACAAATGGGCGGGGACGAACGCGCAGTATCCGAAGTTTTAGAGCGGACAGCCGTTTGGTGGTCTGATAGGGCCGGTATCCAGAAGGAGCGGTCAGAGAGGGTTGTCCACAGGAAAGGAACAGCATGGCAGAGCAGATTGCACATACGAAAAATGAAAAAATAGAACAGTTTGGCAGGATCTGCTTTTATGCAGGGCTTCTTTTGGAGCTTCTGATTGTCATCCTGGACAAGAGTTCGTGGATCAATCCGCTGGAAGGACAAATGTTCCGGGTCAGCTTTCTGCTGTTTGCCTGCAAGCTCTGTGTGACGAAGTATTCCAAAAAAGAATGGCTTGCTGTGCTGGCGGCAGGAGTCATTGCGGGGCTGTGTTATCTTAGCTCGGATCGGGATGAGGCGGTTCGAGCGGTTGTGTTTGTCGCGTCGATGAAAGGGATTGACCACAAAAAGGCACTGCGGGTTGTTTTTTATGTGACGCTTACCGGAATGGCAGTGCTGGCGATGCTTTCGCTGGCGGGCGTTTTGGGCGAGGTTTGGGACGCTGGCGCTGGCTATGGAATCAAAGAAGGCAGCAGGCGGCTTTGTCTTGGCGTCGGCAACAGCAATGCGCTTGCGATTATGATCTGGGCGCTGATGACGCTTGGTGTTTATCTGTTCCATGAAAAAATGAAGCCGGTGCACTGGATGCTTCTCGGCGTACTGACGGTTGGCGTTTACGCTGCGACGATGACGCGGACGACGTTTCTTATCATGGCGGCAACGCTGGTGCTGGCGTTTGTGATGGACAAGTCCTCAAAAATCCGCGAAGGCAGCGTTGTCTATATCGGCGGAATGGCAGCGGTTGCGGCGGGCTTTGTCTTCTCCTTGTACGCAGCGCATATTTCCAACTGGTATGAACTAATGCCGGACTGGGTGGTCAGGATTGATAGGATCCTGACCGGGCGCATTTCCAGCATTTATGCCTTTGAAAACGGCGGCGGCGTGCTCAGAAACTGGAAGCTGTTCGGCGATCCGAACTATGTGGAATATTTCGATATGGGTTATGTGCGCCTGTTTTTCTGGTATGGAATCATTCCGGGCGCATGCTGTATGGTGCTGCTGTTTCTCCTGATGCGTGTCTGCAGAATATTAAAGGATACCCAGGGCTTTGTCCTTGTGCTGTCCTTTGCGCTGTTTACGGTAGTCGAGGCGCATGCGGTATCGGTCTATCTGGCGCGCAATTATGTCCTGTTTTTGCTGGGAGCGTACTGGACGGCAATGCTCCCGCTGGATGGGGAAGCAATCTGGTGGTGGCAGCTGCCGGGGGCTTTTTGGAAGCACGGTTCCAAAGCAGCGGATGGCAGCTTTGGGAGGAAAGCGACGGTTGGCAATTGCTCTGAAGTACAGGAGAAGGCTGCAACCATAAAGGAGGCTGCGAGATGACAGAAAGAGCAGCCGGACGAAAAAATACAACGCAGTTTGTTTTTGCAGAGAACAGTCTGGATATTCTCCGCCTGTTTGCGGCGCTGCAGATTGCGATTACGCATTATCTGAATCTGACAATGCTCACATATGGAAAAGACGGACCGGGGGATGGACTGCTGCTTGGCTTTAAAAGAGCGCTGACACTGTTCCCCGGCTTGATTATTCTCTTTAGCATCAGCGGATTTCTGATGGGAGAGACACTGATGCGGACACAAAACCGAAAAATATTTGCCCAAAAACGGATCCTGCGGTTGTATCCGGCGCTATGGGTCAACATTGTGCTGACGATGGGGATGCTCTCTTTGCTTCCCGGCGTCGTTTCGGGGCATGGGAAAGATCTGCTGACCTGGGCAGTTGTGCAGGGCGTCGGTCTGGCCTATACGCCGTCCTTTTTGCAGGCGTTTGCGATAGAAAGCATCAACGGGACGCTTTGGGCGCTGATGGTGGAAATTCAGCTGTACGTTCTGGTTGCGGTGGTCTGGAAACGGTGTCTTGCCTGGAAAGACCGTACCTGGCATGTCCTCTTGGTGCTGACTGTGCTGTTAAATCTCGCCTGCGGACTTTTAAAGAATTCGGGAGCGCTTCCCGGCGCGGTTGCTTCCCTGCTGGATCGAAGCTTCCTGCCGTATCTGGTCTGGTTTTTTGCAGGGCTATATCTGTGGCATTTTAAAGAGACAATTTTACAAAAACTGACAGGAAAATGGTTTATTCTGCTGATTGTATTTATCTGCTATAAAGTGTGCTGGCAGACCTTTGGCTGGAAGCTTCCGGGATATTATGCGGACCTTGTGACGAGCCTTTTGCTCCCGGTGGTTGTGCTTGCCTGCGCCTATGGCTGGAAAAAGCATCGCCTGAAAAATGATTTGTCCTATGGAATATTTTTATACCACTGGCCGTTGATCAATCTGGTATTTTACTGGAATCTGCCGAAAAAGATGCATCACATTCCGCTGTTTCTTTTGTATGTGGCAGGATTTCTTGCGTTGGCGTGCGCGTCGTGGTTTTTACTGGAACGCCATGTGTTGAAACGAAAACGCTGAAACTTATGCAGGGGAAGCAGCATAACATCATGAAATAGGGTACAGCAAACCGCGCATAAAATAACTGGCGCAATGGGAGAAAACGTATGAAAGTTGTAATGCTTGGTGCGGACCGCAGCGTAAAGGGCGGCGTATCTGCGGTGGTCAATAACCTGTACGAGGCGGGACTCGATCAGCGTATTGACCTGACCTATATCGGGACAATGGTGGACGGAAGCACGGCTGCGAAGCTGTTAAAAGGTGTTCAGGCGCTGTTGAAATTTGTCTCTGTGCTGCCGAAAGCAGACATCGTCCATCTGAATATGGCGGCGGATGCGAGCTGCTACCGGAAGCTGATTTTTATGCAGATCGCCCTCTGGTTCCACAAAAAGGTTGTGATTCACGAGCACGGCGGAGATTTTCAGGGCTTTTATTATAAACGATGCAGCGCGAAACGACAGGCGTATATCAAAAAAATGTTAAACCGTGCAGATTTGTTTTTGGTGCTGACGGATGTCTGGAAAGATTTTTTCGCAGACATGGTGGATCGGGACAAAATCCATGTCCTGCAGAATGCGGTTCCGGTTCCGAAAATGCCGAAAACAGATTATAGTAGCCATACGGCGGTCTTTTTGGGACGGCTTTGTCCGGAAAAGGGAGTGGACGAGCTGTTGGATTGTGTAGAGGCGGTTTGGAAGAAGCACCCGGATTTTCATCTGGTGTTGGGCGGCTTCTGGGAAAACGGGACGGAGGAGCTGCAAAAGAAAGCAAAAAAGCTGGAAGCGCAGGGAATTGTCGAATGCCCCGGTTGGGTATCTGCAAAGCAGCGCACCGAGCTGTTTGAGCAGAGCAGTATTTTTGTCCTGCCGACGTGGTTTGAAGGACAGCCGGTTTCTCTGTTAGAGGCGATGGCGGCGGGAATGTGCAGCCTGACGACTGCAGTTGGCGGGATTCCGCAGACCCTCGGGGAGCCGGAATGGAACAGTCTGCCGACCGGAAAAGACGGCTGCGGCGTGATGGTAGAGGCAAAAAACAGCCGGATGCTGACAGAGACGCTGGAAGAGCTGCTTTTGGATGAAAATCTGCGCCGCGAAATTGGTACAAAAGCGCGGATGCGGGTGCAGGAGTATTATGCGATAGATAATTATGTAAACCAACTGGTCAGCTATTACGAGAAATTGAGAAAAGAGGACTAATGTTGCATGGAAAAAAAGGTAAGTGTGATCGTTCCGGTTTACCGGACGTTGGAGTGGCTGGCGCGCTGTGTGCAGAGCATCACGGGTCAGACCTATAAAAATCTGGAAATTATTCTGGTGGACGACGGTTCGCCGGACGACTGCCCGGCATTATGTGACGACTGGGCGCAGAGGGACGACCGAATTCGCGTTTTGCATAAGGAAAACGGCGGTCTGGTGTCCGCGTGGATGGCTGGCGTGTCGATGAGCACCGGCGATTATCTGTGTTTTGTGGACAGTGACGACTGGATTGACGCCTGCATGGTGGAAAAAATGCTGGATTTTTCGTCCGACTGTGGAAAAGAGATCATCTGCGGCAATTATGTACAGGAGGAAAGAAACCGCAGCATCGAAATTTATCAGGCGATGGAGCCGGGCATTTATACGGGGCGCAGCCTGCAGGATCGGATTCATGGAAAACTTCTGGGGCAGGAAAAACGTCCGATCACATTGTCCCGCTGCATGAAGCTTTTTTCCCGTACTTTAATTGTTGAAAATATGAAATACTGTGACCCGTCCATTCGAATGGGTGAGGATATGATCATCACCCTTCCGGCGCTTCTGGATGCGCAGCGGATTGTGGTCATGGAGGGCGCAGCGTGGTATCACTACCTGTTTTTACGGGAGTCGATGGTGCACAGTTATGATGCCGGAATGTATGAAAATATCCGCAGTCTGGATAAAATTGTTCGCCAAATCCTTGCAGACAAGCATGCGCCGAACGCCCAAAAACAGGCGGATCGGGAGCTGCAGCTTCTGATGTTTCTGGAAATCAAGAACGAGGCGAGAAACGGACGGGAAGGCTGGAAAGGGCGGCTGCAGAAGGAATGCAGGGAAACAGAGCTGCAGGAAGCGGTCAAAAGAATGCCGCTTACTCCGACTGTTACGGAAAATAAGCTGATGTATCAGGTGCTGGCGCATCCGGAAAATACGGCAATGATGCAGCTTGTCCATTTTCTTTTGTGGGCAAACAGTAAGCGGCAGCGCTGAATGGAGAGTTGTATGGAATCAAAAAAGCAGGGACGGATCAGTATTATCATGCCGGTTTACAACGGCGTTTCCTGGATCGGGGAATGTATCGAAAGCATTCGGCAGCAGACGGATACGAACTGGGAGCTTCTGGTACTGGACGATCATTCGACGGACGGAACGACGGAGCTGGTGTTTAAGCTGGCGGAAGAGGATTCGAGGATTTTACCGATTTTGCGTCAGAAAAACGGCGTATCCGCAGCACGTAACGAGGGACTGGAAAAAGCGCAAGGGGAATTTATCATGTTTGTCGATGCGGACGATAAGTTGGATCCGCAGATGCTCTCTGTGCTTCGGGCGATGCTTATACCTCTATTGACTTCCCGTTGTTCCGCACCGCCGATGCCTATCTGATGGCTGCCGAAGCTATCTTGCGTGGCGCAAATGGTACGGAAACGGAAGCATTAGGCTACGTCAATGAAGTCCGGTCCAGAGCGTATATGTCCGGTAAATACGCGAAGAGCGGTGTCCGTTCGGATGTTTCAGGAGAAATCGGCCTCAATGAACTTTCTTTGAACTTTATCCTGAGCGAGCGTCAGAAAGAACTGGCATCCGAGCTGACCAGGCGCACCGACCTGATCCGTTTCGGTAAATATACGAAAGGCAATAACTGGGACTGGAAGAACGGTATCCGTCTGGGAGGAGATGTGGACGACAAGTATCAACTGTTCCCGATACCGGAAAGCGAATTGACCAACAACCCGGCGTTGAATCAGAATGACGGTTATAAACAATAAATGAAGAATAGAATGAGACTGAAACAATTACTGTTATGTGGTATGATGTGGATGTGCTGTGTTCCTCTTGGAGCGCAGACATCCAAAGAAGAAATGTTTTCTACTATTGAGAAAACGGGTGGAGTCTATTGGGCCTATCCACTTGATTTTGCACCGCAAACCCGGGCTCCCAAAGGATATAAACCATTCTACGTAAGCCACTATGGACGGCATGGTTCCCGTTATCTGATTGGCGACCGTGATTATAAATGGCTGGTCGACCTTTTTGAAGAAGCGCATCGTGAGGGTGCACTTTCCGACTTGGGAGAAGATGCCCGGCAGCGTTTGCTGAAGGTGTGGGAAGAAGCGGAAGGCCATGGAGGTGATCTGACCCCATTAGGTGTCCGTCAGCATCGTGGAATTGCAGAAAGAATGTATGCCGCATTTCCCGAAGCCTTTAAGGGCAATCCTTCCATTTCTGCCCGTTCTACGGTTGTGCTGCGTTGTGCGATGAGTATGGTGGCTTTTGGTGATCGTTTGAAGGAACTGAATCCCAATCTGCGCATTTCTTATGAAGCCAGCCATAAGTATATGGACTACTTGAATTACCATACGGACGAGTCCAATCGCTTTACTTCTTCCACTGACGGTCCGTGGGCTGAAGAATACAGAAAGTTTGAAGATGTTCACACCAATCCCGACCGGTTGATTGCTTCTTTATTTAAGGACAAGCGTTTCATACTGAAGAAAGTGAATCCGAAGGAAGTGATGTGGGGTATGTACTGGGTGGCGAGTGATATGCAGAATGCAGAGACGAAGGTTTCCTTCTATGATCTGTTTCAGCCCCAGGAGCTGTTTGATTTGTGGCAGTGCATCAATTATCGTTTTTATGTGGGCAATGCAAATCATGCCGACGGGAAAGGGATTGTTGTAGCCAATGCGAAATCATTGTTACGGAATATTCTGGATAGCGCCGATGAGGCTATTCAGAAAGGAGGCATAGCCGCTACCCTTCGCTTCGGGCATGATGGCAATGTGATTCCTTTGGTGGCATTGATGCAGATAGAGAATTGTAATGTTGCCGTAGATGATCCTTACGAGGTGTATAAAGTGTGGAGTGACTTTAAGGTAGTCCCTATGGCGGCTAATGTGCAGATTGCCTTCTTCCGGAATGAAAAAGGAAGTGCGGATGATATTCTGGTTAAGATTCTGCATAATGAGCATGAAGTACACATTCCGGTACAGACCGACCAGTTTCCTTTCTATAAATGGAGCGATGTGGAGAGTTACTACCGGAACTTATTGAAATAAAGCACAGTTTTAAAGTTAACAATATTGAAACTACTAAATGGGAAGTGTGCCGATGGGATATCGGTACACTTCTTTTGCTAATATAATGTTAATGCTTTCCTGTTTATATGCTATTTCATAAGAAAACCTTTATCTTTGCACCCGAAAATGAAATGTGGAAAGATTTGAGTAGCTTGCAACCACAGAAAAAAATGCTAAAACACATCCTTTTCTGACGATGCTCCGAGCATCGGGATATGCATGTCTACTCACCACCAGATCCCCGCTTTTCATTCTTTAATTATTCATTCTTTAATTTAGAAGTATGGGATATTTATTCACATCCGAATCGGTGTCAGAAGGACACCCCGACAAAGTGGCCGATCAAATATCGGACGCTGTGCTTGACAAACTGTTGGCTTACGACCCCAGTTCGAAAGTAGCTTGCGAAACTCTGGTAACTACCGGACAGGTGGTACTGGCTGGAGAAGTGAAAACCAAAGCGTACGTTGATCTGCAACTCATTGCGCGCGAAGTAATTCAGAAAATCGGCTATACCAAAGGCGAGTACATGTTCGAAAGTAACTCGTGCGGTGTATTGTCCGCCATTCATGAGCAAAGCCCCGACATTAACCGTGGTGTAGAACGTCAGGACCCTATGGAGCAGGGTGCAGGCGACCAAGGCATGATGTTTGGCTATGCTACTAACGAAACAGAAAACTACATGCCTCTTTCGCTCGACCTGGCACATCGCATCTTGCAAGTGTTGGCCGACATCCGTCGCGAAGGTAAAGAAATGACTTATCTCCGTCCGGACGCCAAGAGTCAGGTAACTATTGAATACGATGATAACGGTACGCCTGTCCGCATCGATACAATTGTAGTTTCTACCCAGCATGATGATTTCATCCAGCCTGCCGACGACAGCGAAGCTGCCCAGCTGAAAGCGGATGAAGAAATGCTTGCCACTATCCGTCAGGATGTCATCAATATCCTGATGCCACGTGTCATTGCTTCTATTCATGCAGAGAAAGTACTTGCATTGTTCAATGACCATATCACCTATCACGTTAATCCTACCGGAAAGTTCGTTATCGGTGGACCTCACGGAGATACCGGTCTGACGGGACGCAAGATTATCGTAGATACCTACGGTGGTAAAGGTGCTCACGGTGGTGGCGCTTTCTCCGGCAAGGATCCCAGTAAGGTAGACCGTAGTGCCGCTTATGCAGCCCGCCATATTGCCAAGAACCTGGTGGCAGCCGGTGTGGCTGACGAAATGCTGGTGCAGGTGTCTTATGCTATTGGTGTGGCTCGTCCCATCAATATCTATGTCAATACTTATGGCCGTGGCCATGTAAACATGAGCGATGGTGAGATTGCGAAGAAAATAGATGAACTTTTTGATCTTCGCCCGAAGGCTATTGAAGATCGCCTGAAGCTTCGTAATCCGATTTATCAGGAGACTGCCGCTTATGGCCATCTGGGTCGTGAGCCACAGATTGTTACTAAGCACTTCAAGTCTCGTTACGAAGGTAACAAGGATGTAGAGGTGGAACTCTTCACTTGGGAGAAACTGGATTACGTGGACAAGGTGAAAGCCGCTTTCGGTCTGTAATCTTTCTCTGGTTTTGTAATCAGCGTAGCTTTACAAGCTATTTATATAGAAGCCGTCCTGCTTCCCTTCGTATAGCGAAAGGAGGGGACGGCTTTTTATTGTTCTCATTTTAGTATAGAGCTGTTTCTTGTAAATATGCTGTTTTGTTTGTTACTAACAAATAGTTTCATAGCTTATTGGCAAATGATTTCATTTGTTGTCAGCAAACGAATCTTTTCCTCTGGTTGTTTTTAAGGGGACAGAACGATTGTAGGGTGGGCTGGCAAATTGTTTTCTATTTATTGATGTTTTAATCAAATTGATGTTGTTTCTTTATTTTATGTGATTATAGGTATTTCTCAATTTTGCATTATAGAATATTCTATGAATAAATAAGGAATGTAAATTCGTTATTCTTGCATATTCTTACATGTTTCCGGGCTTCTTATGCAGAAAAGGGTTACTACTTATGGACCATAAGGTTACTACTTAAAGGTGATATCATTACTACTTATGGTCAAAAGGGTTACTACTTATGGGTAATGCACTTATTTGTGCCGGCAATTCTCCTTATATTTGTGTTTTTAGGGTAGTGTTTTACTCTAAAAGAAGTGTAAGTATTTCG
>OJOH01001236.1_pt1 | contig 12218 bp, 10 predicted proteins | sample 1598201 | NCBI WGS metagenome assembly OJOH01 (sample SAMN03922462, study PRJEB24848) | human gut metagenome | isolation source: stool sample | host: Homo sapiens | place: Germany | collected 2009-11 | reverse complement strand
CTGAAGGAAGTGGAAGCCCTCAAGGCTGCCCGCAACAAGCTGAGCAAGGCCAACGGCCCCCTGTTCGGCCAGCTGAAGAAGTGCACCGATGAGGCACAGAAGGCTGAGCTGCAGGCTCAGATCGATGCCAACAATGCCGCCGTCAAGGCCGACGCCGACAAGATGGCTGAACTGGAAAAGGAAGAAGAGACCCTGTCCGCACGCATTCAGGAGATCATGTACACCATTCCGCAGATGATCGATCCCAGCGTGCCCATCGGCCCGGATGATACCTACAACGTGGAAGCACAGCGCTTTGGTGAGCCTGTGGTGCCCGATTTCCCCATTCCGTACCACACCGAGATCATGGAGAGCTTCGACGGCATCGATATGGACGCTGCAGGCCGCGTGGCCGGCAACGGTTTCTACTATCTGCTGGGCAACATCGCCCGCCTGCACGAGGCTGTGCTGGCCTATGCCCGCGACTTTATGATCAACAAGGGCTTCACCTATGTGATCCCTCCCTTCATGATGCACGGCAACGTGGTGCAGGGTGTCATGTCCTTCCCGGAAATGGATGCCATGATGTATAAGATCGAGGGTGAGGACCTGTACCTGATCGGTACCAGCGAGCACACCATGATCGGCCGCTTCATCGACCAGACTCTGGACGAGGCCACTCTGCCCCTGACCCTGACCTCCTACAGCCCCTGCTTCCGCAAGGAAAAGGGCGCTCACGGCATCGAGGAGCGCGGCATTTACCGCATCCATCAGTTCGAGAAGCAGGAAATGATCGTGGTCTGCCGCCCCGACGAGAGCGCTGACTGGTACGAGAAGCTGTGGAAGAACTCTGTGGAGCTGTTCCGCAGCATGGAGATCCCGGTGCGTCAGCTGAACTGCTGCTCCGGCGACCTGGCCGATCTGAAGGTGAAGAGCTGCGATATCGAAGCATGGAGCCCCCGCCAGCAGAAGTACTTCGAGGTCTGCTCCTGCTCCAATCTGGGCGATGCACAGGCACGCCGCCTGCACATCCGCGTGAAGGGCAAGGACGGCAAGACCTATCTGGCCCACACCCTGAACAACACCTGCGTGGCACCTCCGCGTATGCTGATCGCCTTCCTGGAGAACCATCTGCAGGCCGACGGCACCGTGACCATCCCCGAAGTGCTGCAGCCGTATATGGGCGGCCTGAAGGTCATGGTTCCCACCCATAAGAAGAACTAAAACTGCACCGGGTTTTCCACATCCGGACAGAAAAAGGTTGAAAAAGCACCGCTTTCCGTGAGGGAAGCGGTGCTTTTTTGTGTGGGAAGCGGGCTTGCCCTCTCAGCCTCGCTTTGGGAGAGCTTGACTCCCTCAGTCAAAACCTTACGGTTTTGCCAGCTCCCTCGGGGAAGGAGCCTTTGGCATGGCGGCAAAGTTTCAGGCTGAAGCGCAAAGCCTGCCATCGCACTAAAAGCTCCCCCTTTCAGGGGAGCTGGCATCGCGCAGCGATGACTGAGAGGGTTCGTTTTTTGCCGCACCCCCTGCAAAAATGACGGGAAATGCAATATTTCAACGAAGCTGCGTGAATAAAATCGAGATATTGAAAAAACGCAAAATTTTTTGAAAATATGTGTTGACAAAAGGGGTATCTGTGGGTATAATAATAAAGCACTGTTCAAGTGCACAAACAATATGTGGCGGTATAGCTCAGTTGGCTAGAGCATTCGGTTCATACCCGAAGTGTCACCGGTTCAAATCCAGTTACCGCTACCATCAATGCAGGGTTTCGCTAAAATACTTGGGGGCCGGTTGCAGTCGTGACTGGTAAGTTGCTTGCTGTTTTAGCAAAATCCTGTATCTCTTTGGCCCGTTGGTCAAGCGGTTAAGACACGGCCCTTTCACGGCTGTAACATGGGTTCGATTCCCGTACGGGTCATAAAAACGCCTTTGCGCATTGCGCAAGGGCGTTTTTAATTTGACCCGCACGGGAATCGAACAGGGCGGCGGTGCGTAGCACCGCAACCAAAGCCCCAGTGGGGCTTTGGTTAGCCCGCGGGTCCCAACGGCTAGGAATGTCTACCGTGGTAGCTGCCGCTGCATTCGCTCGGGGCGTTTTTTATTTGACCCGCACGGGAATTGCAGCTGAGCTGACCGCCGCCAGCGGCGGAAACAGGGCGGCGGTGCGCCTTCATCTTGAATACCACATGCCATTTTATGGATAAAAAGCCCGGCAGGGGAACACGTTCAGGTGCTCTTCTGCCGGGTTTTTCTGCATTTTCCGTAAATTTCCGGCCTGAAATCGTAACAAAATTATGTCAATGAGACATCAATCCTCCATTTTTAACTGCGAAAATTGACTTGCACACCAAAAACTCTGGGATGTCCTAGCACTTTCCATATAAATTCATGACAAAGTTTGGTAGAAATAATATCTTGTATACAGGCTGCACTTACGTTACAGTACAGATGATATACCAATTGTACGAGCAGAAGGGAGGAAATGGAGTCCACAAGGGCGGTTTTCAATCACGAGTACGGGCCGATGGCGGATGCAGCGTGCAGTTTTTGCATCATCTGCTCCCATCGCCTGATGCTTAGAACGGGAGGATGTCAATGGAAGTCTTTTTGCAAGCACTGGTAAACGGGATCCTGCTGGGCGGTTTCTACTCCCTGATGGGTATGGGCCAGAACATCATTTTCGGTGTTATGAACATCGTCAACTTCTGCCACGGCGAAATGTTGATGGTGGGCATGTACATCACCTATGTTCTGTATACCTACTTTGGGGTGGACCCCTATGTAGCCCTTCCCATCGTTGCAGTGCTCATGTTCGGTCTGGGTGCGCTGATCCAGTCCACTCTGATCACCCCTTCGCTCAAGACCAAGAGCTTTACGAACCTGCTGTTCCTCACCGTCGGTCTGGGCCTGCTGCTCACCAACGGCGCTCTGGTCATCTTTGGTTCCACCTATTATAAGATCATTACCCCTTATTCGCAGACCTACATCCCGCTGGGCCCGGTCACCATTGCGCTGCCGCGTCTGGTCAGCTTCCTGATCCTGATCGTGGTTGCCATTGCACTGTTTGCCTTCCTCAAGTATTCCACCACCGGCAAGCAGATCCGCGCCGTATCCCAGAATCCCATCGGTGCTGAGGTCGTGGGCATCAACGTCAAGAAAATTTACATCCTGACCTATGGTCTGGGCGTTGCTCTGGCCGGTATCGCCGGTTCTCTGCTGACCCAGTTCTACACCATCTATCCCACCGCAGGCGCAAGCTTCGGCTTCCGCGCACTGATCGTCGTGGTCGTGGGCGGTCTGGGCTCCATCCCCGGCGCATTCTTCGCCGGTATTTTCCTGGGCCTGCTGGAGCAGATGAGTGCATTGTTCATCAGCCCGTCCTACAGTGATATGATCGTGTTCGTCACCTTCATCATCATTCTGGTCGTGCGTCAGGTCATGATTCTGAGGAGGCGATAAGATGGATACCAGAAAAGCAGTTAAAACCTATCACCGCAATCTGGCGATCGTTCTGGCTATCATCGTCGCCATCTTCGCAGCGATCCCGCTGGTCGTGGATAAACCTTACATCATCAACATTTTCGTTCTCACCTTCTATATGTCCACCCTGTCCATGGCGTGGAACATTCTGGGCGGCATCACCGGCCAGAACTCGCTGGGTCTGGCCGCTTACATGGGTCTGGGTGCCTATGTGTGCTGTCTGGTGGTCACAAAGACGGGCATGAACCCCTGGGTGGCCGCTGTGCTGGATATGCTCGTTGTGGGCGTTGTGGCCGGTGTCATCTTCTTCCCCAGCCTGATCCTGCGCGGCCCCTACTTCACGCTGGTGTCCATCGCGTTTGCCGAGTCCATCCGTCAGTTCATCATCAACTCGGAGTTCTTCGGCCGCGCATCCGGTGTGGGCCTGCCCTTCGGCAAGGACTCCTTTGCGCAGTTCCGCTTTACCAGCAAGGTGCCGTACTACTACATCGGCTTCATCATGATGGTGGGCGTTTACCTCATCATGAAGAAGATCGGCCGCTCCAAGCTGGGCTTTGCGCTGCGCACCATCCGCGAGGATGAGGACGCAGCCGCCGCCATCGGCATCAACCCCACCAAGTACAAGGTCATTGCCGTTGTCATTTCGGCTATCATTGCCGGTCTGGTCGGCTTCTTTTACGTCAGCTACATCCGCTACATTGACCCCGATATTATGATCCAGTCCAAGTCCACTGAGATCGTGCTGCCGGCAGTCGTGGGCGGCGCTGCCTACATCGAAGGCCCGCTGATCGGCGGCCTCATCATGATCCCGCTGAGCGAACTGCTGCGTGCAAACTTTGCCGCCATCCTGCCCGGCATCAACATGCTGATGTATGCCATCGTGCTGATCGTGGTCATCCGCTTCCGTCCGTCCGGTATTCTGGGCTGGTACATGAACTCGAAGGTCAAGACCTTCATCGATGAAAAGATCCTCAAAAAGCCGTCTCTGGACGTGCTGGAAGAGTATGAGCTGATGGCAGACAAGGGAGGGAAGTAATCATGGCAGAAAAGCCTATTATTGAAGTCCAGGGCCTGACCAAGCGGTTCAAGGGTCTGACCGCCGTGCATGATGTTTCTTTCTCGGTGGAGAAAGGCTCCATCACCGGCATGATCGGCCCCAACGGTGCTGGTAAATCCACCACCTTCAACATGATCTGCGGCTACTACCCGCCCACCGAAGGCAAGATCTTCTACAATGGTGAGGACATCACCAACAAAAAGGCGTATGAGTACACCAACATGAAGATCGCCCGCACCTTCCAGATCATGAAGCCTCTGAAGAACCTGAGCGTTCTGGATAACGTCACCGCCGCCGCCTACTTCGGCCACGCCGGTGCAAAGAGCGAAAAAGAGGCCAAGGAGCGCGCCATGGAGGTGCTGCACTTCACCGGCCTGTACGAAAAGCGTCATGTGATCTCCAAGGACATGGGCACGCCGGACCAGAAGCGTCTGGAGATGGCCCGCGCTCTGGCCACCAAGCCCGAAGTGCTGTTTCTGGACGAGAACATGGCAGGCTTGAACCCGGCTGAGACCGAAGAGGCCATCCAGCTGATCCGCAAGATCAACGAGTCCGGTGTCACCATCCTGCTCATCGAGCACATCATGAAGGCGGTCGTGAGCCTGTGCGAGAAGGTCATCGTCCTTCACCACGGCGAAAAGATCGCTGAGGGCACGCCCGAGCAGGTCATGAACGATCCCTACGTCATGGAGGTGTATCTGGGCATCAAAAAGGAGGGCGCAAGTGCTTAAAGTTGAAGGTCTGAACGCCGGTTACGGCTCTGTGAACATCCTGTGGGACATCGGCTTTGAGGTGAAGGATGGCGAGATCGTTGCCATCCTTGGCTCCAACGGTGCCGGTAAGACCACCATGGTGCGCACCATCACAGGCATGGTCAAGGCCAGCTCCGGCAAGGTGGAGTTCAACGGGGAGGACCTCTCCGGCAAAAGCTCCCGCGTTATTCTGGACAGCGGCATCGTGCAGGTGCCGGAAGGCCGTCAGCTCTTTACCGAGATGACCGTGCTGGAAAATCTGGAACTGGGTGCATTCAATAAGGAGACCAAGGCGCATTTTGCAGAAAATCTGGAAAAATGCTATAACTGGTTCCCCAAACTGCGCGAGCGCGCAAAGCAGGCTGCCGGCACTCTGTCCGGCGGCGAGCAGCAGATGGTGGCCGTGGCCCGTGCGCTGATCGGTATGCCCAAGCTGCTGATCCTGGACGAGCCCAGTCTGGGCCTTGCCCCCAACATCGTGGACGACATTCTGGAAGTGGCCAAGACCATGGTGAAGAATGACGGCATCTCGGTGCTGCTGGTGGAGCAGGATATCACCAAAGCCCTTGCAGCGGCTGACCGCGGCTATGTTATTGAGAATGGCCGCGTGGCACTGGAAGGCACCGCCGCCGAGCTTTCGGCAAACGAGCACGTCAAGAAGGCGTACCTCGGCATCTGATTTTGGAAACTGGATGTCCGGCGGGCACTACTTCACACGGTGCGGCGGGGCATCTCGGATTAACAAGCTGTTTTTTACAAACAGAATTGGAGGACAATTATGAAAAAGATCTCTCGCAGAAGCTTCCTGAAGGCATCCGCTGTTCTGGGCAGCGCAGCTGCTCTGACCGCATGCGGCGGCTCTTCCGCTTCCACCAGCACTGCAGCATCTACCAGCACCGCAGCATCCGGCAGCACTGCAGCAGCCAGCGGTGATACCATCAAGATCGGTACCATCTACGCAATGTCCGGCGGCAACGCAGCCATCGGCGAGAACATCCTGCGCGGCATCGACTTCGCAGTGGACGAGATCAACAAGGCAGGCGGCGTGAACGGCCAGATGCTGGAAGTCGTCCGCGGCGACCACGCAGGCGACGCAGCCACCGGTAAGTCTGAGGCAGAGCGCCTGATCACTCAGGAAGGTGTCAACGTCATTATGGGCTGCCATATGTCCGTTGTTACCGAGGTCGTGGCTCAGGTCTGCCAGCAGTACGGCATCCCCATGATCACCGCTATCTCCACGCTGGACCGTCTGACCGACGAGGACCACAAGGACTACGATTACTTCTTCCGTCTGTGCCCGCTGAACTCCGTCTACGTGGAAGATATGCTGAAGTATCTGCAGGACTCCAAGGAGCAGACCGGCAACGAGATCAAGAAGGTCGCCATCTTCACCGATAAGGCTGCCATCGGTCAGGAGCTGATCCGCTGCGTCAACCTGTTCGCACCCGATTACGGTTTGGATGTTGTGGCCGAAGTGGACTACAGCTCCAACGCTACCGACCTGTCCTCTCAGGTCCTGGCTCTGAAGCAGGCTGATCCCGATGCCATCCTGTGCGACTCCTACATCGGCGACGCTACTCTGTTCGTCCAGACCCTGAAGGAGCAGAACTACAAGCCCAAGATGATCGTTGCCAAGGCCAACGGCTTCACCGATCCTTCCTTCATCCCGAACCTGGGCGCATCCGCAAACGGCGTGGCTTCTGTTGTTGAGTTCAACCCCGACCTGACCAACGGCGTGGAGATCAACGAGGACTTCAAGAAGGTCTACAATGTCAACATGAACGGCCACTCTGCTGAGTCCTACACCGTTGTGTGGCTGTTCAAGACCGCCATCGAGAAGGCCGGCTCCACCGACGGTGCTGCCGTCCGCGACGCTCTGGCAGAGCTGTCCATCGACGGTGCATTCGAGGGCGGCCGCAAGATCGTTCTACCCTACTCCAAGATCGAGTTCGCTCCCGAGTACGAGATCGGCGGCGCAAAGCACTACCGTGACAACACCTACGCTTCTGTTGCTATCGCACAGGTGCAGGATCAGGAGTGGAAGACTGTCTGGCCCTTCGAGTTCGCTTCCTCCAAGATCCAGGAAGTCACTCTGGGCTGATAAAGTTACCCCGAAGAACACAAAAGGCGAGCTGCCCGATGGGCGGCTCGCCTTTTTGCGTGTTGCTTCCCGTGCAGAGCGTATTCGAGTAGGGGATAGGCTGTGTGGCTTTTATGAAGTCGTTCTCCGCCGGGTATGTTCTCTTTTGCGTGCCAAAAGAGAACCAGAAAAGCACCCGCTACTTTCGAGGCGCGGGAGGCACGAATTAAGGGCTACTCGCCCTTAATAATCCCAAAGCAGTAGGCTCCACCCCAAAAAGTTGGAGATTCCCGCCTGTTCGGCGTGAAGATCTCTTAACCGCTTTTTGGGGTTCCGCCAATCAGAAGTCGCTGCGCGACGGCCGCAGGCCGACAGCAGCAGATGCCGCTTCCCGCCACGACCCCTTCCCGTGAAAAAGCAGCTCAGAAAAATCCGCAGATTTTTCTGAGCTGCAAATAAAAATAAATTTTCCGCTAAACATGCCCAGAGTAAAACGGAGGGCATTCTAAATCGTCAACCCTTCTGGATATAGGTAAAAATATCCTCCGGCACTGCTGCCAGTGCATCCGCACCGGCAGCGGTCAGTTCTGCGCGGCCCCGGAAGCCCCACAGCGCGCCCATGGCGGGCAGTCCGGCATTGTGTCCGGTGAGGATGTCCACATCGCTGTCGCCCACAAAAAGGGTGGCAGAGCGGTCTGCACCGATCTCGTCCATCAGCGCATACAGCCCGGCGGGGTCCGGTTTGGTGGGCACGCCGGGCCTGTTGCCGCGCACAGCGGCAAAGCGGCCTGTGCCGAAATAGTGGGCGATGATCTTGCCGCAGAGCGGGTCGGCCTTGTTGGAGAACACTGCGCACTGAACACCCTGTGCCCGCAGCTCGTCCAGCAGCTCCGGGATGCCGGGATAGGGGGCCGTCTTGTCCTCCTTGTGGGCGTCGTACCGGGCAGTGAATTCAGCCAGTGTGGCCGCCAGCTGCTCCGGCGTGCGGGCATTTTCCGGCGAAAAGCGCTCCACCAGCTTCGGGATGCCGTTGCCCACCATGTGCTTGAACTGTTCCACCGTAAAGGTGGGCCAGCCATGCTGTGCGCACACCCAGTTGCCTGCATCGGCAAGGTCGTCGATGGTGTTCAGAAGGGTGCCGTCCAGATCGAATAATACAGTTTTTATCACAGAAAAAGACTCCTTACAGTTTCAGAAAAGCAAAAAAGGCAGTTCGCTGCACTTTACGCTGCGCACCCTGCACTTCACCCCGCCCGGAAAGGTGAGGGTGAGGTTCGTGCGGTGCACCGCCGCGGCCCATGGCGACTGCATGGCCGTCAGGGCCGGAACAGGGCAGAGCACGCAGATGTCGTGCAGATGGAAGCCGTGCTGCCAGCGCAGGGTCAGGCGGCCGTTTTGCAGCCAGATGCCCTCTTTGCGCCAGCCGTTGTACGCACCCACCAGCAGGGCGGCAAACACAGCAGTGACCACCAGCAGCGGCACCGTAAGCGCAGGCAGGGTGTAGCGGGATACCGCTGTCAGCAGCAGGCACAGCCCGCAGGGGATGCCGGCAGGCAGAAAAAACGCCGGGATGCTGCGGCCTGCGGTGTCCACCGGGGCTTTTGGCGGCAGGACAAAGCCGGGCAGCAGCTCCTGTAGAAAGGGGCCGTCCTCCCGCCAGACCAGCAACGGGATCTCCGGCCGGCAGCTGCCTGCTGTAACGAACACCGGGCAGCAGCCCAGCGCCCATGTGGCAGGCGAGCGGCGCAGGTCCGCATAGCTCAGATGTTCCAGCGCAAGGCGCATCTCATACCGGCGCACAAAGCCGCCCCTGCTGCCAAGGTGACTCTCGGTGCGCCACACGGTGTAATGGGCCGCATGGGCCGCACTGCGCACAAGGCTTGCGCAGAACAGCACACCGCCCAGCACCAGCAGCCATGCTGTGCCCATGGGCAGCCAGCGCGCCGCCCACGCCGCAATGCGGTTCAGGTGGGCAAAGGCCGCCGTCTGGGCATCCGGCGCATAGGGCCTGCTCTGTTTGATGGCCAGCGCCAGCAAAGCAAGGGTGGAAAGGCCGTTGGCACCCAGCACCGCAAAGGCCAGCTTTTCGCCGCCGCGCGGGGTGTGGGCCACAGCATCCCGGCGCGGCATCATGCGGTCAGCTAAAAACTGCGCGTTCTGCGCGCTCAAAAGCAGGGTCAGGGTGCGCTTCTGCCCGGCAGGGTACAGCACCACCCGGCTGGCACCGGCCAGCCGGTAGAGCAGGGGCCGCTCGATGGTGAGCGCTGCCAGCTGGCTGGCTTTCAGGCAGCGGTCCAGCCGCACGCCCAGCCGCCAGCGCACCCGCAGGGTTCCCTGTGCATCCACCCGCCAGCGGCCTGCGTGCAGCACGGCGGCGCTCACAGCGGCAAGCACTGTCAGCAGCGCCGCGCCCTGCACCAGAGCCGTGCGCAGCGCCGCCCAGTTGCGGGCAAACAGCACCTGCAAAAGCGGCAGCAGATAGAGCAGGATGGTCTTGCGCAAAAAATGCAGCACCGCAAACGGGTGGAAACCGCGTTCGGTCATGGCGTTTCCTCCATCAGCACAGCGGCAAGGGCCTGCGCCTGCAGGGCATCCACGCCCGGCAGGAACAGCTGTACGCCCGGGCCGTGCACCACCAGCACGCTGCACCCGGCCAGCCACAGAAGCGGCGTGCGCAGGGTCCACACGCCAGTCACAGCCCGGCGGGGAAGCTGCCGTGTGATGGGAACGGCGATACCGGCCCGCACGGCAGTGTTCCGGGCGGTGAGCACTGCGGTAAAGCTGCAGGCTCTTGCCCACGCGGCGAACACAAGGCACGCCCACAGGGCACAGAAAATACACCCGGCAAACAGGCTCTGCCAGAACACAAAAGGCGCGCAGAACACGCCGGGAACAGCGGCCCAGACGCACAGCACGGCCCGGCCCTTGGGCGGGATGATCAGCGCCGTGCGCAGCAGGTCACGTTCGGTCATTTGCCGGAAAGGCCCCAGGCATCCATCAGCAGGTGCAGGGTGTCATCCTGCGTCAGGCAGAGGATGCGGTCCCACGGCAGTAAGGTGGTGTTGCCGTGGGGGATGATGAACTCCGCATCGCGGGTGATGCACACCAGAATGACGTCGCCCGGCATGGGGATGTCCTTGACCGCCTGCCCTGCAAACTTGAAGTTCTCCGGCAGCAAAATTTCGTTCAGGCTGGCAGTGCCGCCGCCCAGCGAGAGCAGCTGGCGGATGGTATCCGTCTCGATCTCGCGCTCAAGAATGTGGCTCAGGTTGTCGGTGCCGCACACTACGGTGTCCACGCCTAAGGTGTGCAGCAGCTCCCGGTTCTTGGGGTTGGAGGCCCGGGCCACGGTGCGGTTCACGCCAAACTCCCGCTTTGCGATCTGGCAGGCAACAAGGTTGTTCTCGTCCGCACCGGTCACGGCCACAAAGGCATCGCAGCTGGCAACGTCGGCCGTGCGCATGGTGTCAAAGCTGATGGCATCGCCGCAGATCACCGGGATATCCAGCGAATCGGCCAGCGAACGGCACAGCATTTCCTGCGGTTCAATGATGGTCACTTTGTGGCGGTGGGCCAGCAGGCTCTGGGCCAGATACATGCCCACCTTGCCGCCGCCTGCGATACAAACTTTCATATGCTTCCCTCACTTTTTACTTTGCCAGTGCGCGGAACACCGATTGCTCGGTGAGCACCGTGGGGCAGATGGTGTCGATCTCGTAAGCCTTGTGGTACAGCACCTGCAGGTGCGGGTCGGACACGCGGCAGATCACCTTCTCACGGCGGAAGATGCTTTTTGCGATCTGTGCCGCCATCAGGTTTACCGAGTCGTCCTCGCTCACAGCGGCCACGGCATCGCAGCTGTCAATGCCGCCCTGCCGCAGGGTATCCGGATCGGTGGGGTCGCCCACCAGAGCCGTGCCGCCAAAGCTGTAGTCGTCAAAGGCATCCAGACGCTTGAGCTGTTCGGGATCCTTTTCGATCAGCGAGATATCATGGCCGATGCGTTCCAGATCGCGGATGAGGGAAGCGCCCACCTGGTCGCAGCCGATCACCAGAATATTCATATGGATTCACCTCGTTGTAGAATAGTTCAACAAAAATACCAAGGGTGTTTAAACGCTGTTTTGATTTGCGGATAAAATAGAAGGAAAAGGGTCTTTGCATCAGTATAACACATTTCCCAGCGCAGTAACAGCCTGCAGGGCAAAAGTGGCGGCGGGCGTAAAAATTTTCGCATTCTGCGTGCGTGCAGAGACATAGTATGGTATACTGGAAGAAAATAAGCTGCTGTGCCTTTGTGCACAAGGAGGGGTACTTACGTTTTTTGAGATCATCAAAGCCATCCTGATGGGCATTGTGGAGGGCATTACCGAGTGGCTTCCCATTTCGTCCACCGGTCATATGATCCTGCTGGAACAGATCATCAAATTCAACGCAAGCGAAGAGTTCATGTCCATGTTCCGTGTGGTCATCCAGCTGGGTGCCATCATGGCCGTGGTGGTGCTGTTCTGGGGCAAGCTGTGGCCCTTTGGCATGAAGCAGGGCAGAGTCATTTCCAAGCCCAGCGTGTGGAGCCTGTGGTTCAAGGTGGTAGCGGCCACGATCCCGGTGCTCATCATCAGCCCGCTGGACGACTGGATGGAAGCTCACTTCTACAATTACATCACGGTTGCCGCGATGCTCATTCTGTATGGCGCGCTGTTCTTTGTTGTGGAGAACCGCCGCGCCGCGCCGCACGTGAGCCGGCTGGAGCAGATCACCTACCGCGATGCCATCATCATTGGCCTGTGGCAGTGTCTGGCCATCATTCCGGGCACCTCCCGCTCCGGTGCCACCATCGTGGGCGGCCTGCTGCTGGGCCTGTCCC
>OJOH01001220.1_pt1 | contig 12325 bp, 10 predicted proteins | sample 1598201 | NCBI WGS metagenome assembly OJOH01 (sample SAMN03922462, study PRJEB24848) | human gut metagenome | isolation source: stool sample | host: Homo sapiens | place: Germany | collected 2009-11 | reverse complement strand
CCTCTTCGTCGGCAGCGTCAGATGTGTATAAGAGACAGAGCTTGGACTGCGGAATATCCAGAGCGTACTCCTCGAGGGAAGCCAGGGAGGCGGTGCCGTTCTCGACGGTTGCGCCGATGCCGGAATCGAAGGAGCTGTAGCGCTCGGCCTGCAGATTCTCGATGACCTTGTCCTCGTGCATCTTGGCTGCGACCAAGAGACCTGCAGCGAATGCATCCATACCTGCGATGTGGGAGCGGAACAGATCCTCGGCGGTGAAGGAGGTACGACGCGGCTTGGCGTCGAAGTTCAGACCACCGTGAGGGCCGATCTGGCCTTCGGCGAGGACTTCCCACATAACGGTGGAGGTCTCGTACAGGTCGGTCGGGAACTCATCCATATCCCAGCCGATGAGCTTGTCGCCCTGGTTGGCGTCCAGGGAGCCGAGCACGCCGGCCTCGCGGGCGGTGCGGATCTCGTGCTGGTAGGTGTGGCCGGCCAGGTTGGCGTGGTTGCCTTCCAGGTTCAGCTTGAAGACGTCCATCAGATCATAGGTGCGCAGGAAGTTGATGGCGGTGGCGGCATCGAAGTCGTACTGGAACATCGTCGGTTCCTTGGCCTTCGGCTCGATCAGGAACTGGGCGTCCAGGCCGATTTCCTTCGCGTAGTCATGGCACATGTGGAAGAACTTGGCCATGTGCTCCTGCTCGCGCTTCATCTGGGTGTTCCACAGGTTCTCGTAGCCTTCACGGCCGCCCCAGAACACGTAGTTCTCGGCACCAAGGCGCTTGGCGATCTCCAGGGAGTGCTTCAGCTGGCCGCCGGCGTACGCGTAGATGTCGGCGAACGGGGAGGTGGAGGCGCCGGAGACGAAGCGCGGGTTGGTGAACAGGGAGGAGGTGTTCCACAGCAGCTTGATGCCGGTGGACTTCATGTTCTCTTCGATCTTGTCGACGACCTTGTCCAGGTTCTTGTCGGTCTCGCGCAGGGTGTCGCCTTCCGGAGCGATGTCGCGATCATGGAAGCAGAAGTACTCGACGCCGAGCTTCTGGAAGAACTCGAAGGCGTAGTCGACCTTGGCCAGGGCCTCGTCCTCCGGATCGGAATACTTGCCGTACCACGGACGCTGGGCGGTGCCGGTGCCGAACGGATCGACGAGCTGCTGGTCGAAAGTGTGCCACCATGCGACGCCGAAACGCAGCCAGTCCTTCATCTTCTTGCCGGCAACGACCTTGTCGGCATCGTAGTAATGGAAAGCAAGACCCTCCTGCGGCCCCTTTTCGCGACCGACGTACGGAATCTTATCGATATCCCACAGACCCATGGAATGCTCCTTTGCTTGGTTTACTTACGTAAAGCTTTATTTCGCAGCGGGCTTTTCGCCCGTCTTGGTCTACATAATAAATTGAATTACCTAAGTTTGTCAATTCGTTAAACTATACGGCGTTTCCATTGGAATCAAGCCATTTATAAATGCAGTGATACAGTGTGTTTGTTTGTTCGCATCGCGGCGCAACACCTGCGCGGCACACGGAAGCGCGGAATCGAAAGAAGGAACATATGAGCGAAAACGTCGACACCATCTGCGTGCAGGGAGGCTATCAGCCGGGCAATGGAGAATCCCGCACTCCCCCAATCATCCAGGCCACGACCTTCAAATACCAGTCGAGCGAACAGATGAGCCGACTGTTCGACCTGTCCGAATCCGGCTACTTCTACACCCGCCTGCAGAATCCGACCAACGACACCGTCGCCGCGAAAATCTGCGAGCTGGAAGGCGGCGCGGCCGCGATGCTCACCTCGTCCGGCCAGGCGGCGAACTTCTTCGCGCTGTTCAACATCTGCAACAACGGCGACCACATCGTCGCCTCCTCCGCCATCTACGGCGGCACGTTCAACCTCATCAACGTGACCATGCGCAAGATGGGCGTCGAATGCACCTTCGTCAGCCCGGACTGCACCGAAGAGGAACTTGAGGCCGCGTTCCAGCCGAACACCAAGGCCGTGTTCGGCGAGTCCATCTCCAATCCGGCGCTTATCGTGCTCGACTTCGAGAAGTTCGCGAACGCAGCGCATCGTCACGGCGTGCCACTGATCGTCGACAACACCTTCCCGACGCCGATCAACTGCCGTCCGTTCCAGTACGGCGTGGACATCGTCACGCACGCCACCACCAAGTACATGGACGGCCACGGATCCTGCGTGGGCGGCGCGATCGTCGATTCCGGCAATTTCGACTGGATGGCCCATGCGGAGAAATTCCCGGGCCTCACCACTCCGGACGACTCCTACCATGGCGTCACCTACGCGAAGGAATTCGGCAAGGCCGCATACATCACCAAGGCCACCGCGCAGCTCATGCGCGACTTCGGCTCCACTCCGGCGCCAATCAATTCGTGGATCATGGGCATGCATCTGGAATCCCTCGGCGTGCGCATGGAGCGCCACTGCGCGAACGCACTGGCCGTGGCCAAGTGGCTCGACGCCGATCCGCGCGTCAGCTGGGTGAGCTTCCCGGGCCTCGAAACGGACAAGTACCATGCGCTGGCGGAGAAGTACATGCCGAACGGCACCTGCGGTGTGATCTCCTTCGGCGTGCCGGGCGGCCGCGAGAAGGTCTCCGCGTTCCTCGACCATCTGAAGATGGTGTCCATCGCCACGCATGTGGCCGATGCGCGCAGCTGCACGCTGTATCCGGCCGGCACCACGCATCGCCAGCTCACCGAGGAGCAGCTTGAGGAAGCCGGCGTCGGCATCGACCTGGTGCGCCTGAGCTGCGGCATCGAAAACACGGCCGACATCATCGCCGACCTCGACCAAGCCCTCGCCGCCGTGCAGTGAGCCGCAGAAATCCGCCATCTCGCTTATGGATGGCGGATTTCTTCACCCGACCGATGCTATCTCGCTTATAGATGGCAGTCTTCTTGAATCGCTAAGGCCCTAGGGGGTAATATTCATACCTCTTAAGGCCTTTTTGTGGATTTCATCCGCCATCTATAAGCGAAATAGCATCATGCCGCAGCCCGATTCCGCCATTCATAAGCGAAATAGCATCATGCCGCAGCCCGATTCCGCCATTCATAAGCGAGATATGGGCTTGCCCAAGCCTCACAGACGGTTGCCCTTCCTCCGACCATCGGCTATCTGAGCAATCGTCATTCGCCCACATAGCCGCACAGGCTCCCCCAAACGCAATGACACCCTCTGCGCCACACGTTCCGCCAATTCCCTTTGAGAATCCTCATCCCTGAGATTTTCCGCCGTCACCTGGATATACAGCCATCCTTCATCCTCCAACGCTTCCCGACGTTTACTGTCAGCCAACCATCGCGAGGCATGATGCCTGCCGTCGTATTCAATGATGATTTTCAAATCCGGATAAGCCATGTCCGCGAAAAATACATGAGAATAGCCTTTGAGCCGAATGGCATAGTTCACTTCCGGACAAGGCAAACCATAACGCAACAGAACAATTCGACTTCTCGTTTCCTGGGAAGAATCTGTATTCTCCCGCATCAGCCTGAGAGCCCTACGCATTTTCGACACTCCTCTCACCGCACGTAATCTGTCGGAGCCTGAATAGTTGGACAAATCGGACAAGCTATCGACATATATCCGAAACTCCTCCAGTGTGGCCTTTTTCATATGTCCATCACGCCGCATCATCGAATCACCCAAAACCACCAATTCTTCATCTTCAAGCCGATTGGCATGCATGGCCCATGCGGTCACGGAATCCGTGCATCGCAATCGACCATGATGAATCGGCATATGCGTCTGAGGTCCAGACCAAAGCACAAAACAAATCCCCTGCAGTATCGTTCGCACGCCGTTACTTTCAATCACCGCGTGCAGCGTATCAGCCAAAAGCCCTCCGCGCCGGTAGCGAGGCAGTTCGATGCCTTGTAAACTCAGTGCGGTATCAAGCGCGAACACCAGCCGCCTTCCGGTGCGCCTCTGCGCTTCGAGACATTGTTCGATGGTTCTTGTCCTCAGCCGTGCGAGGCTTTCCGAATATTGTGCTCCATTGTCCATAGCGCCAAAGTAGAGGAAATGTCGCCGCGCTGCCTACCGGCTTCTGGCAAACAGTGGATAAGTGGATAACTGCGCCCTTCTTTTTCTGATGCGGATAACCGTATCCCAGCGGAGGAATTCAAAGTGCGCATAGCCGATTGAGACGAGCGCGGCAATCGCAAGCATTGCAAGGATACTATGGCTGGCAATGAGGTCATTTTGTTGAATCGAGGATGTATGGGCGAACCGTATGTGATTGAGAATGTGTGTTTCGTGGGGTCCGATGAGTCTGTCGACATCACGATTGAGCAAGGGCGGGTCGCGGATGTACGGTCTTCGGAAAAGTCGGTAGACAAGGCTTCAAAAACGTGGGTCATTCCCGGCTTATGGGATTGTCACACGCACTTCACGCAGTGGTCGTACACGCTGGGGCGGCTTGATCTGATTGATGCCCGCAGCGCCGATGAGGCAATGAGCCTGCTACGCGAGCACTTGGAGGAACGCCGCGAATCCGGCACGCGCGACCCGGACCAGTACGTGGTCGGCATGCGGTTCAGACACTCCCTGTGGGCCGATGATGCCCAACCGACATTGGCTGCGATCGACGCGGTGTCGGGCGACCAGCCCGTGGCGCTGTCATGCGCAGACATGCATTGCGGCTGGGTGAATTCAGCCGCGGCTCGTAAGCTCGGCGTGCATGTAGGCGAGTCGGGACTCGTCGGCGAGCTTGAATGGTTCGACGCTTACTGCAAGCTGGACAAAGGCCCCGGTGCGGCTGACGAGCTGATGCGATTGCTGCGCAACGCGGAACAGGACGCCGCCGGCAAAGGCGTGGTCGGCGTGCGCGACTATGAGATGGCCGAGAACATCGACACGTGGATTGACCGCTTCAAGCAGGGGCTTGACGGATTGCGCATCGAAGCCGGCGTTTACCCCGAACGACTTCAGCAAGCCATCGACGACGGCTGGCATACCGGCGACGAACTTCCCGGAAGCCATGGCTTGGGCCATGTCGGTGCGATGAAGATGATTTCCGACGGCTCGCTCAACACCCGATCCGCCTACTGCTCCACACCGTATTCGGGCATTACGCCGGAAACCTACGGCACGCTGAGCTACACCCCCGAGCAAATCGAATCGTATATGCGGCTCGCCACCGAACATGGCTTCGACATCGCCTGCCATGCCATCGGCGACGAAGCGAACACCATCGTGCTCGACTGCGCGGAACGTACCCACGCGCACGGCTCCATCGAGCATGCCCAAATGCTCAAGGAACGCGACATTCCACGTCTTGCGCAATTGGGACTTGCCGCGAGCATCCAGCCACAGCACGCCATGGACGACCGTGACGTCATCACACGATTCTGGGGCAATCCCGCCGGAATTCCCTACGCGTTCAACAGTTTGCACAAGTCTGGAACCAAACTGCTTATGGGCTCGGACGCGCCGGTCGCGCCGTTGGATCCGTGGCTGGCCATTTCCGCAGCGGTGTTCGGCACGGAGAGTTCCGATCGAGAGCCTTTCCAGTCTGAGCAATGTCTGGATTTCGAAACCGCTCTCGCTTCGTCCACCGCCCTGGGGCGTACGACGTTGCAAGCTGGAGATGCGGCAGACCTAGTGCTGCTGGATTGCGATCCGAGTGAGCTTGAGTCCCCTGAGGCCATGCGCGCCATGCCCGACCATGTGCTCGCCACTATGCTTGCTGGGTGCTGGACATATCAGTCTCACGTATCTCGCTTATAGATGGCGGAATCGGAAAGCCGCCCGATGCTATTTCGCTTATAGATGGCGGCGCCTCTACGTCATTAAGGTCTTAGAGGGTATGATTTACACCCTCTAAGACCTCTTCGCAAAATTCATCCGCCACCTATAAGCGAGATAGCACTGGACAAGCAGACGAATCCGCCATCTATAAGCGAGATACACGGCCAACAACGCACGAATGGCGCTTCAGTCTTTTGGCAAGCCATGGACAACCGCTCGAATGCTTCGTCGCTTTCCACGATGAGGCCGTCGATCTTGCGCTTGCCCAGCTCACGCAGCCATTCGTCTGGATCCGTGCAGGCGAGCGCGCCGGCCTCCAGGAGTAACGGCCTGTGGCCGCCAATCACCACTTCGTCTGCGCCGACGGCTTGGACCGGTCCGTTGAAATGCGCGAAAGACTCGTCAGGAACGTCCGATTCAGTTCCGGCAAGCACCGCCGCATATGTGGCATATAGTTCGCGCCGACGGACCGCATACTCAGAGTCCGATTCACCCGCACGCCTTCTGCCGTCCACAATGTACGGCTTTCCCGTGGTGATGCAGTGGAAGAAATGACGATTGATGGCGTCGCATTCCTCCCGCATCACGTCGCGAACCACTTCGACGCCCGCTTCCTCAAGGATGCGAAGGCCTTTGCCCGCCACAATCGGGTTCGGGTCAACCGATCCGACCACCACGCGTGCGATGCCGTGCGCCAGAATCAAGGCAGTGCACGCCGGCTGCGATCCGACATGGCAGCAGGGTTCAAGCGTGTCGATGACCGTGGCGCCAGTCAGATCGATGCCGTGCGCGTCGGCATAGTCGAACGCCATACGCTCCGCATGCGGGCCACGATACCGGTCATGGTATCCGGTGGCGAGAACCTCGCCATCACGTACCACCACCGCGCCTACCAGCGGATTCGGGTCCACCCATCCCGCACCCTTGCGGGCCAGTTCAAGAGCCTGCGCCATATATTCGCGGTATTGCAACATGTCTTCCATGACCCCAAGCATATTGCACCAGTCCAAGCCGCACACGTTGTGCCTCACATCCCGAAGCCGACGCGAACGGTCAGGGAATGGACAGGTTCGCCCAGCCGTCCGTCTCGCAGCCATGCGACGCTACAATATTGGCAGACCGGCAACATCCAACGAGAGGAATCACATGCAGCGTGAGATCATGACGTCCATCCCATTTTTGAGCCAGCCGTCCGCCGCAGCCGAGAACACCGAAGAGGATCTGGCCGTGGCACAGGACCTGAAAGACACGTTGGACGCGCATCGCAATGGTTGCGTGGGCATGGCGGCCAATATGATCGGCGTTCCCAAGCGCATCATCGCTTTTGTGGATGAGGATTTCGGCGGCCGCATTTTCGTGATGTTCAATCCACACATCACCGCCGAAGACGGCGCGTTCGATACGGCGGAAGGTTGCCTCTCGCTCCAGGGCGAGCGCCGCACCGTCCGATACCAGCGCATCGAAGTGGATTATATGGATCGGAAATTCCGCGAGCGCCACGCAGCGTTCACCGGTTTCACCGCGCAGATCATCCAACACGAGATCGACCACTGCGATGGCGTGATCATCTGATCGCCGGCCTGCCGCCCACCAATCAATAGCCGCCCGCCGAAAACAGCCAACCCACCACCCTCGCACTCGAAAAGCGCGGAAAAACCAAGGAAAATCGCCGCCGCAGCACCTACGGGGGCAACATCGGGACTTCCTTTTTCTCAGTACGTCAGCGTCATTCCCGTCCCGCGCGTTCCTTGATGAAACCAACGAACATATCGACGGCCTCCGGGGTGTCATGGCGGAAGAACAGGCTGGTCTTGGTATCCAGCGCGGTGACAGCCGCCATCTCCTCATCACTCAGCGTGAAGTCGAATACATCGATGTTCTGTTCCATTCGTTCCCGATGCGTGGACTTGGGCAACGCCACGATGTTCCGCTGCACCAGCCAGCGCAGAATCACCTAGGCGACCGACTTGCCATGGGTTTCGCCGATTTTCGCCAAAGTCGGATTATCGAACATGCCGGATCGCCCTTCGTCGAATGGCGCCCATGCCTCCTACGAGTAACCGCCACTCTGTGTAGACGGGATATGGGATAATCGGCGATGGTACTTTGCGTATGGACACGGTCCGAAAACACTTGGCTTCGATGAGTTCGCAGCAGACTTGCGATTCGTCCGCAACCAGTCGCGCCGGCAACGCGCCACAGCACGGCGAACAAGTGCGATTTTCCGTCGACCGACATACGCAAAACGCTGGAATTCCAACGTTTCTTAAGGATGGAACACAACATTGGCTGAGTTTATTTACCAGATGATCAAGGCCCGCAAGGCTTACGGCGACCGAGTGATTCTTGACGATGTGACCCTGAGCTTCCTGCCGGGCGCGAAGATCGGCGTCGTCGGCCCGAACGGCATGGGTAAGTCCACGCTGCTGAAGATTATGGCCGGCCTCGACACCGTTTCCAACGGCGAAGCCTACCTGACCCCTGGTTTCACCGTCGGCATTCTGCAGCAGGAACCGCCGCTGGATGACACCAAGACCGTCGGCGAGAACATCAAGATGGCATTCGGCCCGATCGCCGAAAAGGTGGCGCGTTTCAACCAGATTGGCGAGGAAATGGCCAATCCGGACGCCGATTTCGACGCGCTGATGGAAGAAATGGGCAAGCTGCAGAACGATATCGACGCGGCCAACGGTTGGGATCTCGACTCCCAGCTCGAGCAGGCCATGGACGCTCTGCAGTGCCCGGATCCGGATACGCCGGTGAGCGTGTGCTCCGGTGGCGAGCGCCGTCGTGTGGCACTGTGCAAGCTGTTGCTTGAGGCTCCGGATCTGCTGCTGCTTGACGAGCCCACCAACCATTTGGATGCCGAATCGATTCTGTGGCTGGAGCAGTTCCTGCACCAGTACAAGGGCGCCGTCATCGCCGTCACCCACGATCGTTACTTCATGGACAATGTGGCCGAATGGATCTGCGAAGTGGATCGCGGCCACCTGTATCCATACAAGGGCAACTACTCCACCTACCTGGAGACCAAGGCCAAGCGTATGGAGATCCAGGGCGCCAAGGACGCCAAGCTCGCCAAGCGCCTGAAGAGCGAGCTCGACTGGGTGCGTTCCTCGCCGAAGGCCCGTCAGGCCAAGAACAAGGCCCGTCTGGAACGTTACGACCAGATGGAGCAGGAGGCACGCAACAACAAGAAGCTCGACTTCTCCGAAATCCAGATTCCGGCCGGCCCGCGTCTGGGTTCCACCGTTCTGGAAGCCGAGCATATCCACAAGGCGTTCGGCGACCGCGTGCTCATCGACGACTTGAGCTTCACCCTGCCGCGTAACGGCATCGTCGGCGTGATCGGCCCGAACGGCGTAGGCAAGTCCACCCTGTTCAAGACCATCGTCGGCTTGGAGCCGTTGACCTCCGGTTCGCTCAAGATCGGCGACACCGTGAAGATCAGCTACGTCGACCAGAACCGTGCCGGCCTTGACCCGAACAAGAACCTGTGGGAGGCCGTGTCCGACGGACTCGACTTCATCGAGGTGGCCGGCGTGGAAGTGCCGACCCGCGCCTACGTGGCGTCCTTCGGCTTCAAGGGTTCCGACCAGCAGAAGCTGGTGGGCGTGCTGTCCGGCGGCGAACGCAACCGTCTGAACCTGGCGCTGACCCTGAAGCAGGGCGGCAACCTGCTGCTGCTCGACGAACCGACCAACGACCTTGACGTCGAAACCCTGGAATCCCTCGAAAACGCGCTGCTCGCCTTCCCGGGCTGCGCCGTGGTGATCTCCCACGACCGTTGGTTCCTCGACCGTGTGGCCACGCACATCCTCGCATGGGAGGGCACCGACGAGAATCCGGCCAACTGGTACTGGTTCGAAGGCAACTTCCAGGCCTATCAGGAGAACCGCATCGCCCGTCTCGGCGAGGATGCGGCCCGCCCGCACCGCCTGCACCGCAAGCTGACCCGCTAAAGGCAGACAGATCCAATCGAGTCGCGTTAATCGCAGATTTCAGCAAAGCGCCACCCTTCATTACGAGCGGTGGCGCTTTGCCATACGTCAACCGTTGCCGCTAACCAACCGTTCATTCTTCTCACGTACTCGTTACAAAACAATCCGACGAAATTTACTACGTATGGATAGACTCGATGCCAGCATAAAGAGCTATCCACACGCGGAAGGAATCGAGGCCATCATGACGCAGACAGACATGACGCCGCTGCAGCGACTGGCAAAGGTGCTCCAGCTGGGCACGCCCTCAAACTATCGCAACCATACGTATATCAACGGCGAAAGCCTGTACTTCCCCACTGGCCGAGTCTACGGCGGACAGGTCATCGCGCAGTCGCTGATGGCCGCGTCGAGAACCGTCGCTCCATCCCGTCTGCCGAATTCCATCCACGGCTATTTCATTTCGGCCGGCGATATCCGTCAGGATCTGCTGTTCGACGTGGAAAATCTGCGTGACGGACGTTCCTTCTCCGCCCGTCGCGTGAATGTCACGCAGGCGCAGGGCTCGATTTTGACGGCAATCGCCAGCTTCCAGGAACATGACCAGGAAGGCATCGAATTCGCCGACCCGATGCCTGAGAACATTCCCGATCCCGACAGCCTGACCAGCGCGAAGCAACTGATGGAGCCGTATGCGGAACAGTCGCCGTTCGCCAAGTATTATGCGGAGAAGTCGCCGTTCGATATTCGCCATGTGACGCGCACCATCATGCTTGGCGCCGACAAGAAGAGCGCCAGCGAGGATTCCGGCAAGCAGATGGTGTGGATGAAGGCCGACGGCAAGGTGGACGTGCCGCAGGTCATGCATCGTGCGATGCTGGCGATGGGCTGCGACCAGATCATGCTGGAGCCGATTCTGCGCCGTGCTGGCTTAAGCATCGCCACGCCGGGCATTTCGTATGCGTCCATCGACCATTCGATGTGGTGGTACCGCGACATCGACATCAACCAGTGGCATCTGTACGTGCAAGACACGCCGACCGCGGCGCACGGACGCGGCTTGGGCCAAGCGAAGGTCTACACACAGGATGGCGAGCTGGTGGCCTGCATGGCGCAGGAAGCGATGTTCCGCGTGCCGAAGAAGGACTGAGACGGAGTTAAAGAAGGTCTGACGTTCAGACTTTCGATTTCGTGGCAGGATTCGTAGCCGATTTTGTAGACGCCTTCGTGGCGGCGGCCGCATAGCGATTGCGCTGTGCGGCCTTTTTCACGGCCGGACTTTCCTGCCCGTCGATAGGCGGGATGCGGCACAGCCACTCCCCCACGATGCCGACGATCATGTCGGCGACGCATACCACGCAGGCCACCACGCATTCGATGATGGCTTGGCTATAGAATTCCGCCTCACCATGCGGCAGACTCATGATGATCTGCCCACCGTACCAGCCGGCCAACGCCGCGCCCGCAAGTCCGAGCGCTTTGCAGGCCACCAGCGTGCCGAACGCCTTCTGCGGGTCCAATGGCTTGAGCTGCGCGCGTTTGACGGGATCTTTGGTCGTGTATTTATGAATCTGCAGAGCCATGTACAGCACCACACCGCCCAACACGGCCAGCACCACCGGCACGATCCAGGGTGCGCCAACCAACGGCAGGCCTGAAATCTCGCCGTATTTCGCCAATCCCATGCCGGCCAGCACGCCAAGCGCGGCCGCAAGGACGAATGACCACCAAGGGGTTCTGCGTGCTCTCATAGCGTGTCTCCGATAATCCAATTGTCGGTCAGCATGCCCACTTGCGCGGCGTCCGGAGCCATCGCCAGCAGGAACGCGACCGGATCCCTGCCGAGTTTCGCGTCCGGATCCATGTCGAACCATGGGGCGAGCACGGCCGCATGCTCACGTGCGGCCGGCCACGGCACCATGCAATCAGGTTCGTTGCGGACCACGCCTTCCATGTCCACAAGGTCGAGGTCGAGGTCATCCGAAATGGAGGATGACACCGATTCCAACGCACCGATAAGCTCACGCGCGTCCATGCGCGTGGAAATCTGCATGACGGCGGCCATTTTGTCCGGATAGTCGTCGACCTGGCTGACATGGTACAGCGGCGAAATACCTTCCACCTGGTTGCCGGGAAGCGCGTCGATGGCCACGATCGCCTGACGGAACTGGTGTTCCGCATCAGTTGAAACGCTATCCAGGGAAATGACCGCTCGACGGGATGCCGGTCCCGGTTTCGCCGCGGCCGCAGCGGCTGCTTTGGAGGCCGCCGTACCTTCCGGAAGTTCAATGGAATCAATGGATTCAACAGAATCGGCATCGTCAATCGCATCAACGTCATCTGCAGACGTCCCAATGTCGGAATCGCGAACTATGGGATCCTGAGCTCCGGCAACCATCCAATCGTCCGCGATCTCATCGATATGGTCGCGGTCGGACGTTTCGTGCAGCAGTTGCGCCACGGAACCGGCGTGCGCTCCCCCGAGTTCTGCGTCCGGTTCAAGCGCAAGCCACGGCCCCAATACGAAAGCCCGCTGCCATGCGCGCGGATGCGGCAACGTCAGGTCGGGGTCGGCGCTTTCCTGCCCGTCAAAGTCGATGATGTCCAAATCGAGCGTGCGCGAC